>LSQX01098108.1_pt2 | contig 30207 bp, 26 predicted proteins | sample 654561 | NCBI WGS metagenome assembly LSQX01 (sample SAMN04489861, study PRJNA283612) | anaerobic digester metagenome | isolation source: 4 biogas reactors fed with cattle manure at either 37C or 55C with and... | place: Denmark: Kongens Lyngby | collected 2014 | reverse complement strand
AGGAAGAAAAGGTGCTCAACCTCTTCACCTGGGCCACCTACATTGATGATGGCACAGTGGCCAAGTTCACCGAGCAGACCGGCATCAAAATCAACTACACCACCTTTGCCAGCAACGAGGAAATGCTGCTGAAGATGGCCTCTTCCGGCAACGAGTACGACGTCATCCTGGCCAGCGACTACGCCATCAACATGCTGCGCAAGGACGAGAAACTGCAAAAGCTTGACAAGGAGCTGCTGCCCAACTACCAGAACCTGGACCATGAGTTCCTGGGCCAGTATTATGACGAGAACAACGAGTACACCGTGCCCTACACCGCGGGCACCCCGCTGATCGTGGTGAACCCTGCCCTGACCGACCTGGAGATCACCGGTTATGAGGACCTGTGGAACCCCGCGTTGAAGGACAACATCGTGCTGATTGACGACGCGCGCAACATCATCGGCATTACGTTGAAGACCCTGGGCTATTCCTTCAACACCACCAACGATGAGGAGCTGGCGCAGGCCCGGGAAAAGCTGATGCAGCTGCGCCCCAATGTGCGCGCCTTCAACTATGACACCCCGCACAATGACATGATTTCCGGCGAAGTGGCCGTGGGCTACATGTTCACCCCCTTTGTGCTGCTGGCAATGGACGGCAACCCCGACTTGAAGGTGGTCTACCCCAAGGAAGGCATGGGCTTTGGCATTGACTCCCTGGTGATTCCCGCCAACGCGCCGCATCCAAAGAACGCGCATGCCCTGCTGAACTTCCTGCTGGACAGCGAAGTGGCCGGCAACACCGTCGCCTGGCAGTACTACCTCTCCCCCGTGGCCACCGCTTATGAGTTCATCCCCGAGTACCTCAGGGAGAACCCGGCCATCAAAATCCCCAAGGAAATCCTGGGCGAGACCGAGTTCATCATGGACGTGGGCGAGTACGAGAGCAAGTACCAGGAAATCTGGGCGGAGTTCAAGCTGCAATAAGCGCACGCACCGCAAAAAAATTTGGAGGATGGCCTGGCGCCATCCTCCTTTTTTGGTTCAGTTTAATGCGGTCTGATACTGATATAAATCGTTAAAGCATCCAAAGTGCTGAGAGATTTTGGCTTTCTACAAGGAAGAAAGCCGAGGGTGTAGCCTGAGCTACATTGAGGGTTTCTGCCGATGTAGAAAGTTATAAGATCCAGCGCAACGAAGCATTAAGGATTGGCATCAGGATGAGCTTCCAGGACGGGCTTCTCCTCGTTTTCACGGGGCAGCCTGCGCTGGTAGATCAGGAACCACACCAGCATCATGGTGCCGCGCAGGGCGGCGGACAAGGTGATGCCCAACCAGAAACCGTTGAGGCCCATCCGTTGCGCCAGCGCCCAGCACAAGAAAGGGCGCAAAAGGTTTGAGGTGATGCTGGATACGCTGGGCGGCAGGGTCTGGCCGATGCCGCGGAAGGTGCCCGCGCAGGTGCCCTCAAAGGCCATGAAGAGCTGGCAGCCCGCCAGGATGAACAAGTATTCCTTTCCCATGCGCACCATTTCAGGCGGATGGTCGATGAAGAGGGAGAAGAGGAAGCCGCCGCCAAAGGCCAGCAGCAGGGTCATCAGAAACTCCCAGCCCAGCATGGCCGTCATGGCCACCTTGAAGCCGCGGCGGATGCGCGCCCACTTGCGCGCGCCGTAGTTCTGCCCGATGAAGGCGGCCACGGCGGAGGAGAAGCCGCCGCCAATCAGCCAGGAGACCGACTCCACCTGGCTGCCCACCCGCTGCACCGCGACGGCACTGGCGCCAAAACTGGAGGACACCATGCCGGTGACCACCATGGCCAAGGCCGTGAAGGCGCCGCTTTCGATGGAGACCGGGAAGCTCCATTTGAAGATGGTGGCCAGCTTTTCCTTGTTGAAGGCGCCCAGCAGGCGAAAATTCGGGAAGGGGCTGTGGCTGTGGCGCTTGGCCGCCAGCAGCAGCACGATGAACACGATGCTCTGGGCAATCAGGGTGGCCAGCGCCGCGCCTTCCACCCCCCAGCCCCAGTTCAAAATCATCAATGGGTCCAAAATCATGTTGATGACCAGGCCGATGGCGTTGGCCATGAAACTGAGGCTGGAGCGGCCCGCGCCGTTGAAGCCGCCGGAGATGGCGGCGGAAGTGAAGCTGAAGGGGATGCCGACGGCCACGATGCGCAAATAAGCGCTGGCGGCGTCCAGCACCTCCTGCTCCCGCACCTGCAGCAAGGCCACCATGGGCCGCGCGAACAGCAGCAAAATGAGCCCGTACAAGCAGCCCAGCACCAGGCCAACCCTGGCGGACTGCTGGCCAAAGAGCCGTGCCTCCTCCGGGTTTCCGGCGCCCAGGTTTTGTGAGACGCCGATTTCAGCGCCTACCCGGCCAAAAATCAGCAGCGCCATGCCCAGCCACATGAACATGCCCGCCAGGCCCGAGGCCGCCACCGCGGTGACGGAATCCGTCATCCGGCCCAGCCAGAAGATGTCCGTGAGGTTGTAGGTCATCTGTAGCAGGGAGGTCCCCATGATGGGCAGGGCCACCAACAGCATCTTGCGGAAAATGCCGCCCTGGGTCAGGTCATTTTGATGTTTGTTCATGGGTGTTCGCGCGTCACTCCTTGATGGGATAGGGACAGTATGATTGTTTTAGAAGCGCCCTGTCAAGGTGAAGCAAACCACAACAAATCAAATGCTTGCAACAAAAAGGCCGGGCTGTTTCCAAGCCCGGCCTGTGATTTTTACTGATGTAAATCATTAATGCATCCAAAGTGGTGAGAGATTTTGGCTTTGTACAAGGAAGGAATCCGAAGGGGCAGAGGCGAGCACCCGCCAAAGCGGGATTCAGCGAGCCATCAGCCCAATGAGCAAGGGCGTTTTCCGACCGAGCCCCCGCGAGGGAGAGAAAACAACCATTGCGAATTGAGGGAAAGATCCAACGCGACGATGCATGAAGGATTGGAATCAGTATTACACACCTTTAATCAGCAAAGCCGATCATCCCCGATTCCGCGCGGCTGGTCTGGTTCTTGACCGAGTGGTTGAGGATTTCACCTTGGAACACCAGCGCGGCCGTGCCGCCGCCGTCCAGGTTCAGGGCTTCCATGGCGCCCATCTCGCGCATCTTCTCCGCCATCCAGCCAAAGGTGGCTCCATGGCTTTCATCCTTGCGCCCGGTGACCACCAGGGCGCAGTAGGTGCCGGGAGCCACCATGCCCAAGGCGCAGCGCGGCTCGCGGTAGGAGTGGTAGTCCTTGGAGTAAAAATACCGGGGCACCTCGCCGTCGCTCACCAGGGTGGGGCCAAAGGCCCAGGTATCCGTCACCCCCTGGGCGATGTATTCTAAACCGGTATGGGCATTGGAATCAAAGGTTTGAAGCCTGCCATCGGAAAATAGCGCAAGCACCTCCAAAGAGGGGAAGCGGCCATGGCTTGGGCTGACGGTGTCATCAGCCATCACAACCCCGTCGCGCACCACCACGCCCACCTTTTCTTTGGCGTGGACGCGGTAGACATAGTAGTCATCGGTGATAGCCACAACGATGTCCTCATGGCCCATCAGCATGTCCAGGGGCTGCTGCAGCCTGTGGCCTTCTTTGGCCGATTCGATGCTCCGCGGCATGCCGCCGTCACGGTAGGCGATGAAGACCTCAAACCACTCCAGCGAGCCCGTTGCCTGCGTGAAGCGGCTGATTTCCACCTTCATGGTGTCGGACACGTACTGCCACAGGCCCTGGGCCCTGTCCTTGAACACATAGGGCGCCTGCCCGGGCAGCAGAAAACCCCTGTCATCCGTTGGCAGCATGTGCGGGGGCAGGTTCATCACGCTGTCAGGCGCGGTGTCGCAAAAAGGCCTGTCCTCCGGAAGCGGCGCTTTGATGGCTTCCTTGGCGTACAGCGCGTCCAGGGTGGCCTGGTCGGCCTCCCCGGTGCCGGGCAGGTTGTTCAGTTCCTGAAACCAAGTCACCGCTTCCGCGGTTGACTTGGTGTAGTCCCTGGTGGCTTTCTTGATGGTGGAAAGATAGCCCAGGTCAAACAGGCGGTGCTTGAGTTTAAGCACCTCATTGCCGCTGTCCTGAAGTGACAAAGCCCCTGCCCGGCCGGGGAAACCCGGCCAGAGCAGAAGCAGTGCCAACAGGATGCCGACAGAGCGTTTCAATCGGCGTGTATTCATCTTACTTCGCGTTCTTTACCATGCCCCAGTAGGTATCATAAAGCAGTTTGATGTCGTTGTTGTCGTGGAAGAACTCGCAGTTGTCAATGGTCTCCTGGGAGGGGTTGAGGTTGGGGTTGCTGGTGTATTCCTCGCCCATCAATTCAATGGCGGCCTTGTTGGGGCTGGAATACTCGATGTACTCGGCGTTCATCTGCGCGACATCGGGCCGGCAGAGGAAGTCGATGAACTTCAGCGCGTTTTCGTAGTTGGCGGCGTTGGCCGGGATGACCATGCCGTCCACCCAGACATTGCTGCCCTCCTTGGGCACCACATAGGCCAGGTCTTCATTTTCGTTGATGGCGTACTGGGCGTCGCCGGACCAGACCAGCGCAAGGGCGGCCTCGCCATTGATCATCTTGTCCTTGGTCTCGTCCACCTGATAAGCCTTGACGATGCCCTTTTGCTTTTGCTCAATCAGCAGGTTGGCGGCCGCCTGGATTTCCAGGGGGTTTTTAGAATTGACGGAATAGCCCAGGTACTTCAGCGCCACGCCCAGGGCGTCGCGGGGAGAGTCCATCATGAAGACATCTTTCTGGTATTTCTCATCAAACAGCACGCCCCAGGAATCCACGGGCTCGGTCACCTTGGTGGTGTCATAGAGGATGCCCACCGTGCCCCACATGTAGGGGATGGAGAACTTGTGCTCCGGGTCGTAGTCGGGGTTTTGCAGCCATTCCAGGGTGTTGACAGAATTGGGCACCTGCGCAAAATCAATCTCCTGCAGCAGGCCTTCGGCGATCATGCGCTCGATGGCGTAGTCGGAGGGGAAGACGACGTCGATGTTGCCTGTGCTGTTGCGCACCTGCACCAGCATGTCCTCATTGAGGGTGAAGTTCATGTAGTTGACCTTGATGCCGGTCTCTTCCTCAAACAGCGCGATGGCCTCATCGGCGATGTAGTCATACCAGTTATACACATTGACCGTGCCCTGCGCGAAAGCGCCGGTCATGGACAGGGACAGCAGCACCACCAGGGCTAAAAGTACAAGTTTTTTCACGAAATGGCCTCCTTTATTTCTTTTCCTGGCTGAGGTTGGCGCGGTGGTTGACCAGCAGCAGCAACACCAGCAGGGCGACAAACATCAGCGCGCTCAGCGCGTTCATCGTAGGTTTTATACCCTTTCGGGCTTCGGAATAAATCAGCGTGGACAGGTTTTGGATCAGCGGGCTGGTCGTAAAGTAGGAAATGGTGAAGTCATCCAGCGACAAGGTGAAACTTAGCAGCGCGCCGGTGATGACGCCGGGCATCACAAAGGGCAGCACCACTTTGCGCAGGGCGTAGCCCGGGGTGGCGCCCAGGTCCAGCGCGGCCTCATAGCTGAACTTGTTCATCTGCTTTAAGCGCGGCATCACCGATAAAATCACATAGGGGATGTTGAAGGTGACGTGCGCCAGCAGCATGGTGATGTACCCGCGGGAGACCCTACTGAAGATGAACAGCAGCATCAGGGAGATGCCGGTGACGATGTCGGGCATGGTCATGGGGATGTTGGTCAGCGTCATCATCAGCCCCTGGGAGCGCTTTTGCATGGCGTGGATGCCAATGGCCGCCATGGTGCCCAGCACCGTCGCGATGGCTGCCGCCAGCAGGGCGATGGTGACGGTGATGTACAGCGCGTTCATGATGGCCGGGGAGTTGAACAGGTCGATGTACCACTTGAGCGAAAAGCCTTCCCACTTGGCGCGGCTGATGCCGGCGTTGAAGGACTGCACAATCAGCACGATGATGGGCACATACAAAAACAGCAAAATCAAGGCGAGGTAACCGCGTTTGAACAGCTTGCTCATATGGTGCTGGCCCCCTCTCCCTCCGGGTCAAACTTGCGCAGCAAGGTCAGTGACATCAGGATCAGCACCATCATGATCAGGCTCAAGGCGCTGCCGACGTTCCAGTTGTCCGCCGAGAGGAAGGTGCGCTCAATGAGGTCGCCGAACATCTCGGTGTTGCCCCCACCCAGCACGCGGGGAATGAAGAAGGTGGTGACAGAGGGCATGAACACCATGGTGATGCCCGAGATCACCCCGGGCAGGGAAAGGGGCGCTGTCACCCGCCAAAAAGTGAGCCGCTCGTTGGCGCCCAGGTCCATGGCGGCCTCGGACAGTTTGGCGTCCTGCTTGGACAGGGAATTGTAAATGGGAAAGACCATGAAGGGCAGGTAGTTGTATACCATGCCCAGCAGCACCGCCTGGGAGTTGTACATCAATTGCATCCGGGGCAGGCCCAGGGCCTGGATGATGGTGTTGATGAGGCCGTTGTCCTCCAGCAGGCTCATCCAGGCGATGGTGCGCAGAAGGAAGTTCATCCACATGGGGATGATGAACAAAATGACCAGGGTGGAGCCCAGCTTGAAGTGCCGGTCTGCCATGAACAGCGCCGCCGGGTAGCCCAGCACCAGGCAGATCACCGTGCACAGGAAGGCCATCCAGAGCGAGTAGACCAGGGTGTCCACGTTGACCACGCCACGGGCGATGCCCATGTCCGCGGGGTTGACGCCCATCTGAACCAGCTGCTTGCTCATCTCATAGTTGCTGTCCCAGAAGGTCTTGAAGTTTTCCAGGGTAAAGGCGCCGCTTTTGTCGGTGAAGGCGTAAAAGCCAATCAGCAGCAGCGGAATCAGCGTGAACACCACAATCCACAAGCCGTAGGGAAAAGCGAAGAGGGTGCGTTTGACGCCGCGGTTGCGCCGGACGCTGTAGACAATCATCGCCACAAAGCCGGCCAGGCCCAGCAGCATCAGCCAGGTCGCCCAGGCAGGGAAGGCCATCCTGTTCATGCGGTTGCTTCCTCCGCGTCCTTATCCTCAGCCTCAATCTCAACCGGCATGGGCTTCATGATGTGGATGTTGAAGGGAATGACATCCAGCCCCACCGTGGAGCCTTCCGGCTGCATGACGGTGGAGTGCACCTTGAAGCGCATCGCGCCGGAGTCAATGATCATCTCATAATGCACGCCCTTGAACAGCACGCTGCGCACGATGCCGGTGAGGCGGCCCTGCTCAGGCGGTACAATCTGCAAATCCTCCGGGCGGATGAGGACGTCCACCGGCGTGTCCTTGCCAAAGCCCTTGTCCACGCAGGGGAAGTCCGCGCCGCAGAAGTTGACCAGCTCGTCTTGCACCATGGTGCCGCGCACGATGTTGCTTTGCCCGATGAAATTGGCCACAAAGGCGCTCTTGGGTTCGTCATACACGTCCTTGGGGGTGCCGATCTGCTGGATGTTGCCGTCCTTCATCACCACGATGATGTCCGACATCGTCAGGGCTTCCTCCTGGTCGTGGGTGACAAAGATGAAGGTGATGCCCAGCATCTGCTGCATGCGCTTGAGCTCCAACTGCATCTCCTGGCGCAGCTTCAAGTCCAGGGCGCCCAGGGGCTCGTCCAGCAGCAGGACTTCGGGCTCATTGATGAGGGCGCGGGCGATGGCGATGCGCTGCTGCTGGCCGCCGGACAGGCTTTCCACGCTGCGCTTGCCGTACTGGCGCAGGTTCACAAGGGCCAACATCTTTTCCACCCGTTCACGGATCTCGTCCTTGGGGCGCTTGGCGACGTTCAAGCCAAAGGCGATGTTTTCAAACACGTTCAGGTGGGGAAACAAGGCGTATTTCTGAAAAACCGTGTTGACCTTGCGCTTATAGGGCGGCAGGTCGGTGATGTCCTGGCCATCAAACATGACCCGGCCGGTGGTGGCTTTTTCAAAGCCGCCGATGATGCGCAGGGTGGTGGTCTTGCCGCAGCCGGAGGGGCCCAGCAGGGTCACAAACTCATTTTTGCGGATATAGAGGTTGATGTCAGACAGCACAGTGACGCCGTCATACTCCTTGGACACGTTTTCCAGCGTGATCAGCCTTGGTCTTTCCTGCATACAGTCCTCCGGGTGGTGAATTAGAATGAAGGCGGCGTGGAGGCCCAGAGGAACCGGGCTTCTCGCTTGCCGGGGTTTTCGATGTGGTGGGGGCCATCCGGGTGGAGGCAGAAGGACTCCCCCTTGTTGACCATGTGGCGGATGGAGCCCGTCACCAGGACAACACGGCCGGAGAGGACGTAGCCAAACTCCTCGCCGTCATGGGCGGGGAACTCCGCCGTGCGGCCACCCGGCCCCAGGGTGACCAGCATGGGCTCCATCTGGTTTTTCTGGGCGCTGGGCACCAGCCAGACGATGCTGCCCTTGAGCAGCTCCTCGTCCTCTTTTTCAAACATGTCCTCATTGCGAAAGACGATCTTCTCCTGCGCGCTCTCGCTGAAGAACTGTTTCAGCGTCGTGCCCAGGCACTCAATCATGTCCCGCAGGGTGGCGATGGAGGGCGAGGTCAGGTTGTTTTCCACCTGGGAAATAAACCCCTTACTCAATTCGCAGCGGTCGGCCAGGTCCTCCTGGGTCAGGTTGCGCGACAGCCGCAGCCTGCGCAAGGTTGCTCCGATATCCATGCTTCCTCCTGCGCCAAAAGTTTAGCCAGCCTAAACTTGATGGCAGGTAACATTAAACCATCCCATGGAAATCTTGTCAACATTGGAAGCGAAAGCGGATTGTACACAAGGAGAAGCCCCCGTTGTGAAAGGCTTCAAAACGGGGGCTCTTAGTCTTGATTGAAAAGCGTTTACGGCGCTGACGCGTTGAAGGAATTAATCCTCGTCGTCCTCGTCCTTCTTGGCGGATTCGACGATCTTCTTGGCGACATCGCCCGGCACTTCCTCGTAGCGCTCAAAGGTCATGGTGAAGGAGCCGCGCGCCTGGGTCATGGAGCGCAGGTCGGTGGCGTACTTGAACATTTCAGACTGCGGGATTTCCGCCACAACCTGCTGCATGCCGTCCACCTGGTTCATACCCATGATGCGGCCGCGGCGCTTGTTGACGTCGCCCATGATGTCGCCCATGTACTCATCGGGCACCAGCACTTCCACGTGCATGATGGGTTCCAGCAGCACGGGGCCGGCGTCCATGCAGCCCTTCTTGTAGGCGATGCGGGCCGCGGTCTTGAACGCCATTTCAGAGGAGTCCACAGCGTGGTAGGAGCCGTCATACAGCTTGGCGCGCAGGCCCACCATGGGGTAGCCCGCCAGCACGCCCTTGACGATGTTCTCCCTCAAGCCCTTTTCAACCGAGGGGATGAAGTTGCGCGGCACCACGCCGCCAACGACAGCGTCGACGAACTCAAAGTCCACATTGGTGTCGCCGATGGGAGAAAACTCAATCCACACGTCGCCGAACTGGCCATGGCCGCCGGACTGTTTCTTGTGGCGCCCCTGGGCGGAGACGGTCTTGCGGATGGTCTCACGGTAGGGGATCTTGGGGTCTTCCAACTGGGCGGTGGCGCCGAACTTGCTGGCCAGCTTGGAGCGCACCACGTCCAGGTGCAGTTCGCCCTGGCCGGAGAGCAAGGTCTCGGTGGTCTCGGCGTTCTTGCTGGTCCTGATGGAGGGGTCTTCCTCCTGCAGGCGGGCCAGGCCGGTGAAGACCTTGTCTTCCTCACCCTGCTTGGCGGCAAAGACCGCCTTGGTGAAGCTGGGTTCGGGGAAGGAAAGGCCGGGGAAGCGCACGGGGTTGTTGGGGTCGCACAGGGTGTCCCCGGTGGCGGTGAAGTTGAGCTTGCTCAGCGCCCCGATGTCGCCGGCGTTGAGCACGGTCATGTTGGTCTGTTTCTTGCCGCGCATCATGAACAGGCCGCCGGATTTCTCGGCCTTCTCCTGGTTGGCGTTGTACAGGGCGGTGCCCGGGGTCAGGGTGCCGGAGGTGACCTTCACCAGGGACAGCTTGCCCACGAAGGGGTCGGCCACGGTCTTGAACACGAAGGCGGAGAAGGGCTCGGCGTTGTCGCACTTGCGGATGACGGGCTCGTCATTCTTGGGGTTGACGCCTTCCATCTCGGTGTTTTCGGGGGAGTTGAGGTAGTCCACCATCATGTCCATGAGCTTGGCGACGCCGATGCCGTTGAGGGCGGACACCGCCACCACGGGCACGATTTTGCCGGCCTGCATGCCCTTGCGGAGGCCCACCAGGATTTCCTCGTGGCTGAGCTCGCCTTCTTCAAAGAATTTTTCCAGCAGGCTGTCGTCCGCTTCGGCGGCGGCTTCGGTGATCTCTTCAATATAGGAAGCGACCGCGTCTTCGAGGTCTTTGGGCACGGGCACCTCATTGAGGTTCTTGCCGGCGCCTTCAAAAGCCTTGTTTTCAAGCAGGTTGACAACGCCCTTAAAGGAAGAGGCGGCGCCAATGGGCACCAGCAGCGGCACAACGCTGGTGCCGTACATGTCGCGCAGCTCGTGGAGCACCTTGTCAAAATCGGCGTTCTCACGGTCCATCTGGTTGACGATGATCATGCGCCCTGCGCCCGCCTTGGAGGCGGCGTCCCATGCTTTTTCAGCGCCTACGCTGATGCCGCCCACGGAGGACACGACGATGGCCACCGTGCGCACAACGGACAGCGGGCCAAAGGACTCGCCCACAAAGTCAAAATAACCGGGCAGGTCAATCAGGTTGATCTTGGTCTTCTTCCACTCAACCGGCGCCATGGCGCCGGAGATGGAAATGCCGCGCTTGGTCTCTTCCGGGTCAAAGTCCGTGGTGGTGGTGCCGTCTTCCACACGGCCCTGGCGGTCAATGTTGCCAGCAGCAAAGAGCATCGACTCCGCCAAGGTCGTCTTGCCCTCGCTGCCATGCCCCATCAAGGCGATATTCCGGATGTCTTTTGTCAAATAATCAGCCATTGTTGTTCCCCCCATATAAGATTGCGTGTCACGCTTATGCTTGCAACAAGAGACATCTTACCATGCACGCGCGAACTTGACAAGCAAAACGGTAAAAAGGCGGACAGTCTGCACAAAGCGCAAATCTTGACGCTTTTGCTTTCCTTGTGAAACTGACAAAGCGTGATTTGGCGAAAAATGAAACAGATGCTACCAAGTGAACAGCGGGGTTTTGTTCAATTGAGCAGCTTTTTGTAATATATAAAATTCGGATTGACAGCCGGCCCGGGCTTTGATAAAGTAGCAATTGGACAAAAACGTTTTCCCTGCGGGGACCAATAACCCATGTTGGAAAGCACGCGGTTTGCTTGCTTTCCAAGAAAAAACAAGGAGGAACATCATGAAAAAGACCCTGGCAATCGTCCTGGCGCTTGTGATGCTGCTATCTGTTGGCGCGGCCCTGGCGCAAAGCACCGTCACCTTCTCCTGGTGGGGCGGCGACGCCCGCCACGAGGCAACCCAGAAGGCTGTTGAAGCCTTCATGGCCAAGAACCCCGACATCACCGTGGTGCCGGAATACTCCGCGTGGTCCGGCTGGGAAGACAAAATGGGCCAGCGCTTCGCGTCCAACTCCGCCCCCGATGTCAACCAGATCAACTGGAACTGGATCACCGCTTTCTCCGCTGACGGCAGCAAGTTTGTGGACCTGAATACCCTGTCTGACATCATTGACCTGAGCCAGTTTAGCAAGACCGGCCTGGACGCCTGCACCGTCGCCGGCAAACTGCAGGGCATCCCCGTGTCCATGACCGGGCGCATCCTCTACTGGAACCAGAGCACCTATGAAAAAGCCGGCCTGGCCGTGCCCACCTCCTACGCGGAGCTGCTGGCCGCCGGCCCCATCTTCCAGGAGAAGCTGGGCGAGGATTATTATCCCCTGGTGCTGGGCACCTATGACCGCGCCATCCTGATGGTGTACTACCTGGAGAGCGTTTTTGGCAAGGACTGGGTGGTTGACAACAAGCTCAACTACACCGCCGAAGAAATCCAGAAGGGCTTTGAATTCATCGCCGAGATGGAAGCCAATCATGTCATCCCCACCATGCAGAAGCTGACCGGCGACGGCGCTGACAGCCTGGACAAGAACGTCAACTGGATGGAAGGCAAGTATGCCGGCATCTTTGAGTGGGACAGCGCCGCTGGCAAGTTCCAGAAGGCCCTCAACGAAGGCCAGACCTTTGTCGTCGGCGACTACTTCCGTGACTTTGGCGAATTCCAGGGCGGTTTTGCCAAGGTGTCCATGGCCTTCGCCATCTCCGAAACCGCCGCTGACAAGGTGGCGGCCGCCAAGCTGATCAACTTCCTGCTCAATGACGAAGAAGGCATCGAGATTCTGGAATCCCAGCGCGGCATCCCGCTGTCCAAGAAGGCCTTTGACTATGCCTCCGGCAATAACCTGCTGGACCCCATCGTGTCCGAAGCCAACGCCAAGGTGCTGTCCTGGGTCAACTACAACCTGGACCCCAAGTTTGAGTCCAACGAGCTCAAGGCCGAGGAAACCGGCGTGTACGCCGAGGCCATGAACAGCTTAAGCTACGGCGTCGTGGACGTCGCCGGCGCGACCGAAATCCTGATGGAAGGCATCAACCGCGTGCTGGGCGAATAAGCTTTAGCATCACCACACAAGCGACTGGGGGCCGCTGCCTTGGGCGGCGGCCTTCAGCGTTTTTCAAGGGAGAAAACCATGGACGGCAAATTGACGCGCTACCTGCAGCAGTTTCTGGAACGCTACCAGGATTACAAGCCCTATTGGAACTATGAGGATGGCTGCGTCCTGGTGGGCTGCCAGCGCCTGTATGAGGCGGGGGCCGGCGCGCAGTTTGCGTCCTGGGTGAGAAACTACCTCAACCGCCGCGTGGATGAGCAGGGGCAGATTCCCACCTTTGAAACGCAGCAGTATAATATTGACAGCTACAACAGCGGCAAGGCCCTCTTTTTGCCCTATCGTGAGAGCGGGGTCGCGCGCTGGAAGAACGCCATCAACTACCACATGCGGCGCATCAGCGAGCATCCGCGCTGTGACAACGGCAGCTTCTGGCACAAGAGCATCTACCCGCACCAGATTTGGCTGGACGGGTTGTACATGGCCCTGCCTTTTTATTTGGAATATGACATGGTATTAGGCGGCAGGCAGCATGTGCAGGACATCATGAAGCAGTTTGAAAACGTGCGAAAACTGATGTACAGCGATGAGAAACAGCTGTCCTACCACGCCTGTGACACCTCAAAGCAAATGTTCTGGGCGGACAAACAGACTGGCTGCTCCCCCAATTTCTGGCTGCGCTCCATGGGCTGGTACCTGATGGCGCTGGTGGACTGCGCGCAGATCATGGATGAGATGCTGTACGAGCACAAGCGGCGACTGATGGACCTGCTGGAAGAGACCGCGAAGGGCATCCTGCGGTACCGCAATGAAGAAGGCCTGTTTTACCAGGTGATTGACCGGGCGGACGTTGAGGGCAACTACTCTGAAACCTCCGGCAGCGCCATGGTGGCCTATGCCATGATGAAGGGCGCGCGCATCAAGGCGCTGAATGAGGAATTCGGCCGCGTCGGGCGGGATGTTTTTAACATTTTGGCGGACACCCGCATAACGGAAGAAGATGGGCAGCTTAGGCTGCAGGGCATCTGCCATGTGGCCGGGCTGGGCGGCGAGGGTAAAAGAGACGGCTCGGTGGCCTATTACCTGTCTGAGCCCATCGTGTCAGACGACGCCAAGGGCGTTGGCCCCTTTATGATGGCCTGCGCGGAAGCGTACCTGCAGGACAATCCCAAACCCCTACGGGAGGTACCATGATGAGCAACAATATCGCAAGCCAGCAGCGCCTGGCGCAGGACCTTATCAGAAAACCAGGGCGCAGCCGCCTGGAAAGCGGCAGGATTGGCCTGGTGTACATCCTGCCCTGGATCATCGGCTTCCTCTTTTTCAAGCTCTACCCCTTTGCCTCCTCGCTGTACTACAGTTTTACGGACATGCACCTGTTCAACGGCATCAGCAAGACGGGCTTATTCAATTATGTGGATGTGTTCACCAACCGCGCCACGGTGCGATCGCTGGAAACCACCTTCCGCTATGTTATCACCACGGTGCCTTTAAAACTGGTGGCTGCCCTGTTCATCGCCTACATCCTCAACTTCAAAATCAAGGGTGTCAACCTCTTCCGCACGGCCTACTATGTGCCCTCCATCCTGGGCGGGTCGGTGGCCATCGCGGTGCTGTGGCGCGCCTTGTTCCGCAATGACGGCCTGATCAACTCCCTCTTGAGCACCCTGGGCGTGCAGGGCCCTTCCTGGCTGTCTGACCCCAACTACGCCCTGATCATCATCTCCCTGCTGCGCATCTGGCAGTTTGGCTCGGCCATGGTCATCTTCCTGGCAGCCCTCAAGGGCGTGCCGGAGGAGCTGTACGAGGCTTCCACTATTGACGGAGCGGGCAAATGGCGGCAGTTTACCAAGATCACCCTGCCGCTGATTTCCCCGGTCATCTTCTACAACCTGGTGACCCAGACCGTGCAGGCCTTCCAGGAGTTCAACGGCCCTTTCATCATCACCAAGGGCGGCCCGCTCAACTCCACGCGCCTGATCACCATGATCATCTACGACCAGGGCATCAAGAACTACAAAATCGGCCTGTCCAGCGCCATCGCCTGGGTGATGTTTGTCATTATGATGCTGCTGACGCTGCTGGCCTTCTGGAGCCAGAAACGCTGGGTGTACTATTCTGACGAGACCCAAAGGGGAGGGCTGTAAGATGGCTGAACTGACCGCGACCCGCAGGCGCATTTTTACCAGGCAGCGCGTCTCCTCCCTCATCCGCTACGCCATTTTGATTATCGTGGGCTTTATCATGATCTACCCGCTGCTGTGGATGGTGGGCTCCACCTTTAAAAACAACAACGAGATTTTCAGCGGCATGCACATCATCCCCCGCAACCCCACCCTGTCAGGCTATGAAAACGCCATGAAGTCCTACGGCGGGGACATCGACCTGTGGAAGTCCATGGTGAACACCTACAAAATCGTCATTCCCAAGGTGCTGTTCACCTTGTTTTCGGCCACCCTCACCGCCTATGGCTTTGGGCGCTTTGAGTTCAAGGGTAAAAAATTCCTGTTCGCGGTGCTGATGAGCACCCTCTTCCTGCCCCAGGTCGTTTTGAACGTGCCGCAGTTTTTGATGTACACGCGCCTGGGCTGGGTGGACTCCCCGCTGTACCTGCCCTTGATTCTGACCACGCTGTTCGCGACGGAAACCTATTTTGTCTTCCTGCTGATTCAGTTTTTGCGTTCCATCCCCAGGGACCTGGATGAGGCGGCCAAAATTGACGGCTGCAACACCTTTCAGACCCTGATCAAGGTCATCGTGCCCATGCTGATGCCGGCTTTGGTGTCCGTTGGCCTGTTCCAGTTCATGTGGAGCAACAACGACTTCATGGGGCCGCTGCTGTACATCAACACGCCCGCGCGCTACCCGGCCACCATCTACGTCAAGCTGTCCATGGACGCGGACACCGGCTTTGAGTGGAACCGCGTGCTGGCCGTCTCCCTGATTTCCATCATCCCCTCCCTGGTGGTGTTCTTCCTGGCGCAAAAGAGCTTTGTGGACGGCATCTCAGCGGGCTCCCTGAAGGGCTGACACGATGCTGAAAACCCTGCACGTTTCCGCGCGCTTTGCCGCCTTTGAGCTGCCCGACGGTGGGCACTACCACAGCGAGCGGGCCTACCAAGCCATTTTGAACGGCAAGATGAACACACAGGTCACCACCTGTGTGTTCACGCTGTTTGATTTGGAGCCGGGCACGGATTACCTGCTGGAGCTGAAGGCACATGATCAGGTAGCGCATTCCCTGCGTTTTTCAACAAAGACAGAAAAATACACCTTGAACATCAAGGACTTTGGCGCCTATGGGGACGGCAGGCGGGACGACACCGCCATGATCCAGGCCGCCATCATGGCCTGCCCCAAGGACGGCCGCGTGCTGGTGCCCAAGGGGGAGTATTTGGTCAGCAGCCTGTTTTTGAAAAGTGATCTGCGCCTGGAAATCGCGAAGGGCGCGACCCTGAAGCTGAACACAGACCGGGGCAGCCTGCCCATCATGCCGGGCATGCTCGCGTCCAACAATGGCGAAGAAGAGCTGAACCTGGGCACCTGGGAGGGCAACCCCCTGCCCATGCACGCTGCCCTCCTGCATGTGATGAATGTCCAAAATGTGGAAATCTATGGCGAAGGCGCGCTGGACGGACAGGCGCAGGACAGCGACTGGTGGGTAGATGCCAAGAAAAAGCGCGGAGGCACCTGGCGCGGGCGGATGGTATTCATCAACCGGTGTGAAGAGGTCACCCTGTGCGGACTGACTATAAAGAACAGCCCCTCCTGGAACATCCACCCCTACTTCAGCAGGCATCTACGCTTTTACAACCTGGCCATTGAAGCGCCCAAGGACAGCCCCAACACCGACGGCCTCAACCCCGAAAGCTGCCAGGATGTGGACATCGCGGGCACCCGCTTCAGCCTGGGCGATGACTGCGTCGCCATCAAGAGCGGCAAAATCTACATGGGCTCCACCTACAAAACCCCCAGCCACGGCATCTTTATCCGCCACTCCCTGATGGAAAACGGGCACGGCGGGGTGACCATCGGCAGCGAGATGGCCGGCGGCGTACGGGATGTCCGCGTGCAGCACTGCCTGATGCGCAACACGGACCGCGGGCTGCGTGTCAAAACGCGCCGCGGCCGGGGCGAGCAGGCGCAGATTGACAGCATTCATTTTGAGGATGTGGTCATGGACAGGGTGCTCTCCCCCATCGTGGTCAATTTTTTCTATTTTTGTGACCCGGATGGGCATTCAGACTATGTGCAAAACCGGGCGGCCTTGGAAAAGGACGCGCGCACACCGGGGGCTGGAAAGCTGTCGTTTACCGGCATCAAGGCCACGGGGGTTGGCACCTGCGCCGCCTTCTTCCTGGGGCTACCGGAAAACCCCATCGCCGATGTCAGCATCACGGACTCAAGCTTTGTCTATGACGCCGGCTTTGAACCGGCGGTGCCGGCCATGGCGGACGGAATTGAGCCCATCAAGAACCGCGGCGTGATCGCCCACAACGTCAAACGGCTGAGGCTGCGCGATGTACGGCTCATTGGCTATGCGGGTGAAGCGATTGAGGCGGAACACGTTGAACAGATTGACTGGAGGGATGAAGAGTGAACATTGGCATCCGGTTGCATGACACGGCGCCTGGTACTTTAGAGCAACGCGCTGAGGCTGCCGCGGGGCAGGGCTTTGGCTGCGTCCACCTGGCGCTGTCCAAGGTACTGGACAGCAGGTACATGCAGCCCGCCGCCCTCACCCCGGGCCTGGCGGCCTTTGTGAAGAAGGCCATCCACCCCCTGGACACCGCCGTGCTGGGCTGCTATTTGAACCTGGCCCATCCCGACGGGGATGCCCTGGCCAACATCCAGGCGCAGTACATCGCCCACCTGCGCTTTGCCGCCTGGCTGGGCGCGGGCGTGGTGGGCACGGAAACGGGCAACCCCAATGCGCAGTACAAGTATGAGCCGGACCGGAGCCACAGCCAGGAAGCGCTGGATATGTTTATCAAAGGGCTGACGCCGGTCGTGCAGGCAGCCGAAAAGCTGGGCAGCGTCCTGGCCATCGAGCCGGTGTACACCCACATCGTGTGTGACGCGAGGCGTGCAAAACAGGTGCTGGAGCATTTTCAGTCCCCCAACCTGCAAATTATTATGGACCCCGTCAACCTTTTGCATGAGACAAACCTCGCGCAGCGTGATACCATCATCATGGAAGCGGCGGAACTGCTGCTGGACGACATCGCCGTGCTGCACGTGAAGGACTACGTGATGGAGGACGGCAGGATGCAAGCCGTGGCCGCGGGCACCGGGGAGATGCGCTATGACAATTTGTTCAAGCTGCTGGCGGATAAAAAGCCGCAGCTGTTCATGACGCTGGAAAATACAGAGCCCCACAACGCGCGGAAAGCCCGGAAGCATGTAGAAACCATCTGGCACAATTCCGAACGCCACACTTGATCAAATCATAATTAGAGTTTTTTGGCCTTACCTTTTTTCAAAAAAGGTAAGAAAGAGGAGGAAGCATGAGCAAAGCATTCATGGACAAGGACTTTTTGCTGCACTCGGAGACAGCGAAAACGCTGTACCACCAGCATGCGGCCAAGATGCCCATCATCGACTACCACTGCCACATCGACCCCATGGAAATCTATGAGGACAAGGTCTTCTCTTCCTTGAGCGAGGTCTGGCTGGGCGGGGACCACTACAAGTGGCGCGCCATGCGCTCAAACGGCGTGCCCGAGAGCAAGATTACGGGCAAAGACAGCACGCCCTATGAAAAGTTTGAGCAATGGGCCAGGACGCTGCCCAGGCTGGTGGGCAACCCGCTCTACCACTGGACCCATTTGGAGTTGCAGCGCTATTTTGATGTCCAGGAGCCCCTGAGCCCGGACAACATGAAAGAAGTCTGGGACAAGGCCAACAGCCTGCTGCCTACGCTGTCCGCCCGGCAAATCATCAAGCAGTCCAAGGTCAAGGCCATTTGCACCACCGATGACCCGGCGGATGACCTGAAGTGGCACAAGCTGCTGCGGGACGACAAGAACATGGACTGCAAGGTCTACCCCGCCTTCCGCCCGGACAAGGTGCTGAACATTGAAAAGCCCGGTTACCTGGACTACATCAGGAAGCTCTCTATGTCCAGCGATGTGGAAATTACCTCCTTTGAAAGCCTCACCCACGCGCTGGAAAAGCGGCTGAACTACTTTGAGTCCCTGGGCTGCCGCGCGGCCGACCACGGGCTGGACTACATCATGTACAACACCGGGCATGAGGCGCGGGACGTGATGGCAAAGGCCTTGAAGGGCGAAGCCGTCAGCCAGGAGGAGGCCGACGCCTACAAGACGCAGCTGATGGTCTTCCTCTCCCAGGAATACAGGAAGCGCGGCATCGTGATGCAGCTGCACTACGGCGCGGTGCGCAACAACAACCCCGCCGCCTTCAAGGCCCTGGGGCCGGACACCGGCTTTGACGCCATCTGGGGCAAAGCGGACAGCGGACGCAACCTGGGGCTGCTGATGGGCAGCATGGAACAATCAGGCGGCCTGCCCAGGACCATCATCTATTCCTTAAACCCCACCGACAACGCGCAGATCGCTGCCATGATCGGCTGCTTCCAATCAGATGAGGTGCCCGGCAAAATCCAGCACGGCAGCGCCTGGTGGTTTAACGACACCAAGCGCGGCATGCAGGAGCAGATCGCCAACCTGGCGGATTTCTCGGTGCTGGCCAACTTCATCGGCATGCTGACGGACTCGCGCAGCTTCCTGTCCTACACCCGGCATGAGTACTTCCGCCGCATCCTCTGCCAGCTGCTGGCCGACTGGGTGGACGGGGGCGAATACCCAAGGGACATGGCCTTCCTGGGTAAGATGGTGGAGGACATTTGCTACAACAACACCGTGAACTATTTCAACATGGAAGGGTTAGAATGATGACACACAAGCACAGCCACCTGGGCTTTGAAGCCTACCCCCAGTCCCACCACGAAGCCGGAAATACCCAGATCTGTATGGTGAAAACCGGCAAGGGCAGCCAGTTGCTGGTGCAGGGCGAGAACCCCGGTTTTGAAGGTGAGTCCGTCACCCACGACGGCGTAACCGCCCTGCTGGCGCCGCTAAACCACCACAACGCGGGCAAGCTGCGGGAGGTCTTCCCCTTCACCGCGCCGCGGCCCGGGCTTGAAAACGGCTGCTCCATCGGCGTGGGCGACCGCCTGGGCATCGCCACACCGGGGCATCTGAAGGTGTTCGCGCGCTATCCCAAGGTTTTCCCCATCCTGGCGCAGCAGTCCATCCGCGAATTGAACCTCACCAAGCGCACCTATGAGGACGTGCTCAACGCCGCCAGCTTCGCGGTGTTCCGGGAAGGGTATACCTCCGGCTTTGGCGCGGACGGCGACCACCTGAAAAAGCCGGAAGAGATTGAGTACGCCCTGGGCTGCGGCTTTTCCATGATCACCCTGGACTGCTCCGAGCACATCCGCAACGACGTCCCCGGCAAAAGCCTGGAAGATTTGCAGAAAGACCCGCAGGGCAACGCCAACATCCAAAGCATTTATGCCGACAAGACCTTTGACCTGGACGGCGGGATGCAGCTGCATTTCTCAAAAGAGGACGCCCTGCGCGCCGACCTGATTTATTCCAAGGCCATCGCCTTCATGGCACAGATTTACGAGCGCTATGTGAAAGGCCAGCGGGTGGACTTTGAAATCTCCATCGACGAGACCATGACGCCCACCAGCCCCAAGGAGCACTATTTTGTGGCCAGCGAGCTAAAGCGCCTGGGCGTTGTCTGCCAATCCCTGGCGCCGCGTTTTTGCGGGGAATTCCAAAAGGGCATTGACTACATCGGCGACCACAAGCAGTTTGAGGAAGAGATGAAGGTGCACGCCGCCATCGCCCGCCACTTTGGCTACAAGGTGAGCGTCCACTCAGGCAGCGACAAATTCTCCGTCTTCCCAGCGGTGGGCCGGCAGACCGGCGGCGTCTTCCACCTGAAAACCGCGGGCACCAACTGGCTGGAGGCTGTGCGCCTGGTGGCCATCAAGGACCCTGCCCTCTACCGAGCAATGCACCAGTTTGCCCTGGACAGCTTCAAGGAAGCCAGCGCCTACTACCACGTGAAGGCCAAGCCGGAAAATGTGCCCGCCCTTGATACCTTGAGCGACGCGCAGCTGCCAGGCCTCATGGACCAGGAAGACGCCCGCCAGGTGCTGCACATCACCTATGGCCTGATCCTGACCGCCAAAAATGAGGACGGTACCAGCCGCTTCAAGGACGCGCTGTATGCCCTTTGGCACAAGTATGAGGACGATTACGCCGAACTCTTGTCCAAGCACATTGGCCGGCATGTGGATTTGCTGCTGAAATAAGGTTTGATTGAATGGAGAAGGCCGCCGGGGGAAATTCCGGCGGCCTTCGTTTTTGACTTTTGGTTTTTTAGGGAGTTTTGCCCAAATAGGCCAAGATGCCGCCGTCCACATAGAGGATGTGGCCGTTGACAAAGTCACTGGCGCGGCTGGCCAGAAAGACCGCGGGGCCGACCAGGTCCTCTGTCTCCCCCCAGCGGCCCGCGGGCGTGCGCGCGCGCAGGAAGCTGTCAAAGGGGTGCATGCTGCCATCCGCCTGCTTTTCACGCAGGGGCGCGGTCTGCGGGGTGGCGATGTAGCCCGGGCCGATGCCGTTGCACTGGATGTTCCTGTCGGCAAACTCGCTGGCGATGTTCTTTGTCAACATCTTCAGCCCGCCCTTGGCCGCGGCGTAGGCGCTGACGGTCTCCCGGCCCAGCTCGCTCATCATGGAGCAGATGTTGACAATCTTGCCGCCGCCTTTTTCAATCATTCCGGGCAGCACAGCCTTGGCGCAGAGGAAGGCCGCGGTCAGGTCGATGTCGACCACCTCGCGGAAGTCCTCCGCGCTCATCTGTGTCATCGGGATGCGCTTGATGATGCCGGCGTTGTTGAACAGGATGTCAATCACGCCGATGGTATCCTGCACTTCCTGCACCAGCGCCTGCACCGCCTGCTCGTCCGTGACATCGCACACAAAGCCGTGGGCCTTGACACCCTCTTTTTCATAGGATTTTAAGCCCTTGTCGACGGATTCCTGGGTGCGGCTGTTGAACACGATGGTGGCCCCGGCTTTCGCCAGGCCGACCGCCATCGCAAAGCCGATGCCGTGGGCGCCGCCGGTCACCCAGGCGGTCTTGCCTTTTAGTGAAAAATAATCCATGGTGTTCATCTTACATGATGTCCTTCATGGGGACGGGATCCTGGTCCTTGTAGTCCTGGTTCTCACCGACCATGCCCCAAATGAAGCTGTAGGCGCGGGTGCCGCTGGCGGCGTGGATGGACCAGGAAGGCGAAATCACGGCCTGCTCATTGCGCATGACGATGTGGCGGGTCTCATGGGGCTGGCCCATGTAGTGCATCACCAGGGCGTTCTCGGGCAGGTCAAAGTAGATGTACACCTCCATGCGGCGGTCGTGCATGTGGCAGGGCATGGTGTTCCAGACGCTGCCGGGCTTTAATGTGGTCAGCCCCATGACGACCTGGCAGCTTTGCGCCTGGCCGGGTTGGATGTATTTGCAGATGACGCGGTGGTTGCTCTCTTCCAGGGAGCCCAGCTCCACGTTTTCGCAGTCCTCGGGCTTGACCAGCACGGTGGGGTATTCCTTGTGGGCGGGCGCGCTGTTTAGGTAGAACTTGGCGGAGTTGTTGTAATCCTGGCTGTCAAAAACTACATCCTTGCTGCCGCGGCCCAAATACATGCCATCGCGGTGGCGCAGCTCATACACCTTGCCGTCCACGGTAATCTTGCCGGGGCCGCCGATGTTGATGACGCCCATCTCGCGCCGCTCCAGGAAATATTGGGCGCGCAGCTCCTCACCTGCGGACAGCTTCAAGGCTTTGGTGGCCGGGTGGGCGCTGCCGACGATGATGCGGTCAATGTGGCTGTACACCATCTTGATCTCATCTTTGGCAAAGAGCCCTTCAATCAAAAACTCGCGGCGCAGGGCCTGGGTGTCCATGCCCCTGACTTCGTTGGGAGATGATGCAAAACGAACTTCCATGATAATCCTCCAGTTTTATCGTACGGCCAAGCGATGTCGCTTGCCGCCAGAATCAAAATTAACGCTGCACGCGGCCGGAACCGCTGCCCTTCATCAGGGCTTCCACTTCCTTTTTGGACACGCGGTTGTAGTCCCCCGGGATGGTGTGCTTCAAGCAGCTGGCCGCCACAGCAAACTCCAGCGCGTCCTGGGTGTTTTCATAGGCGTTGAGGCCATAAATCAGGCCGCCGGAGAAGCTGTCCCCCCCGCCAACGCGGTCAACAATGTCGGTCAATTCATAGCGCTTGCTGAGCAAAAAGTCCTTGCCATCATACAGGCAGGCCTGCCAGTCATTGCGGTCGGCGGAGTAGGAGCGGCGCAGGGTGATGGCGATTTTTTTCATGCTGGGGTAGCGTTCCATGGCCTGACGGGCAATGGCCTTGTAGTTCTCCAGGTCCAGCTCCCCGCTTTCCACGTCGTGGTGGCCAGCGGTGATGCCCAGGCTCATCTGGAAATCTTCCTCATTGGCCACCACCACATCCACGTATTCCACCAGCTTGCTCATCACTTCCTGGGCGGTCTTGCCGTACTTCCACAGGTTTTTGCGGTAGTTGAGGTCACAGCTGACGGTCAGCCCCAGGTCCTTGGCGGCCTTCACCGCTTCCAGGGACAGGTCGGCCGCCTGCTGGCTGATGGCCGGGGTGATGCCGGTGATGTGCAGCCAAGCGGCATGTTCAAAGGCTTTGGCCCAGTCGATGTCCACGGGTTTGGCCTCTGCGATGGCGCTGTGGGCGCGGTCGTAGATGACCTTGCTGGCGCGCTGGTTGCTGCCGGTCTCCAGGAAGTAGATGCCCATGCGCTCCCCGGCGCGCTTGACGGAGCTGGTGTCCACGCCAAAGCCGCGCAGCTGGTTGAGGCAGGCCTGGGCCAGGTCGTTGTCGGGCAGGACGGACACAAAGGAAGATTGGAGGCCATAGTTTGCCAGGGAGACGGCCACATTGGCCTCCCCGCCGCCAAAGGTTGCTTCCAGCATCGGGCTTTGCATGAAGCGCTCGTTGCCGGGGGATTTGAGGCGCAGCATGATTTCACCGAAGGTGACGAACTTTTTCATGGTTCCTCCTATTTCTGGATGAGGTGGACGCCAAAGCCCGCCACCGGATCTGTGAGGTAAATGAAGCGCAGCTTGCCATTGGCGTCGTACTTGGCGGTGCTGTCATCAAAGGTAAAGCCGCGTTTTTCCATGTGCCACTTGGCGCGCGGGACGGACAGGGTGCCCAGGGCGATGTGGCCGTTGGTGCCGGGGCCGCCTTGCTTCATCATCTCAAAACCGCTGCCGATGAAGCAGTTGAACTTGGTGTTGCCAAGGATGGGCCAGCCGGTGATCAGGCTGAGGATCTGCGCGTCCTTCATGCCCTGCTCCGGGTTTTGGGCGTTGAGGCCGATGTGCGTAAGCTCCATCCCCAGCACCGCCTGCACTGCCTGGCGCGCCAGCTGCTCTATCCGCGCCCAGTCCTGGGCCTTGACCGCGTCATCGGGCACCATCCAGCTGCCGCCGCAGGCCAATACCTGGGGAATGCTGAGGTAGTCCTTGAGGTTGGCTTCGCTGATGCCGCCGGTCGGCACAAAGCCGATGCCCCGGTAGGGGCCCAGCAAGGCTTTGAGCAGTTTGACCCCGCCCAAGGGCTCCGCCGGGAAAAATTTGACAGCGGTGAGCCCCATGGCCAGCGCGGCTTCGATGTCAGAAGGCCCGCTCACGCCCGGCAGGATGGGGTAGCCCTTGTCCAGGCAATGCTGTACGACCACGGGGTTAAAGCCCGGGGACACCAGGTAGCCAGCACCCGCCTTCATAGCGGCGTCCGCCTGCGCGGTGGTGAGCACGGTGCCCGCCCCCAGGAGGACATCGGGCAGCTGCTCGTGCACCAGGCGGATGGCTTCCTCGGCGGCCGCGGTGCGGAAGGTGATCTCAGCGACCGGCAAACCGCCGCGCTGCAAAGCGGCGCAAAGGGGCACCGCGTCCTGGGCCTTGTCTACCTTGATGACCGGTACCAGGCCGGCCAGCGCAAGCTGCTGGAACATTGTTAGAACCCTGCCTTCCTTTGGGAGTGTGATTGCCTATGGGTGATGTCCGCATTATATCACTTTGGGATGAAAACATCCATGTGCCCGGCTTGTCTGAAATGAACATCACCCCGCCGGTATTTTTCATGAGACGCTTCCACGGTGTTCTGGAGAAAAACAAAGCATCCGCCGCAAAAGCGCGATGGATGCTGTGTGTCAAAGTTGATCAATAATAATTATCTGCGTCTGAACAGGCGCTTGAGGCCGCGCTTGACCGGCTGCCTACCTCCACCTGCAGCAGGATCACCTTGTCCCCCGCATGCAGCTGGGTGTCACCCAGGGGCACGATGACCTCGTCGCCATTACGCTGCACCATCACCACCAGGCTGTCAGATGCCATGTCCAAATCCTTCACGGCCTTGCCATCCCAGTGATGGCCCTTGGGGATGGTGAACTCCGTCAGATCATGGCCGGTGTGGTCAAAGTGCTTTTCGCCGCCCAGCACCACCAGGTCGCCTTCCTGCAGGGTGATGTGGCCCCGGGGCGCCACCGTCCTGCCCTCACGCTCAATCTTGGCGACGATGAAGTCAAAGGTCAGCCGCAGGTCCTTCACCTGGCGGCCCACCAGGTAGCTTTTGCCGTGGATGCGGGTCTCCAGGAAGCCGATTTCAGCCTTGTCCTGGTAGTAGTTGAAGGTCTGCAGCACGGTGTCGTTGGGGTCCAGCATCTTCAGGGCTTTGGCCGCCGTGGGCATCAGGCTGCCCTGAACCAAGGAGCTGAGCACGCAGATGCCAAACACGATGTGGTAGATGTCCACAGAAAACTGGGCGCCGCTGTTGACCGCCAGGATGGCAAAGGCGATGGCCGCGGCGCCGCGGATGCCCGCCAGGGAAATCATGCCCAGCTGCTTGTGCTTAAGCTTGAAGGGGAACATCAGCCCCCAGACGCTCAGGGGCCTGGCCAGGAGGGTCATGAAGAGCATGATGAACAAGGCGACAGGGAAGGCGGCGATGAAGTCCTGGATGTTGCTGAGCAGGCCCAATACAAAGAAGAGGGCAATCTGCATGATTTCGGTGAAGCCGTCAAAGAAGAAGATGATGTCCCTCTTGCCGCGGAACTGCTTGTTGCCAAGGTAGATGCCCAGGATGTACAGCGCCAGGTAGCCGTTGCCGCCGATGAGGGAGGCCGCGGCGAAGGTAATGAGCATGGCCGCCGCCATCAAAACAGCGGACAGGCCGTCCTCCTGGGTGCTTTGTTTTTGGAGGTACCAGCTAAACAGAAAGGCGAACACAAAGCCCACCGCCAGCCCCAGGGCCACCTGGGAGAGGATCAGCAGGGGGACGGACAGATCGGAGCCGATGATGACCGAAAGGAAGACCATGGTCATGGTGTAGGCGGTGGGGTCGTTGGAGCCGCTTTCCAGCTCCAGCAGCGAGGCGGTGTTGTACTTGAGGTTGAGGTTTTTGGAGCGCAGGATGTTGGACACGCTGGCGAAGTCGGTGGAGCCCACGATGGAGCCCACCAGCATGGCCTCCATCATGCCAAAGCCCAGCACGAAATGGCAGAACAACCCCGTCAGCAGCGCCGTGGTGATGACGCCTAAAAAGCTTAGGATGATGGCCTCTTTCGCGACGGGCTTGGCCATCTTCCAGTTGGTGCCAAAGCCGCCGTAGAACATGATGACCATCAGGGCCACCGTCGCCAGGCCGTCCGCCAGCTGAAAATCCTGAAAATCCAGGCCCAGCAGGCCAAATCCCATGCCCAGCAGGATGAACAGCAGCAAGGCGGGGATCCCGTGCTGCTTGGACAGGCGGATGGCGAAAAGGGCAAGGATTAAAATGATGCCGATCAAAAGGTACTGCAATCGGTGCTCCTTTTTAGTTGTAGTGTTAAAAACTGCATTCCGATCCGTTGTGGAATCGCGCTTATTCTATCATAGTTTTGCACCCGGTCAAGCAAAGGAAAAACCGCCAAGACTTGCGTTTTGACGGTTTTGGTGGCGCGCCCTAAGAGATTCGAACTCCTGACCTTTTGGTTCGTAGCCAAACACTCTATCCAGCTGAGCTAAGGGCGCAGGCGCTGTTTGACAGCCTGATGATTATAACAGCGAATGCGCTTCCATGCAAGCCTTCCAGCTAAATATTTTGCTCCATCAGCCATTTGGCCGTATCCTCCAGCGTTTGTCGGATGGGACGGGGCGAAAAGCCCAGGTCCCGCCTGGCCTTGCTGCTGTCAAACAGGCTGTTGGCACGGACAGTGTACAGGGAATACTCGCTGAAGATAGGCTTGACCTTGCGGATGCTGTACACCAGCTTCATGATGGGCAGGGCCAGTTTGGCCAGCCACACGGGACAGACCAGCCGGACCTGTTTTTTGCCGGTGATGTCGTGGAAGGCCTTTAATATGTCCATGATGGCGATGTACTCGCCTGAGAGCACATAGTCCTCCCCCAGGCTTTCTTTTTGCGCCAGGGTGACAATGGCTTGCGCCACATCGCGCACATCCGCAAAATTATAGCCGCCGTCCACCCCCATGGGGATGGCGCCGTTCATGTAGTCCAAAAACAATTGGGTGAGGTTCCCCTTGCCATAGTCCCCCGGCCCGCAGAGCCCGGCGGGGTAGGCGATGGCAGCCTGCAGTCCCTGCCTTGCCCTGGCCTCAAGCACCGCCTTCGCCGCCATGGCCTTGGTCTTGGCGTACCAGCCCACCACCTGTTCCTCATCAAGGGTTTCAGGCTCCGCCATCACCTGGCCGTGGGGCAGTTCGGGGATGGCGTGGACCGAGGCCACATGCACAAGGCGCGCGCCGGTTTTCAGGCATTGCTCAATGATGTTTTTTGTGCCTTCCACATTAACCCTTGTGACCAGGTCCACCGGGCTCATGCTCATGGTGATGATGCTGGCGCAGTGGATGACGGTGTCTTGCGCTGTGACGCCTTCAAAAAAGCGCGCCAGGTCCCGCGGGTTAAGCAGGTCGCCCTCAATTTTGTCCGCCGCCTTTGGCAGATGGATTGCCAGGGGGTCCCCCGGCAACACAAGGGCGCGCACCGATTGCCCATGCCGGATCAAGGATTCCAAGGCCTTCCGTCCAAGAAAGCCCGCGCCGCCAGTCAGCAGAAACACCGAACCTCACCTCATTCTCTTTAGCAAAAACAGTGGACAGATTGACAAATATCCAACATTACATTAGAATTTGACGCGGTCACATGCAAGCATCACTTTTGCCACAAGGTGTCTTGAATCCAACTAATTCATACAATTCTTGCAAAATGGAGACAAAATGAAGAAAACTGTCCAAAAAAAAGAAACCCGTCGCGTCCGTTACACCCGCATCGCGCTGCGGGAAAGTCTCCTGTCCCAGCTGGAAATCAAGCCCATCAGCAAAATCACCGTGTCCCAGGTGTGCGAGCAGGCCGATGTCAACCGCAGCACCTTTTATCTATATTACAAGGATGTCTATGACCTGTATGACCAGATTCAGCAGGAATTGTACGATGAAATCTATGACCTGCTCAGCAAGGACATCGACATCGTGCCCGGCATCACCCTGCTGCGGCGCATCTATGAGCTGATTTACCAAAACCGTGACCTGGCCCGCGTGGTCTTTGGCAAGTACGGCGACAAGGAATTCATGAAAAAGATCAGCAACATCTACCGCGACCAGGCCATCAAGGACTGGAAAAAGGAATCCGGTATCGCGGATGAAGGCACGCTGTCCTTCCTGTACACCTTCTTCACCTACACCAACCTGGGCATGATTGAGCACTGGATTTTGAATGATTTCAACGAGACCCCGGAGCAATTGGCCCAGCTGACCAGCAAGCTGCTGGCCAATGGGACGGCCTCATTGCTGCCGAAGATATAATCAAGCCGCGTCAACCCCAGCGCCGCAAGGCGCTGTTTTTTTTCCAAAACTACCTCTGGGGAGGTATCGGAGGGCAAAGCCCTTTGATGGTAATCCGTGGCAGCGACATGCGCGGTGTCACGGGTTTTGGCTTTAGACAAAACGCTCCACGAATTTCTGCCGGCCGTGAGGTAAGCAAAGCGAGACCGAACAGGCAGAAATTCCGGTTCTTCTAAAACGAAGAAGTGTCCGCAGACACTTCTTCGATACGCGCAGCGAAAATTCCTCTTGCCCCGGGAGAGGGATGCTGGTATACTCCTAATGCGAACACTTGTTCTTATTATAGGGGGGTGAACGGCGTGCGAACCATCCTGCACAGCGACTGCAACAGCTTTTACGCCTCGGTGGAGACGGCGGAAAACCCCGCCCTGGCCGGGCTGCCGGTGGCCGTGTGCGGCGATCCCGCCCTGCGCCATGGCATCATCCTGGCCAAGTCCGCCCTGGCCAAGCAGTGCGGCATCATCACCGGCGAAGCGGTCTGGCAGGCCAAGCAGAAATGCCCCACCCTGGTGCTGGTGCCGGCGGACCAGCGCAAGTACCTGCTGTACTCGCGCAAGATGCGCGCCATCTACAAGCGCTACACCAACCATGTGGAGCCCTTCGGATTGGATGAAAGCTGGCTGGATGTGACGGGGCACGCGCTGTCGGGCGAGGAAATCGCGGCGCAAATCCGCAACAGCGCCAAAAAGGAGCTGGGCATCACGGTGTCCATCGGGGTCAGCTACAACAAGGTGTTTGCCAAGCTGGGCTCTGACATGCGAAAGCCCGACGCCACCACCGTCATCACCCCGGACAACTTCCGTCACAAGGTGTGGCCCCTGCCGGCGGATGATTTGCTGTACGTGGGCCGCGCCACCAAAAAGCGCCTGGCGGGCCTGGGGCTCGTCACCATTGGCGACCTAGCCTGCGCCAAGGACGAGATGATCCGCGCCCTGCTTGGCAAGAACGGGGAGATGCTGCAGCGCTTCGCCCGCGGGCAGGATGACTCCCCCGTGCTGTGCGCGGAGGAGGCGGATGAGATCAAGTCCATCGGCAACTCCACCACCACCCCGCACGATTTGTGCACGGAGGAGGCCGCCAAGGCCGTGCTGTACCTGCTGGCTGACAGCGTGGCCGCGCGCCTGCGCGCCCACGATTTCGCCTGCCGCACGGTGTCGGTGTGGATGCGCGACAGCGAGCTGAACAGCATTTCCCGCCAGTGCCGCCTGCCCCAGCAAAGCGACACGGGGTCCGACATCGCGCGCGCTGCCCTCAACCTCCTGCGGGAGCACTACACCTGGGACTTGCCCCTGCGCTCTTTGGGGGTGTGCGGCAGCGACCTCAAAAGCACCAAAGACAGCGTGCAGATGGCCCTGTGGACGCCCGCAAAGACCATCAGGGAGCGGCAGCTGGAGGAGGCCCTGGACAGCATCCGCGTGCGCTGGGGGCACAATTCCGTGCGCCGGGGGCTGATGCTGTGCGGGGATGGAACCCGGGACTTAAACCCGGTGGACGACCATGATTTGCAGGCGCTGAGCGCCATGCGCGGAAGGGGGTAAACTATGAAGGACAGGCTGTATGTGCGCGTGTGCGCGCGCGCGGACGAGCACGGGGTGATTACCCCGGAGGCCTTTACGCTCAATGGGCACACCCTGCCCATCACCCGGGTGGTGGAACGGCGGGAAACCCGGCAGAC
>LSQX01015394.1_pt1 | contig 30211 bp, 25 predicted proteins | sample 654561 | NCBI WGS metagenome assembly LSQX01 (sample SAMN04489861, study PRJNA283612) | anaerobic digester metagenome | isolation source: 4 biogas reactors fed with cattle manure at either 37C or 55C with and... | place: Denmark: Kongens Lyngby | collected 2014 | reverse complement strand
GCTGCTTCTTCAGCAGCCTTGGCAGCTTCTTCCTCGGCGGCCTTGGCGGCGGCTTCGGCGGCTGCAGCGGCCTCTTCCTTCAGGGTGACGACCTGGCCTTCAAAGTCCTTGGCCTTCTTTTCCCATTCGGCTTTCTGGCCGTTGGTGATGATGCCAAAGGCCACGGCCGCGACCAGCAGCAGCGCCAGGATGATGGGCAGCACTTTGCTGCCAGATTTGGGGGTGTTCGACATACGTTCAATTTCCTCCTCTTTTGTTGTGTTGTGTTCCCGTTCGCGGCTTCATGAACGCGGCGCGCCCGGGAATGTTGTCAACTGTTCAATGTATACCCGTTTGTTTTTGCCATCAATCAGAAAAGGCAGGTGAATCCGGACGAAATTTAAAGAAAAAGCGCCTCTCGGCGCTGATGGAACTGATGAAAAGCTTATCTGAGGTTTTGTAGCGGCAGGCCTTGCTGGCACATCGGGCAGGCATCGGCCTGGTAGTGCTCAGCCTTGAGGGTGACCAGGGCGCAAAGCGGCACATGGGATGGGATGTCGCCGCCGGACTTGTCCACCAGGCAGGCGATGCCCACGACCGAGCCGCCCAGGGCGCGGACGATTTCCATCATCTCGCGCACGCTCTGCCCGGTGGAGACCTCATCCTCCACCAGCAGCACCTTCATGCCCGGGGTGATGGTGAAGCCGCGGCGCAAAATCAGCGCGCCGTCCCGCTTTTCACAGTAGAAGAGGGGCTTGTTCAGCGCCCTGGCCACCTCATAACCAGGCAGCAGCCCGCCGATGGCGGCGGCCAGGATGGCATCGGGCTGGTACTGCGCGCTGCGCGCGGCCAGCTCTTTTCCCACGGCCTCGCCGGTGGCGCTGTCTTCAAACAAGCGAGCGCACTGGACATACCAGTCGGTGTGCCGCCCGGATAGGCGGAAGAAATGCCCCTTGATCAGGGCGCCTTTTTGCTCAAAGAGCTGACGCAACGCATTGGATTCCATTTACACCTCAACCAGGGTATTGTCGTTGTATTTTTGCAGCAATTCGGCCAGATTGCCCTCTTCCACGCCCTTTTCAATCAGGGCGATGCCGTTGTCATCCAGGTGGATGATGGCCATGAGGTCACCTTGGTTGTTCAGGCCGGTGACAGCCTCGCCGTCCTCGCTGCCCGCCCACTGGGGCAGGACATAGGGGCAGAAGGTTTTCATGGCTGACACGGCGTGCTTGCGCGCCGATTTCACCCGGCGGCGCCAGGCGCCGGCCTGCTGGTAGGGCACCCAGTAGCCGCCCACCAGGACCGCACCTTTCATGGGTTTTTTCATTTCAGTATCCTTTCATGAAAAAAGCGCCTTGCCGGCGCTTTGCGACAAAGTGTCTGCGGACACTTTGTCGTTTTGGAGGAGCCGGCATTTTCACTTGTTCGTTTCACTCACGGTCAGTGAAAATGCGTGGAATGAATTGCTTCGCAATTCTCCCCGCCCGCCCGGCAAAGCCGGGCGATACGATGAGGGTCAGAGGGCTGTGCCCTCTGAAACACCCCTGGGGTTCGTTTGCTGATTCTTTGCCGGCGCTTTCAAGTTGGATTATTGTTTCGCGCCGCACTCCGGGCAGAACTTGGCACCGGGGGCCAGGGGCTTGCCGCAGTCACGGCAGGCGTCCGCGGACTGGCTGGCGCCGCACTCGGGGCAGAACCTGCTGTTTTGCGAGATGCTGGCGCGGCAGGAGACGCAGGGGGCGGTGGCCTGCTGGGCGGGCTGCTGCGCTCCGCCCTGGAAGGCGCCCTGCATCATCTGGCCCATGGCCATGCCCGCGCCCAGGCCCGCGCCCATGCCGGCGGCGCCGCCTTCGTTTTGCGCGGCGTCCCGCAGGGCCTCGGCAGCCTGGAACTGGGTGTACTTGTTGAGGTCGCCCACCACGCCCATGCTGGTGCGCTTGTCCATGGCGGCTTCCACTTCCTGGGGCAGGGAGATGTTTTCAATGACAAAGCTTTCCATCTTCAAGCCCAGGGGGGCAAAGCGGGGCGCCAGGGCATTGAGGGCGAACTGGCCCAGCTCGTCATAGTTGGCGGCCAGGTCCAGGGCCGGAATCTTGCTTTGCGCCAGGATGTCAGACAGCGCGGACACCACGGTGCGCTTGATCTGGCCTTCCACGCCTTCCACCGTCATCAGCTCGGTGGTGCCAAAGACCTCTTTTAGGAAGGCGACCGGGTCGCTCACGCGGAAGGTGTAGATGCCAAAGGCGCGCAGGCGCACCATGCCAAACTCCGCGTCGCGCATCATCACGGGGTTGGAAGTGCCCCATTTCAGGTCCAGGAACTGCTTGGTGTTGACGAAGTAGACCTCCGCCTGGAAAGGGGATTTGAAGCCGTATTTCCAGCTTTTCAGCGCCGTCATGATGGGCATGTTCTGGGTGGACAGCTCGTAGCGGCCGGGCTGGAAGACGTCGGCGATTTTGCCTTCGTTGACAAAGACGGCCACCTGGCTTTCACGCACGGTGAGCTGCGCGCCCATCATGATTTCCTTGCCGTCGCGGTCGTAGCGGTACACCATGGTGTTGGCGCTGGAGTCGGTCCACTCGATGACGTCAATCAGCTGGCTGGTGATGATTTTTTTGAAAAAGCTCATGGCGGTTCCTCCTTGTTGTTGCTTGGTTTATCTCTCTAAGCCCGCGGGCCTAAATTCACTTCAGGGGGGCGATCAGGTCGTCCAGTGAGGATAATACCCGAAATTGCGTGCAGACCATGTCCAGGTCCATAAAGTCCTTCACCTGCTGGGCGGTGTCCAGCACCTCCTTGTGGGCCTTGGTGCTTAATCTGTCCAACTCTTTTTCGCTGATGTCCTTGACGGGGCTGGCCAGCACGCGCAGGCGCAGGGGGGAGAGGAGGGCCGCGGCATACACCAGGGAGCCTTGCAAACGGCCAAAGAAATTGGCGCGCAGGGACAGCTCCAAGCGGTCAAAGCCGTGGCTCCACCGGTGCTCCAGGAAGCTGGCGCCATCGGGCAGGTCAAACTCAAACAGCAGGCAGGGGCGCTTGGCGGCGAGGGAAGAACGGGAAAGCTGCAGGCGGGAGGCCAGTTCCTCGCGGCTGGCCAGGTGCTCCTGCAGCAGCTTGTGCAAGGTATCGTTTTCAAGGCGGGACAGCACCATGGGGGCGTCGTTCTCGGAGTCGGAAAAATCCCCGTGCAGTTGGTCCAGCACCTCGCGCAGCATGGTCAGCTCGTTGCGCACGGCGTCCCTCTTGCGGTGAACGCGCATGATGGGCAGGTGGGGATAGCTTTTCTCCAGGTGCTTGTGAAGCTGCGCGGCTTCCTCCTGGGGCAAATCCATCGCGATGGCGTCAGCGCCGGGCTTTTTAAGGAAGGCGAGGGCCTCCTCCGCGCTGTCTGCCAGGGCGACAGGGTCAAACATCAGCCGGTTCATATCCTGAATGCCGCTGAAGGCCTTGCGGACTTCCTTGCTCTTGCTTACCAGCAGCAGTTTGTACATTCACATCCTCCTTGCGCTTTGCGTGCCTTATTATAGCGTTTAGGCCGGGATTATACAATCGCATTGTGGAATCTATGCGGATTGCTCTATAATTACTACATATTGAACACCGCGGAGGGGCCATGACCACATTGAGCCAGACAGAGGCAAGGCGCTTCATCCTGCGCCACCAGGGCTTGTTGAATGAACACCGCTTTGAAGGCAGGCAGGGCGTATTGGACTTTGTGCGCAAGGTCGGCTGCGTCCAGTTTGACCCGGTGGACATCTGCGGCAGGAGCCCGGATTTGACGCTGCTGTCGCGGGTGAAGGGCTTCAAGGCCGGCCATTTGCAATCCCTGTTGTATGACAGCCGAGAGCTGCTGGACCATTTTGACAAGCAGCTGTCCATCTACCACAAGGCGGACTGGCAGCATTTCGCCAGGCTGCGCCAACGCCTTGCGGGCTATGAGCGAAGCAACCCGCAGATATTGCAGGTGCGGGACCAGGTGCTGGGTTTGATCGAGCAAGAGGGGCCCAAGAACGCCGCGGGGCTTGGGATTGAGGGCCGGGCGGACTGGTGCTGGGCCTCCTCCTCCTTGGCAAGGGCGGCGCTTGAAAAGCTGTACTTTGAAGGGGAGCTGCTCATCCACAGCAAGAAGGGGACGCTGAAAACCTACGACCTGGCCCAGCGCATTCTGGGGGAAACGCTGCACCAGGCGGAAGAACCGCATCCGGATGAGGAGGAGCACCTGGCCTGGTGGCTGCTTCGCCGGGTGCGCGCGGTGGGCCTGCTGTGGAACCGGGCCTCGGACGCCTTCCTGGGCGCGCCCTTTTGGTACAAGGAGGCCAGGGAAAAGGCCTTTGACAGATTGATTCATGAGGGGCGTTTGCAGGCGGTTCATGTGGAGGGCATCAAGGGGCCGCTTTATATCGCTTCAGAGGATGTGCCGGAACTGGAGCAGTCCCTGGCGCTGACGGTGGATGAGAACCGGTGCGAGCTGATCGCGCCGCTGGACAGCTTCCTGTGGGACCGCAAACTGATCAAAGCGCTCTTTGATTTTGACTACACCTGGGAAATCTACACCAAGCCCGAAAAGCGGATCTACGGCGCCTATGTGCTGCCCATTCTGATGGGGGACCAGCTGGTGGGCCGGGTGGAGCCGGTGTGCGAGCGCAAGAAGGGTGTCCTCACCGTGCGCGGGCTGTGGTGGGAGGAGGGCGTGAAACCGACCGCGGCGCGCAGGAAAGCGCTGAACCGGGCATTGAACAAACTGGCGAAGTTCAACGGCTGCGCCTTGGAAAGCGGCGTGTAAGGCCCTTCTATCTTTTCTTGCCCGCTTGGGCGTATAATGGCTTTCGTATTTTCACCTTCGTGGAGGGACCATGCGCATTATCATCATCGGCGATGGCAAGGTGGGCCACACCATCGCCCAGCATTTGATCACGGAAGAACACGAGGTCACCATCGTTGACCGCAGCGAGGCCGCCCTGCTGCGCAGCCAGGACACCCTGGACGCCATGATGGTGCAGGGCAACGGCGTCAATGTGGACACCCTGCTGAAAGCGGGCGCCGACCAGGCGGACATCGTCATCGCGGTGACGGTGAGCGACGAAATCAACATGCTCTCCTGCCTGACCGCCAAGCGCCTGGGCAGCAAGTATGCCATCGCCCGCATCCGGGACCCCGAATACAACAAGAGCCTGTCCTTCATCATGCGCGAGCTGATGATCGATTACGTCATCAACCCCGAGCGCATCATGGCCCAGGAAATCAGCCGCATCCTGCGCTATCCCTTCTCCGGCAGCGTGGAGACCTTCGCGCGGGGCCGTGTTGAGCTGATGGACTTCCGCGTGGCGGAGGACGATGTGTTGAAGGGCATCGCGCTTAAGGACCTGTACAGCAAAAAGCCCCACCTGCCCCGGGTGCTGTTTGGCGCGGTGGAGCGGGAGGGCGAGGCGCTGATTCCCAAGGGTGATTATGTGCTTCAGGTGGGCGACCGGGTCTTTGTGGCCGCGGACGTGCTGACCATCACCCGGTTTTTCGCGGCCATCGGCAAGAACACCTCAGACATCAAATCGGTGATGATTCTGGGCGCGGGGCGCATCGCCTACTACCTGTGCTCCCTGCTGCTGGACATGCACAAGCAGGTGACGGTGGTGGAGATTGACCCCGAGCGCGCGAAGGAGTTTGCCCAGATGCTGCCCGGCGCCAACGTCATCATCGGCGACGGCACCGACCAGGAGCTGCTCACCAGCGAAGGCCTGGACCATTTTGACGCCTTTGTCACCCTGTCGGGCCTGGACGAGGAAAACATCATGGCGGCCCTGTACGCCAAGCACCTGGGCGTGCGCAAGGTGGTGGTGAAAAACAGCCGGGACAGCTACCAGGAATTGCTGGGCCTGATTGGCCTGGAGAGCGCGGTCAGCACGCGCACGGTGACGGGCAACACCATCCTGCGCACGGTGCGCACCCGCAACGCCGCCAACCAGGCCGACGCCGTGGAGCGACTCTACCGCCTGATGGATGGCGAGGTGGAAGCGCTGGAGTTCCTGGTGCAGAAGGACTGCCCCCTGATTGACCGGAAGCTGAAAAGCCTGCGCATCCGCGCCAACATCCTGATCGCCGTCATCGTGCGGGAGGGCAAGGTCTTCATCCCCTTTGGCGAGGACGTCCTCAAGCCCGGGGACCGCGTGGTGATCATCGTCAAAAGCGGCGGGGTGGAGCGTATCCAGGACATCCTGGAAAAGGGCCATTCATGAACGGCAGGCTGATCATCAACATCCTGGCCCGCCTGCTTTTGCTGGAGGCCGTCCTGCTGCTGCCCTCCCTGGGCGTGGCCCTGTACTACGGCGAGGGCGACGCGATGGCCTTTGTGTACACCCTTCTGCTGGTGCTGGCTGTCTCCCTGCCGCTGATGCTGCTCAAGCCCAAGAACAAGGACGTGCGCGCCAAGGAAGGCCTGGTGGCGGTCTCCCTGGCCTGGGTGCTGCTGTCCGCCTTTGGGGCCCTGCCCTTCATGATTCACGGCGGCATCCCGCGCTTCATTGACGCGATGTTTGAAACGGTGTCCGGCTTTACGACCACCGGCGCTTCCATCGTGCGGGTGGTGGAGGACCTGCCGCGGGGCTTGCTGTTCTGGCGCTCCTTCACCCACTGGGTGGGCGGCATGGGCGTGCTGATTCTGACCCTGGCCATCATGCCCAATTTGTCCGGCCGCGGCTCGGTGCTGGCGCGGGCGGAGAGCCCCGGGCCCACGTTTTCCAAGGCCGCGCCCAAGATGCGCGACACCGCGCGGCTGATGTACGCCATCTACACCGTGATGACCCTGATCCAGCTGGCGCTGATGCTGGTGTCGGGCCTGCCGCTGTATGACGCGCTGATCCACACCCTGGGCACGGCGGGCACGGGCGGCTTTTCCAACCGCAACCTGTCCATGGGCGCCTACAACAACCCCTGGGCGGAGATGATCACCATGGCCTTCATGCTGCTGTTTGGCATGAACTTTGTGGTCTACATCCGCCTGCTGCGCGGGGAGGGCCTGAAGTCCTTTCAATCAGATGAGGTCAAGGCCTACTGGCTGCTGGCGGCTGCCTCCATGCTGTTCATCGCGCTGGAAATCCTGCCCGAGTACGGCAATTTTCTCACCGCGCTGCGCTATTCCAGCTTCCAGGTGTCCTCCATCATGTCCACCACCGGCTACGCCACCACGGACTTCGCGCTGTGGCCGGCCTTCTCCCACATTTTGCTGCTGCTGCTGATGCTGGTGGGCGCCTGCGCGGGCAGCACCGCCGGGGGCATCAAGGTGTCCCGCGTGGTCATCCTGGGCAAGGCGGCCAACCGGGAAATCGGCCAGGCGGCGGCGCCGCGCAAGGTGCGCTTGCTGATGATGGACAAGAAGCAGATCAACGAGGAAACGCTGCGCAGCGTGCTGATTTTCTTCTTTCTTTACATGGCCTTTTTGCTCCTGGGCACCCTGGTGGCCTCGACGGACGGCCACGATTTTGTGACCAGCTTCTCCGCCGCGGCCAGCTGCCTGTCCAACATCGGCCCGGGCCTGGGCCTGGTGGGGCCGGTGGGCAATTTCGATGTCTTCTCGCCCCATGTCAAGGTCATCCTCACCTTTTTGATGCTGGCGGGCAGGCTGGAGTTCATTCCCTTGTTGACCTTGTTCCATAGAGAGTTGTGGAACAAGAGCCATTGATGTTTGCGTTTGACAGCGATCTCGCAAGGAGGTTCCCATGAACAAGTTGACGCTGATGAAGATGCACCGGCTGCGGGATTTCCTCAAGGATGATGTGCGGCGGCGCACCGACTTCACCCAGACCGACCAGACCCTGGGGGTGGACATGCCCCCGGTGCAGGCGGCGGCCACAGAAGGGCACAGGGTCCTTCCACTGCCAAAATGGCAGGGCGAAGTCCATCCCCAGGGCAGCTTTGACCAGTTGGTGGACGGGCGCAAGTCGGTGCGCAAATACCTGGACGAGCCCCTCACCGCAAGTGAGCTGTCCTACCTGCTGTACATGACCCAGGGGGTGAGAAGGGAGGCGCCCGGCCGCGTGCTGCGCACGGTGCCCTCCGCCGGCAACCGCCACAGCACCGAGACCTACCTGGCCCTGACCGTGGACGTGCCCGACCGGGATGGCAACACCCTGTTTGAACATGGGCTGTGGCACTACCTGCCCCTGGACCATGCGCTGGAATGGGTTGGCCACGCGGAGGACCTGGAGGGCAGAATCGCGGCGGCAGCGCTGGACCAGGCCTTTGTGGGCAAGGCGCCGGCGGTGTTCTTCTGGGCGGTGGCGCCCTACCGCACCGAGTGGCGCTATGCCGAGGCCTCCCACAAGGTGATTGCCATCGACCTGGGCCATGTCTGCCAGAACCTCTACCTGGCGGCCCAGTCCATTGGCTGCGGCACCTGCGCCGTGGCCGCCTACGACCAGCAGAAGGCCGACGCCCTGTTTTCCCTGGATGGCGCGGACATGTTTGTGGCCTACTTAGCCCCCGTCGGAAAAATACGGTAGTGCATGAAAACCTGTTGTTTGGCCGTTTGATGGGGTAAGAAACCAGTGAACAAGGAGAGCAGTATGTGGATTTGCAGCCGCTGCCAGACGGCCAACAAGGATGGATACACCCAGTGCGTGCAGTGCTCCGCGCCCCGCAACGCGCGCAGGTTTGGCGCGGGCACCCCGGTGGATGCCCCCAGCGTCCAGGCGGTTTCTCCCCAGCGGCGCATGCAGCAGCCGGAGGAAGCCAGCCAGGAACCCTCCCCCCGCCGCCAGGTCGTGAAGGAACCGCAGAATGTGAAGCCGGTGCGCCCGGCAGGCGACTTTGTGCGGTCCGTGGGCTTATCGTTGTCCTTTTTGCTGCCGCTGGTGGTAATCGCGCTGGCGGCGCTCAACCATGACACGCTGATGCCTGTCATCGTGGGTTTGTTTTTAAAGCCCGACCCCACGCGCTTAGCGCTCATCAACTGGGCGGTTTATGTCTTCGCCAGCCTGATTGCGGTGTTGACCGCGATGCTGCCCGGGCTGTCGCTGTACGCCCTGGGGCACATCATGCGCGGGGTGCGCAAGAGATAAGCGCAGTATCCCACCTGATAATAAATGCCGCGGCGCTTCACAGCGCCGCGGTTTTGGTTTGAATTGAAGTTTACTTGATGGTGATGGCGTACAGCGGGTAGCGCAGGTTTTCCCCGCCTGCCATGTTCAGCGGCAGGGCGGGCAGGCCGCTGTCGGGGTCCAGGAAGGACAAGCAGAGGGTGTAGGTCCCCCCGGGCAGGTCCTTGGGCAGGGCCAGGGTTTCAGTGACGCCCACCCGCCCGGGCAGCAGGGAGCGCACATCGGTTTGGCCGGCTTGGGTCAGGGCCGCCTCCCCCTGTTCGTTGACCAGGGCCCACTGCAGCGGCCAGTGGTAGTAAAAGGGCGCGACGCCGCGGTTGAGCCAGGTCAGTTTCAGCGTCAGCTCTTCCCCGGCTGTGGCGTTGTCTATGCGGGTGAGGCTTTCAAGCGACAGCTGGTAGCCCATCTGCCACCTGATGGCGTCGATGTTGGCGTCAAATGCGTGGGCGTCCTCCTGGTCTTCCAGGATGTCCGTAGGCGCGCAAGGGCCGATGAGGGAGGAATGGCTCTCCCGGATGAGGCGGAGGGTCTCGGCGATCGCCTCATCATCAATCCATTTGCGCACATTGCCCTCGGCAAACTCCCCGCCGGAGTAGCCGTACTGCCAGAAATCGGGCATTTTGCTCTGTTGCACCTGGTCGGGCGTCGCGTGGGGCATGTCGGTGCATCCGCTGATGAAGTAGTCGCGGAAGGTGTCGCTGGCGCCGACATCGCCGAACATGTCGTTGTACAATCCCCAGTTGTTGGCGCTGGCGTAGGGGTAGGGCAGCACATGGCAGACGGCCACCCGCCGCCCCTTTTGCGCGGCTTTGCGCTCTATCTCCATGCATTCCCTGGGGTCGGGCGAGATGGGCTTCTCCAGCAGCAGGTCATAGCCCAGGTCCAGCGCCTTCATGGCCTGGGCGTAGTGGTCCCGGTCCATGCTGGCGATGATGGCCGCGTCCCCGAGCTTGCCCGCGGAAAACAAGGCCTCCGCAGAGGGGTAAGCCCGCTCCTGGGCCACAAACAGCTCCCTGGCCGAGGCTTCCCTGCGTTTCTTCTCCGGCTCCGCGAGCGCGACAATGTTCGCAAGGCCGCTTTGATAGGCGTACCTGGCATAGATCATGCCCCGTTGGCCTGCTCCGATCAGAACGAATCGAAACATGTAATTCACCTCTTCAAGCGCATTATAGACCCACCCCGCCCGGGATGGCTTTGCACATTTCGTCCACAAATTTACACAAAATGTGCATCCTTTGGCTTGACAGGCAGGCCCGGTCTTGGGCACAATCAGGCTGTATCAGGAAAGGAGGTGACACCATGCTGTATGAAGGCACGCTGCTCAAACAGCCGCTGACCATCAGGAAAATCTATACCATCCACTATTATGAATACGACAGCGGCTATGCCTTTGAGGGGGAAGCCCACGACTTTTGGGAACTGGTCTATGTCGACCGCGGCCAGGCGGAGGTCGCCCGGGGCGGCATGGCCTGCGCGCTGGAGCAGGGCCAGGCGATCCTCCACGCGCCGGGCGTCTTCCACACGGTGCGCGCCCTGGGCAGCCTGGGCTTGAACCTCTTTGTCATCTCCTTTGACTGCGCTTCAAAGGAACTGTTCAGGCTGTCGGAACTGCCCTTCCCCATCCTGTCCGGGGACAAGCAGCGCCTGTCATCCATCCTCTCTGAAGCGGGCCAGGCCTTCGCCTCCCCCTTGAATGACCCCTATTTCAAGTTAAGGCGGCGCGAGCGCGCGCCCTTTGCCGGGGAAATGCTCATCGCGCTGGAGCTGCAGGCCCTGCTGATCCACCTGATCAGAAGGCTGGACCTGCACCAGGAGCTGGCCCAAAGCGGTGAAACGCCGGTGGATTTGTCCGCCGAAAGCCAGCTGTCCCAGGCGATTGCCCTTATGCAGCAAAACCTGATGGAACCCCTGGGCATTGAGGAAATCTGCGCCAAATGCCACATCAGCCGCAGCAAGCTGCAGCGCCTGTTCCGCCAGCACACCGGCCAGAGCGCGCTGAACTACTACATCGCCCTGCGCCTGGAAGCGGCCAAGGGCATGATGCGGGGCCGCCAGCACAGCTTCAGCGAGATCGCGGACGCCCTGGGCTTTGGCTCCATCCATTATTTTTCCAAGCAGTTCAAGCAGGTGACCGGGATGACGCCCTCGGAGTACAGCGCCTCCCTGCGCTCCCTGTCAGACCGGAAGAGCTGCTGAAACACAAAAAAACCCGGTATGCCTTGCTCGCACACCGGGGTTCCTTCAGGCTGAAGGGAAGCTTATTTCTCTTCTTCCTCAGCGATTTCTTCGTAAAGCTCCTCGTCTTCTTCCTCGTCCAGCGCTTCCATGAACAGCTCGAACACTTCCTGTTCAATCTCGTCGCTTTCGCAGGAGACGTAGGTGTCTTCGCCGTTCTCATCGGGCTGGATCTTCAGGATGACGACCTCGCCTTCCTCGTCGTTTTCTTCTTCCTGGGGGGCCAGGAGGATGACGTAGGAGTCGCCCTTGTGCTCAATCGTGGTGAGGTATTCAAACGACGTGGTCTGCCCTTCCTCGTCCGTCAGTTCAACAATGCTGGTTTCCAGTTCTTCGGGCAGTTCCTCGTGCTTGTGATCATGTGCCATAAAGTGTGTTTCCTCCTGTATTCAATGAGCGCGCCGCGCTCTGGGGAACATGGGGATGCGGGGATTATACCCCTTGGCTGTCCAGGTAGCTTTGCAGGATGAGGGCGGCGGCCACCTGGTCCACCAGGGCCCTGCTCTCCTGCCAGGTCTTTCCGCCTTGCTTCAAACTGTCCTCGGCTTCCACGCTGGTGAGGCGCTCGTCCTGCAGGAAGACCGTGATGCCCAGCTGCTCAAGCGCCTGTTTGAAGCCCAGGGCTTCCCGCGCCTGGTGGCCCTGTGTACCGTCCATGTCATAGGGCAGTCCCATGACCACGGCCTCGCAGTCCAGCTGCGCAAGCAGGGAGTGCACCGCCTTGGCGGTGGGGCCCCAGCCCTTGTGGCGAAGGACGCTGTGGGGGCTGGCGATCAGGCGGCCCGGGTCTGATACAGCGACGCCGATGCGCTTGTCGCCATAGTCCAGGCCCAGCAGGCGCCGCGTGTGCTTAATAGGGCACCTTGAAGTAGGAGCGGACCAGCTCCTCCAGGATTTCATCGCGCTGGAGGCGGCAGATCATGCTGCGGGCGTTCTTGTGGCTGGTGATGTAGGTGGGGTCCCCGGTCATGACAAAGCCGGTCAGCTGGGCGACCGGGTCATAGCCCTTGGCCAGGAGCGCCTGGTAGACATGCTGAAGGATGCTCGCCGCGACGCTGTTGTCATCCTTGAGCGGGACCAGTTTGGTGGTTCCAAAGTTTTCGGTCATAAGCAGTCCTCCTTTCTCCTATTATACAGGAAGCGCAGAATCTATCAAGACAAATTGGTCGCTTCCGCGCGGGGTTTCCAAAGGATTTTACCCGGCTTTTTCAACTTGCGCGCGGTGGTACAATAAAGGCAAAGCACAGGGGAGTATTGAGGATGAGCAAACGCTTGTATTTTGAGGATGCCAGGGCCTGGGAGTTTTCTGCCCGGACAGAGAAAACAAAGACCGATGAGAAGGGAACCTGGCTTGCGCTTGACCAGACGATCTTCTACCCTGAAGGCGGCGGCCAGCCCTGGGACACGGGCAGGCTATTGCAGGGAAACCAGGAATGGCGGGTGGTGGAGGTGCAAGCGGATGAGGATGATGTCATCTGGCACCGGCTGGATCTGTCGGAAAATGCCTCCCTGCCGCTTTTGAATCAGGACATCCACGGGGAGATTGACTGGGCCAGGCGTTTTGACCACATGCAGCAGCACACCGGGGAGCACATCCTGGCCAACTGCGTCCACCGCCTGGCGCAGGGTTTTACCCATGGGCTGCACATCGGGCACGAGGTGTCCAGCATTGACGTCACCCTGCCGGAGGGCAAAACAAGGCTGGATGAGGAGATGCTGGCCTCCATTGAAGCGCTGGCCAATCGCTGCATCCAAGCCAATCACCCCATCGTGTGCTCGTTTCCAACTGATGAGGACTTTAAAAAGATCCCTCTGCGCAAGGAAGCGGGCGATTTTGAGCACACCAGGGTGTGCGCCATGGGGGATTTTGAGTACGTGGCCTGCGGCGGTACGCATTTAAGCGCGACGGGCGAGGTGGGCCTGGTAAAAATCCTGTCCGTGCAGCCTTCCAAGGGCAAGATGCGCGTCTTCTTCCTGTGCGGGGAGCGCGCCACTGCACACTATGCCATGGAACACAAAGCTTTAAGCCGGGCCGGGGAACTGCTGTCGGCCAAGGCGGAAGAGGTGCCGGAGCGCCTGGAACAGACCCTGAAGCTGCTGGCGGACGCCCGGCGCGAACTGGCAGCCCTGCACCGCAAGAACACCCTGGACAAGGTGCCCGGCCTGCTGGAAAACGCCCATGCCTACAAGGATGGCCGGCGGCTGGTCATCGCGGAGCTGACGGAGAACGACCTGCCCGCCATGGAGGCGCTGGCAGGCAGGCTGACCCAGGAGAGCCGCCTGATCGCCCTGCTGTGCGCGGTGAAAGAGGGCCGGTACAACTTCCTCTTCGCCCGGTCCAACGACCTGGACACCAACCTGTCCGACTTTCTGAAGTCCACCCTGGCCAAGGGCGGCGGCAGGCCGGAGTTCGCCCGGGGCGCGGCCGAGGACAGCCTGCCCTGGGAGGCGGCCAAAGTGATGGCCGTTCATTTGTAAATCAAAATTGCTCATAGCATAAATATCCGCCCTGTCGTCAAAAACAGGGCGGATTTTGTTTTTCCCCTGGCTTTTTTATGGCTTTTTATGCGGCTTTGCTGTATTTTTCTTGACATGCTTTTGGGGGGCGTTGTATGATTTGTTCAGCCAAATGCCATGAAACGGCGCAAACAACCAAACCTCCCTAATACACCCCGGCGAGCGTTTTTTCTGGTACCACGAATGCCCGGCACCCCACCATGAAAGGAGATCCCGACATGAAGAAGACCCTGGCCTTTTTGCTGACTGCCGTCCTGCTGCTGACCAGCCTGACCGCCTTCGCGACCACCTACCTGGGCATCACCACCGGCGGCACCGCGGGCACCTACTACCCCCTGGGCGGCGACATCGCCCAGCTGTGGATGAAGCACATCCCGGATTTGGATGTCTCCGTCCAGTCCTCCGGCGGCTCCAAGGACAACATCCTCAAGATGAACAACAAGGAAGCCGACCTGGGCACCGTGCAAAACGACGTGATGTACTACGCCTACCAGGGCGACCAGGACTTTTTCAACGGCGAGGTCATCGACTCCTTCGTGGCCATCGGCTCCCTGTACCCGGAGCTGGTGCAGGTGGTGGTTGCTGCTGAATCGGACATCAAGACCATCGCGGACCTGAAGGACAAGAACGTGTCCATCGGCGCGGTGGGCTCGGGCGTGTACTTCAACGCCGTGCAGCTGTTGGGCGAGGCCGGGCTGACCCTGGACAACATCAAGCCCCAGCATTTGAGCTTTGACGAATCGGCCACCTCCTTCCAAAACCGCCAGCTGGACGCCTTCTTTGTGACCGCGGGCCTGCCCAACCCCGCCATCATGGACGTGGCCAGCAAACGCGAAGTGCGCCTGATTGGCCTGGAAGAAGCCCAGATGGCGAGCCTGCAGGAGAAGTACAGCTTCTATGTGCCCGTCACCGTGCCCGCAGGCACCTACAACGGCATGACGGAGGACGTGACCGTGCCCGCCATGAACGCGGTGCTGATTGTGAGCAAGGAAGTCTCCGAGGACCTGGTCTACCAGATGACCAAGGTGCTGTTTGAGAACACGGACGAACTGACCCACGCCAAGAAGGAGTTCATCAACGGTGAATTCGGCGTAAAGGGCGTGCCGGTGCCCTTCCACCCGGGCGCTGAAAAATACTTCAAGGAAGTGGGCCTGCTGCCCTGAGGAAGGCTGACTTTTTGACGCCATGAACTGACGCCAGGCCCCGGGTGTGTTCATCCGGGGCTGTTATACTGATTCCAACCATTTACGCATCGTCGCGCTGGATCTTTTGACTTGCTGCATCGTCAGGAAGCCTCAATGTAGCTTTGGCTACACCCTCGGCTTCCTTCCTTGCAGAAAGCCAAAATCTCTCACCGCTTTGGATGCATAAATGATTATCATCAGTATTTTCACCATGAAGAAGGGCACAGCGTATGAATGAACAACAAAAACCCGTCAACAACGAAGAAGACATCCTGCTAAGCGAGCAGATGGAGCGCGTGGACCAGGGCGAAATCCAGCAGATCATGAGCAAGTTTGACCGGGAGAGCGCCTTTCGCACCCTGACGGGCATCAAGGGCACCCTCATCACCGCGGTCTGCATCCTGTTTTCCCTGCTGCAGCTGTACTCCACCTGGTTCATCATCCCAAGCACCCACATGCGCCCCTTGCATCTGGGCATCGTGGTGATGCTGGCCTTCTTGCTTTACCCCATCAAGCGCGATGGCAAAAAGGACAGCCTGCCCTGGTATGACCTGGCGCTGGCGCTGGTGTCCCTGGCGCTGTTTTTGTACCCCGTCATCAACTTCAACCAGATCGCGCGCCAGAACAGCTATACGATGCTGCAGTACGTCATCGGCGGCATCGGCATCCTGCTGCTGATGGAGGCCTGCCGCCGGGTGGTGGGCCTGCCCATCGTGATCATTGCCGCCGCCTTCATGCTGATTGGCTTCTTTGGCCGCTCCATGCCCAGCTTCCTGGGCAACCGCGGCTTTAACCTGATGCAGGTGATCAAGCACCTCTTCTACACCCAGGAGGGCGTGTTCGGCGTGCCGGTGGGGGCCTCCTCCACCTTCATCTTCCTCTTCATCCTCTTTGGCGCCTTCCTGGAAAAAACCGGGGTGGGCGAATTTTTCATCGACCTGTCAAACGCCATCGCCGGCAAGCAGCGCGGGGGCCCGGCCAAGGTGGCCGTCATCACCAGCGCCCTGGAGGGCACGGTGTCCGGCTCCTCTGTGGCCAACACGGTGGGCTCGGGCTCCTTCACCATCCCCATGATGAAGCGCCTGGGCTACCGGCCGGAGTTCGCCGCGGCGGTGGAAGCCGCCGCCTCCACCGGCGGGCAGATCATGCCGCCGGTCATGGGCGCCGCCGCCTTTTTGATGGCGGAGTCCGTGGGCGTGCCCTATTCGGTGGTGGTGAAGGCCGCCATCATCCCGGCCCTCTTGTACTTCACCGGCATCTACATTGTGACCGACCTGGAAGCCAAGAAGCAGGGCTTAAAGGGCATGGAAAAAGACAAGATGCCAAGGCTGCTTCACATCTTAAAGGAGCGCGGCCACCTGATTTTGCCGCTGATTGCCATCATCTACGTGCTGGGCGCGGGCTACACCCCCTCCATCGCGGCCCTCATCGGCATCGCCATCGCGGTGCTGGGCGGCTATGTGCGCACCCTGTTTGACGTGTTCTTCGCGGCGCTCAAAAAGCAGCCGGTGGCGCCCGTCATCAAGGAGAGCAAGGGCATGCGGCCCCTGGAATACCTGCAGGCCCTGGAAGCCGGCGCGCGCAGCATCGTCTCCGTCGCCCTGGCCTGCGGCGTGGCCGGCATCATCGCCGGCATGATTACCCTGACAGGCATCGGGCTCAAAATGGGCTCGGGACTGACGGCGCTGGCGGGCGGCAGCCTGCTGCTGCTGCTCATCTTTACGATGCTGTCCTCCATCCTCTTGGGCATGGGCGTGCCGACCACCGCCAACTACCTCATCACCTCCACCATCATGGCGCCGGTGGTGGCCCGCGCGCTGATGACCAGCCTGCCGGGCGTGTACGAGGCGCTGCAGGCATTGAACCCGGCCTACGCCATCCTGCCGGCCCATTTGTTCACCTTCTACTTTGGCATCATCGCGGACATCACCCCGCCGGTGGCGCTGGCGGCCATGGCGGGCGCGGCGATTGCCAAGTCCAATCCTTTGCGTACCGGGGTGGAGGCCAGCCGCCTGGCCATCGCTGCCTTCCTGGTGCCCTACATCTTTGTGTACAGCCCCCAGATGCTGATGCTGAACGCCCAGTGGTATGAGGTGGTGCTGATTGCCATCACCGCCATCATCGGGATGTTCGGCGTGGCCATGGCCCTTGAGAAATACTGGGAGAGCAAGCTGAATGTCCTCCAGCAGCTGATGGCGCTGGCGGGCGGCCTGCTGCTGATCATCCCCGGCCTGGTCACCGACGGCATCGGCTTTGCGCTGATCGCCCTGGTGGTGCTGTGGCAGCGGTTTCAAAAGAAGCAGAAACAAGCGGCATAATCATTGCTTGCTAGTAAAAGCCCCCGGAGAGCACAAGCCTCCGGTGGCAGATTGTTGTATGGGGAATCAGCCGTTCAGCGCGTCCTTGAGGTGGGAGAGGCCCATCATGTGCTGGGCGTCCGTGGGCAGCAGCACAAAATAGAAGCTGCGCGCCTCATGCAGGAAGAGCCTGTCTTCCATCAGCGGCTCCGGCCCGCAGGAGTTGGTGCCCAGGGGGCCCATGGCGCCGTCAAACAGCACCTGGGTGAAGTCATCCTCGGGCACTTCATAGGTGTGTTTGGCCTGCTCCAATTGCTCGGGCGTGTAGTGGTGGGCGGAGAAGCTGAAGCCCTCCTGTGAGGCGATGGCCAGCCCCTGGCCGGACAGGGAATGGATGAAGGCCAGCTGGGTGTCCTCGTGCCCGCCATTTTCCTGGGGGAAGACATAGGGCTCGTGGGTGTCCTGGACGCTCATGCGGTACAGGCCAAGCAGCGCGCCGGTCTTCATGTCCGGGTAGGACTCCTGCGGGCCGCGGCCCAGCCACTGGACCTGGTTGAAGGCTTTGGGCATCTGGAAGCGCAGGCCCAGACGGGGGAGGTAAAGCTCCTTGTCAATGTTCAGCGGGGTGTAGGTGACCGCCAGCCTGACCCGGCCATCCTGCAGGAAGGTGAACTCCTGGCGGAAGGACAGGACAGGGCGCAGGGACTTGGGCGCGGCCACGCTATCCACGGTGACGGTGACGGCGTCGCCGCTTTGGCCCGCCGCGAAGTCCGTGACCCGCAGCAGCAGCTTGTCCAGCCCCCGGCCCTGCCAGCGGGCGGCCATCCTGGCCCAGCCGCGGTCGTTGTCGGTGGCGGCGCGCCAGAGGTTGAGGGTGAGGGGCGTTTTGAGCAGCTGGCTGCCGTTCATCTGGATGCCGCACAGGCCTTTTTGAGCGCGGTCAAAGGTGTAGACGGTGCCGCCGGAGGTGACGGTGATGACATGCTCATCCGCTGTGAGGGACAGGGCCTGCCTGGGCAGGGCAGGGGCCTGGGCCTTTGCGCCAAGGGCAAGGGGCAGCTGGTCCTGCGCCACGAGGTGGCCGGCTTCCGCCCAGGCGGTTTTTTCCTTGCTCATAAAGCGGAGCGTCAGCACGCTGCCCTGTGGGTAATCGCCCAACGGCAGGGCCACGGCAACGCTTTTTTGCGGGGCGCACTTGACCGCCTGCTCGCCCTGGGTGACCACCTGGCCGTCCTTCTCCACCGCCCAGTGCATCAGGAGCGTTGACAGGTTGGTGAAATCGTAGAGGTTCTTCAGGGTGATTTTGCCGGAGGCCTCGTCCTTCATGAAAGCGCGCACCGGGCGGTAGACATGGGTGACTTCCTTCATGCCCGTGTGCGGCGTCCTGTCCGGGTACAGCAGGGCGTCCACGCAGAAGTTGCGGTCGTGGGGGTGTTCTAAAAAATCGCCGCCGTAGGCCCAGTAGGGGCTGCCGTCCGGGGCAGTCTGCTTGATGCCGTGGTCCACAAACTCCCACACGCAGCCGCCGATGAGGCGGTCATGGGCATAGATGGCCTGCCAGTAATCCTCCAGGTTGCCCGGCCCCAGGCCCATGGCGTGGGCGTACTCGCACAGGAAGAAGGGTTTCTGGCCCTTTTGCTTGCCCAGCTTGATCATGTCCGGCACGCTGGTGTACATCTGGGAGACCATGTCGGCGGTCTCGGCCTTTTCGTCGCGCTCATAGTGGATGGGGCGGCTGCTGTCCAGCTTGCGCATTTCCTCCGCCATCACCGCGTGGTTGACGCCGTAGCCGGACTCGTTGCCCAGCGACCAGAAGATGATGGAGGGGTGGTTGCGGTCCCGCTGCACCATGCGCACGCCGCGGTCCACAAACTGCTTTTGCCAGGCGGGGTCACGGGCAATCAGGTTGTAGGAATCAAAGCTGACCACGCCGTGGCACTCGATGTCCGCCTCGTCCACCACATACAGGCCAATCTGGTCGCAGATGTCCAGAAAGCGCGGGTCGGTGGGGTAGTGGGCGGTGCGCACGGTGTTCATGTTGGCTTTTTTCATGATGAGGGCGTCCTGGACAAGCGCCTGCAGCGGCATGGCCTGGCCCTGGGTATCATGGGTGTCGTGGCGGTTGACGCCTTTTAATTTGACGGGCTTGCCGTTGACGAAGAAGCGCTCCCCGATGATTTCATAGCGCTTGAAGCCAATTCTCTGCGCCTCGGCCTGGCCGTCGATTTCCACCAGCAGGGTGTACAAATGGGGCGTCTCCGCCGTCCAGGGCTGGATGTGTTCAAACTGCAGTTTGGCCTTGGCTTGGTTGTCTTTTACTGTAAGCGTCTGCTTGAGCACTTCCTCCCTGCCGTCCAAAATGCTCAGCTTGACCTGGTTCGCGCCCTTGACGTCCACCGTTAGGTCCAGGGTGCCGGTGGTGTTGTCCTTGAGCAGGGAGGTATTGGCGATGATGTCAGAAATGTGGGCCTGGCCGAAGGACAGCAGCAGCACATCGCGGAAGATGCCGTGCATGCGCCACTTGTCCTGGTCCTCAAGGTAGCTTCCGTCGCTCATCTGGAAGACCAGCACGGTCAATTCGTTCTCTTCGGTTTCGTTCAAAAAGGCGGAGATGTCAAAGGAGGCCGCCAGGTGGGGGGTCTTGGAGAAGCCGGCGTACTGGGAATTGACATAGAGGTAGAAGCAGGAGTCCACCCCTTCAAAGCGCAGGCGGGTCTGCCTGCCCCGGAAGGCCTCGGGCAGGGTGAAGCGGGTGCGGTAGACCCCGATTGGGTTTTCATCCGGCACAAAGGGCGGGTCATAGGGGAAGGGGAAGTTGACGTTGGTGTACTGCGGCCGTCCCCAGCCCTGCATCTGCCAGCAGCCGGGCACCAGGATTTTTTCGTTGGTTTCAATGCTGTCCAGGTCCTCCGGGATGTGCTGGGGGCCTTCCAGCAGGGTGAAATCCCAGGTGCCGTTGAGCGCCAGGGCATAGGGCGACACGCGGTCAAAGCGCAGGGCGCTTGCGGCATCCGGATGGGGCACCAGCGTGGTGGTCATCGTCAGGCGCTTGTCCGCCACGGTGTTCAGGTCCCGGTACTCGTTGCGTTTGAACATGGCTCCTCCTTGGTGTGCTTGCGGTGTGTTGTTATCAGTATAGGCCAGAAAGCCCGGGAAATGTAGCCGGATTTACACGAAATCCGCTTCCGTGAGGGTGATTGTTTCCAAAGGGTTGATGGCGCGTGTGACCACCTTGCCCTGGCAGCGGACGCGCACTTCCTGCGGGGCCTTGGCGTGGGAGGTGATGGTGGCGGTTTTGAGGCGGCCTGATTCAAAGGTGAGGTCCACTTCCGCCGCCCCAAAGCCGCGCAGCCCGCGGACAGCGCCATTCGCCCACAGCGCGGGAAGCGCCGGCAGCAAGTCCAGGCAGCCGTCCTCGTTTTGCAACAGCATCTCGGCGATGCCGGCGGAGGCGGCGAAATTGCCGTCAATCTGGAAGGGCGGGTGGGCCCCAAAGAGGTTGCGGTAGGTGCCGCCGCCCCCCAATGTGCTGTGGCCCTGGGCGTCCACCGGCTGCAGCTGGCGCTGCAGCAGTTTGAGCGCGCGGTCGCCGTCCTTCAGCCGCGCCCACTGGCTGATTTTCCAGCCCAGGGACCAGCCGGTGCCCTCATCCCCGCGGATGTCCAGGCTGCGCCGCACCGCCTTAGCCAATTCCGGGGTGTTGCGGACGCTGAACTCCCGCCCGGGGTGCAGTGGATAGAGGTGGGAGATGTGGCGGTGGTGGACCTCGGCTTCCTCAAACTCCTCCTCCCATTCCAGCAGTTGGCCCTGGGAGCCGACGCGGTAGGGGGGCAGCTGGGGCAGCAATTGTTCACATTCTGCCATCAAAGAGGTGGAGAGGCCCAGGATGTCCCCGCAGCGCAGCAGGTTTGCAAACACCTCACGGGCGATGGCGGTGTTCATGGTGGCCGCGCGGGAGACGGAGAGCACCTCGCCGTCATAATGGAAGGTGTTCTCCGGTGAGGTGGCCGGGAAGAGGGAGAGGCCGCCCTGGCCGTTTTCCTTCAGGCTGTCCGCCAGGAAGAGGGCGGCGTCGGTGATGGCGGGCAGGGCGCGGTCTTTCAAAAATTCCGTGTCCAGGGTGTAGTCGTAGTGCTCCATCAGGTGGCGGCACAGCCAGGCGTAGCCCAGGGGCCACAGGGCGTAAAGGGCAGTGCCCCGGGCTTTGTTGCCCACGGGGTTGGAAAGCCCCCACAAATCGGTGTTGTGGTGGCAGACCGCCCCGCGCGCGCCGTAGTGCGTCCGCGCCGTGACCGCGCCGGTCACCCGCAGGCGGTCAATCAAATCAAACAGCGGGCTGTGGAGCTCGCTTAAGTTGCAGGGCTCCGCGGGCCAGTAGTTCATCTGGGTGTTGATGTTGACGGTGTAGTTGCTGCTCCACGGCGGGCGCAGCTCCCGGTTCCAGATGCCCTGGAGGTTGGCCGGCTGGCTGCCTTCGCGGGAGGCGGCAATCAACAGGTAGCGCCCATAGTGGAAGATTTGCTCAAAGAGGAGGGGATCGTTGGGGTCATTTACAAAGCGCTCCAGCCGTTCGCCGGTGGACAGGCCAGGGTCCGCGGGCAGGTCCAGGCGGAAGTCCACGCGGTTCATCAGCGCGGTGAAATCCTGGATGTGTGTTTCTTTCAGGGTTTCATACGGTTGGTGTTTGAGCTTGTCCAAATCGCTTTCCACCAGGGCTTTTTCGTCTTTTCCCTGGGTCTGCGGCTGCTTGAAGGAGCCGTTGAAGCTGGTGCGCGCGCAGAAGATCAGGGTAACGGCGTCCGCGTTTTCCACCGTCAGGGCATCGCCGTTTCGCGTATGTCTGCCGCCCTCCAAGCGCAGCTCAGCGGCGCAGCGCGCGCGCATGCCCATGAGTTCCTCGTTTTCGTGGTAGGCGATGGGGTTATCAGAGCGCAAATAGCTGGGCAGCAGCCCGCCGGGGGCGCGCAGGTCGGAAATGACGCGGTTGTCTTGGATTGACGTGGTGTGGCGCACCTGGACATCCATGCGCAGCGTGAAGGAAATCTGCCCGGGCCGGTCGGCGGTCAGGCGCAGGACAAAGGCCTGGCCGGGCTGGGTGATGAAGCTTTCGCGGGTGAAGGCAACGCCGCCTGATGTGAAGGCGCAGCGGGACAGGCCGTTTGCCAGCTTCAGCTCCCGGCGGTAATCCCTGATGTCGGCCTCCGGCAGGCGGTGGGAGAGGCGCAGGTCGCACAGCGGCAGGAAGGACTCGGTGTACTGGCCTTCCAGGCCATCCTCCGCCAGGTCCTGCGCCTGCTTGAACCGCCCCTTATGGATAAGCGCCTGCACCGCGGGCAGGGCCTGGGCCGCGCCTTGGGCGTTCTTGTCCTGGGGGAAGCCGGCCCAGAAGCTGTCCTCATTGAGGGAAATGAGTTCTTCCGCGGCGCCTGAAAACATCATCGCGCCCAGGCGGCCGTTGCCCAGCGGCAGCGCCTCCACCCAGGCCTGGGCCTCCTCCTTGTACCACAGTGTTTTTCTTGGCATCAGCACACCTCGTGACCGTATTTTTATGGCGTAAACTGCCGCCATTGTACACTGGGCTTCCGGCTTTGTATAGGAAGGCGGCGCGCCCTGCCAACGCGCCAAGGGAGGTTTGAAACAAACAAACGGCCATGTAAAGTTCATGGAAAGAACGGGTAAAGTTCCGCTTAATTTTACAGGAAAAACATCCTTTGCCCTGCCCCGGCATCCTGCCCGGGCGGCGGGAAGGGTGAAGAAAACCAGTCGCCATCGGGCTTTGCGGGCTATTTTTCCGCGTCATGGCGCCGTTCGGCGCTCCCTTGATGTGGGGCGGGATGCATGGTAGAATAAAGCCACATTCTGACAGACCGTCAGAGGAACGACAAAGGGAGAGTGAATATGAAGAAACTGTTGGCCACCCTGTTGATGCTGACCATGCTGCTGGGTATGACGCTCGCCGTGGCGCAGGAAGACCCCTACGCGGTGACCGAGCCCATCACCATCCAGTTCTGGCACACCCATGAGGAAAAATTCGCCGAGAACCTCCAGTACATGTTTGACCGCTTCAAGGAAGTGCAGCCGCTGATCACGGTGGAACCCATCTATGTGGGCAGCTATTCCGACATGAACGAGAAGCTGATTTCCGCCATCGCCGCCAATGAGGTGCCCGCGATTGTGACCTCCAACACCTCCTACCCCGCCGCCTACGGTGAGAGCGGCATCTGCGAAATCCTGGATCCCTACATCGCGGCTTCCAACTACCCCGCCGCCGACTTTGGCGAGGGCCTGCTGGCCTCCACCAGCTACAATGGCGAGCAAATCGCCCTGCCCTACCTGATTTCCACCCAGGTGATGTACTACAACCAGTCCGTGGCCGAGGCCGAGGGCATTGAAATGCCCAAGACCTTTGACCAGATGGACGCCTTCCTTGAGAAAGCCACCCTCTTTAACGAGGACGGCACCACCAAGCGCTGGGGCACCATCTTTGGCGGCTGGGACTACTGGTACACCGAGATGCTGTACATGAACAACGGCGTCAAGGTGATTGACAACGAGACCAACACCACCGACATCAACGGCGAAGCCGCCGTGAAAGTCACCGAGAAGCTCAAGGAGTGGGTGGACAAGGGTTATGCCTACTACGCCTACGGAACCGGCGCCTCCTCCACCATGCGCCAGACCTTCTGGGACGGCAACGCCTTCAGCGTCTTCCACACCTCCTCCCTGTATGACACCTATGTGGAGTCCGCAGCGGACAAGTTTGAAGTGGGCATGGCCTGGCTGCCCGGCGGCAGCGACGGCGAGAGCTTCAAGAGCGAAGTGGGCGGCGCTGTGGTATTGATTCCCGCCAAGGCCTCCCAGGCGCAAAAGAACGCAGCCTGGAAGCTGATGGAGTTCATGACCAGCCCCGAAATCAACCTCTACTGGGCCGACAAGACCGGCTACTTCCCCACCCGCCAGTCCGTCATGGGCACGCCGGAGTACGAGGAATACCTCTCCCGCAAGCCCGCGATGCAGTCTGTGGTGTCCATGAGCAGCCAGATCAACCCGCGCAACCAGTCCCCGGTGTACAACACCAGCGCCAACCTCTGGCGTGACGCCCTGGCCAAGATCCTGGTTGAAGGCGCCCCCGTGCAGGAGACCCTGGACCAGGCAGCGCTTGAGATCACCGAGATTCTTGAAGACCAGTAAGCTTTACTGACAACCGCGCCGGGCGGAGGGGAAACCCTCCCCCGGCTTCTTCTCATTTTTCCTGGAGGACATGATGAGCAAGGTTCAAAGCCTGCCGCGCAAACCCAGGCAGGTCATCATCAGCCCCACAGCGCGCGGCATTGCCATCGCGCTGTTGGTGTTGGGCGCGGCGATTCTGCTGCTGGGCGTGTATGGCTATCTGCTGGGGGATTTGAAGGCGGAGGCCTGGGGCATGGCCGATCTGCGCGCCCAGGTGCAGTCCGCCCGCAAGGCCGCCTTAAGCGCCGGGACGGGTGTCACGGGCTGGCTGGGCGCCTTGAGTTTTGTGATGAACACCGCCACCATCCTGTTTATCGTGGGCGGGCTGATGATTTACACCGGCGTGATGCTTTTGACCCAGCAGTGGGAGCGCTTCAAGGACTTTGCCTGCGTGCTGCCGGTCATCGCCTTTTTGCTGATTTTTGTGTATTACCCCTTGATTGACCTGCTGCGCATCAGCTTTACCAACTGGAACCTGCTCAAGGACGATTATTCCTTTGTGGGCAACAAGAACTATGTCTGGCTGTTCCAGGGCAGCGGCTGGAAGTACTTCACCCAGTCCCTGGGCGTGACCTTCACCTACACGGTGTGGGAAATCGCGCTGACCCTGGTCTTTGGTTTGTTGTTGGCGATGCTGTTCAACCGCATGTCCCCGGCCTTCAACGCCATGCGCACGGTGATTTTCATGCCGCGCTACATCGCGGTGTCCACCAGCGCCATCATCTTCATCTGGATTTTAAACGGCAACTACGGCATTTTGAACCACGTGCTGTCGCTGCTGGGCATCAGGGGGCCGGACTGGCTCAACACCGAGGGCACGGCGCTGACGGGCATCCTGTTTTTGACCTTCTGGCGCGTGACCGGCTACGCAATGATGATTTACCTGTCGGCCATGAAGGGCATCCCCCAGGATTATTACGAGGCGGCGGAGATTGACGGCGCGGACGGCCCGCAGAAGTTCCGCTACATCACCCTGCCGATGTTAAGCCCCACCACCCTGTTTTTGGTGGTGACCACCTTCATCGCCAGCATGCGCGTCTTCCAGTCCGTCGACGTGATGACCTCCGGCGGCCCGGGCCGGGCCACCAACGTGATGGTGCAGTGGATATACAACATGGCCTTCAAGGATTTTAGGGTGGACCGCGCGGCGGTGCTGTCGCTGGTGTTCTTCCTGATTCTGCTGGCGGTGACCGCCGCCACCATGCGCTGGTCCAGAAGGAGCGTGTCCTATGACTCATAAGCAAGATACCGCCCTGCACAGGATGCGCCAGTCCGGCTGGTTTGACCCGCTGATAGCCCTGCTGGTCATCGGCCTGATCCTGCTTGCGCTGTATGGCGTGGGCGAGTGGCTGTACAAAGACGCGATCAGCAAGGTCACCCCGGACATGAACGCGTACACCATCAACCAGTCCATCCCGGGGCTGGCCCACGCCCGGCATACCTTAAGGAACATCGGCCTGGCGGTGCTGGCGGCCGCGATCTTCTGCCTATTGTGGCTGCGCTTCATCTCGCCCCTCATCCGCAGGAATCTGAAAGCGCAAATTGGCATGCGCAAGGCACGGGTGGCGCTGCAGTATGCGGTGACCATTGTTTACACGCTGATCATCTTGTTTCCCATCTACTGGATGCTGATTTCCTCCGTGAAGACCAGCGAGGAGCTGCTGCTGCCCGTGCCCACCCTGTGGCCCAAGCAGTTTGCCTTCAACAACTACCCGGATGTGCTGGGCCGCGCGCCCTTTGGCCTGTATTTCTACAACACCATCGTCAGCACCTTCTTCATCATGCTGGGGGAGGTGCTGCTGGGCACCTTCGCGGCCTATGGCTTTTCAAAGGGCCGCTTCGCCGGGCGCAACGGCCTCTTTTTGCTGGTGCTGGGCGCCTTGATGATTCCCATCCAGGTGACCTTCGTGCCCATCTATGTGCTGATCTCCAGGCTGAACTTTATGAACAGCTTCCCTGGACTCATCCTGCCCAACCTGGTCAGCGCCTACTTCATCTTCATGCTGCGCCAGACCTTTATGGCCGTGGATGACAGCTACCTGGACGCGGGAAAGGTGGACGGCATGGGGCGCATCGCCACCATCTTCCATGTGCTGGTGCCCATGTGCGCGCCTACCATGATCACCATCAGCATCATCTCCTTCATCAACGGCTGGAACAGCTATTTCTGGCCGCGGATGATCACCACCACCAACGCCCGGCGCACCATCGCGGTTGGCGTGGCCCACCTGCGGGAAACCTTCGCCGGCATGGAGACGGCCAACTACAACGACATGATGGCGGGCGCGGTGCTGGCCATCATCCCCATCGTGCTGCTGTTTTTCTTCCTGCAGAAATACATCATGACGGGCTTTTCAAAAGCGGCGATGAAATGACACCAATTGAGGGATACATGAAAATAAAGAGACTGATCCTGCTGCTGACCCTGTGCCTGCTGCTGCCGCTGGTCTCCCTGGCGGCAGGATACGATGCGGTGTACGACACCAGTGGGGACGCCGGTAAACTGACCGTGCGCTTTATCGGCATGGACACCCTCTCCGGCGACAAGGCCGGGGACAGCGCGGTGCTGACCTCGCCGGATGGCAAAATCATGGTGATTGACGCGGGCCACCCGGAGGCGGCGGCGGACATCATGCGCGCGCTGGACACAATGGGCGTGGAGACGATTGACATGCTGATGGCCTCCCACCCGCACATCGACCATGTGGGCGGCATGCCCGCCCTGTTTGACAACTATGAGGTCAAGGCGGCCTACGCCAGTATTGTGGACTATAACACCAGCTACACCCGCGCGATGATGGCGACCCTTGAAAAAGAGGGCATAGCCTTAACCCGCCTCAAGCGCGGGGACAGCCTGGCCTTTGGGGAAGCGCAGGTGGACATCCTCTGGCCGGACGCGCCCATTGTGTACTACGACAAGTACCCCGAGGCCTCCACCCAGTTCATCAACAATTTAAGCCTGGTGATGAAGGTGTCTTTTAAAAATACTGTGTTTCTCTTCTCCGGTGACCTGTACACCCTGGGGGAAAAAGAGGTGCTGGCCAGCGGCGCCGATGTGAAGGCTGATGTCATGAAGGTGAACCACCACGGCGACAAGACCTCCTCGGGCAAGGCCTGGCGGGAGGCGGTTTCCCCGCAGGTGGCCGTCATCACCCACAACGCGCTGGCCGACCTGCGCATCCCAAGGAAGTTTGAGGAAGAAGGCGCGCGGCTGCTGCATACCTTCATTGACGGCAGCATCAAGGTGTCCAGCGCGGGGGATGGGGTGCTGGAGGTAGTGGTGGAAAAGGAATAGGGCATCAGGATAACGCAAAACACACAACTCCGTCCCCTGTATTTTTCAAACAAAAACCGCCTGCCGGGTTCATTCCCAGCAGGCGGCTGTTCAGTTGATTGAATGACTTACTGAATCTTTGTCTTGTCCAGGCTGTCCATGTAGTGCTCCAGCCCCGGGGTGACCTTGGCGATGGTGCCGTCCACAAAGGGGCTTTCCAGGCCTGACTTGGGCACCAGCTGCTTAAAGGGCACGCGGCCGGACTCCCGGCACAGCGTCACATAGGACTGCCAGGCGGCCTGCTTGTCCTTCATGCTCCACACGAAGTACTGCAGGGCCACCACCTGGGCCAGGGTGTAATCCAGGTAGTAGAAGGGCGCGAAGTAGATGTGCCCCTGCTTTTGCCAGCGGCCGCCCTTTTCAAGGTAGTCAAAGCCATCATAGTCCAGGTGGGGCATGTAGATTTTTTCAATCTTGCGGTACTGCGCGCGGCGCTGGGCCGGGGTGGCGTTGGGGTTTTCGTAGACCCACTCCTGGAAGGCGTCGACGCTGGCGCCATAGGGCAGGAACTTGAGCGCGTCAGACACATGAGAATAATAGTATTTTTCGGTGTCGGGGCCGAAGAAGCCCTCCATCCAGGGATGGGTGAAGAACTCCATGCTCATGGAGTGGATCTCGGCCACCTCGCTGGTGTACTCGGCGATGGCCATCAGCTCCACATCGCGCTGCAAAAAGCCCTGGAAGGCGTGGCCGGCTTCATGGGTCAAGACGTCCACGTCGCCGGAGGTGCCGTTGAAGTTGCTGAAGATGAAGGGCACCTTGTAATCCGGCAGGAAGGTCATGTAGCCGCCGGTGGCCTTGCCGGGCTTGGTGGTCAGGTCCATCAGCTGCTGGGAGGTCATGGTGTTGAAGAATTCCTCGGTCTCCTTGGACAGCTCCTTGTACATTTTGCTGGCGTGGTTGACGAGGTAGTCCTCCTGGCCCTGGGGCTTGGGGTTGCCCGACAGGAACTCCAGGCTGACGTCGTAGTTTTTCATGTCCGGGATGCCGATGCGCCTGGACTGCTCCTTGTACAGCTTCTGGGTCAGCGGCACCACATGGTCCACAATCTGCTTGCGGTAGACCTTCGCGTCCTCCGGCGTCCAGTCGGTGCGGCCCATGCGCGCGTAGGCCACGGGGATGAAGTTGTCATAGCCCAGTTTGAGGCCGATGCCATGACGGATTTTGACCAGCTTGTCGTAGAGCTCGTCCAGCTTGTCCACCCTCTCGGCCAGCCAGCCCCAGACGGCGTTGTTGGCTTTTTTGCGGGTTGCCCGGTCGGTGGACTCGGTGAAGGGCTGCATGGCGGAGAGGTTGTAGGTCTGGCCCTCGTACTCAATGAGGGCTGAGGCCAGCAGCTTTTCATACTCGCTCACCAGCTTGTTCTCTTCCACCAGGTCGTCCATGATGATGGGCTTGAAGGCCTTCAGGGCCACCTCCATCTTTTCCAGCAAATGGGGGCCGTACTTCTTGTCCACCTGGGCGCGGAAGGGGGAAGCCAGCATGATTTCGGCCTGCTTGGCGGCCAGTTCCTGCAAGCGGGGGCCAATCTCGTCCCAGAGGTCCTGCTCCGTGTTGTAGAACTCGTCCTTGGTGTTGATGGAGTGGCGGATGGACACCAGGGTGCTCTGGGTGGCCAGGTGGCGGGTCAGCTTCTCCAGCTTTTGCAGGGCGTCAAAAAACTCCTGCCCGTCCATGGCGTTTTGCAGTTGATTGAGGTGGTTCTGGCCCTCGGCGATGGCCTTGTCAAAATCCGGGCGCTCGTAGACCATGTCTTGAAATTTTGTCATGTGAACCTCGTTTTCTGTAATGTTTTCGCTTTGTTGAGTATACCCTGTTTGCGGGCATTTGTCATGGAAGCCGGCGTAATACTGATTCCAATCTTTATTGCATCGTCACGCCGGATCTTTTGTCTCCCTGCTGTGTCAGTCAACCTCAACGTAGCTAAGGCTACGCCATCGGTTTCCTTCCTTGCAGGAAAACAAAATCCCTCGCCGCTTTGGATACAATAAAGCTATACATCAGTATAAAAAAACCACCCGGGAAGGGTGGTTGTGCGGGGAATCGGAGGTTTACGCCGCTTTTTTCCGGGAGGCCAGCTTGGGCAGGAAGGAGAAGGAAATCTTCTGCTTGCTGATGACGTCAAAGGCCACCGCGGCCAGCAGCACCAGGCCCTTGACCACCTGCTGCAGGTCGATGCTGATGCCCATGATGCTCATGCCGTTGTTGAGCACGCCCATGATGAGCGCGCCAATCAGGGTGCCGCCCACCGTGCCGATGCCGCCGTAGGCGGAGGCCCCGCCGATGAAGCAGGCGCCGATGGCGTCCAGTTCAAAGCCGGTGCCCGCCTGGGGCGAGCTGGAGTTG
>LSQX01232728.1_pt1 | contig 30219 bp, 19 predicted proteins | sample 654561 | NCBI WGS metagenome assembly LSQX01 (sample SAMN04489861, study PRJNA283612) | anaerobic digester metagenome | isolation source: 4 biogas reactors fed with cattle manure at either 37C or 55C with and... | place: Denmark: Kongens Lyngby | collected 2014 | reverse complement strand
GGCGATGGCACAGAGTATCCCGCCTCCGCCGACGGCATGAAGGTCAGCTTCTTCCGCAATGGCCCGAGGGAGACGGTAGTGCGGCGCGAGGGCTGGTACAGGTCCGCCGCCGGTCGCGACTACTGCCAGTTCATCACCTACACCTGGTTCTTCGCCGATAGTGCCTCCGTCCGGCACGATCACACGCTGGTCGTGGCCTTCGACACCACGCAGAACACGATCCGCGACATTCGCCTCTCGCTGCCGCTCAATGATGAAGTCACCTCGGCCGGGATCGCAACCGATCAGGGCGAGGTTTCGGCAGTGGATGCCCTGCCGGCTCGGTTGGTGCAGACTACCTCCACGGTCTGCACGCTGACCGATGGCGCAGGGGCGACTGTCGAGGGCGGCCGGTCAGGCGGCTTTGCGGGGGCTGCTGCCGCAGACGGCTCCGGCGCATGGCTTGCGATCCGCGACTTCTGGGAGCAGTTCCCGGCGGAGCTTGAGGTGACCGGCAGCGCGCTTGTGGCACACCTGTGGCCGCTGCACGACACTCCGGTGTTGGATTTCACCCCCTCGGTTGTCATGGGCGATGACTACCCCGGCGATCGTGTCTTCTATCAGGACTTCTACCGCGGCGGTCTCGACTCGTGGACGCAGGGCTACGGCATCGGCAAGACGCACAACCTGCTGCTGAGCTTCACTTCCGAGACGAGCGACGCACAGGCTAACGCGGCGGCGTTCGACACTCCGGTGCTTGCCTTCGCCGAGCCGGAGTACGCAACCGACACCTGGGCCTTCGGCCGGATGCATCACGAGGACCGGGAGCAGTTCCCGCAGATCGAGGCGCTGGTTGACGCATTCATCCACCGCAAGGAGTGGCTGCGCGAGCGGCTGGGCAACTTCGGCTGGATCGACTTCGGCGGCGTGAATAACTTTCTCTCCAACACCGGCGATCCGGAGAATATATCCCGCTCTCACTGGCGGCGATGGGGATCGATGTTCCATGGCGGCCCCACCACCTTCCCGCAGCTTTACATGCGCTCGGGGAGGCGCGATCTCTGGGACTTCCACCGGGTAAACACAAAGCATATCACGGACATTGACATCGCCCACTTGACCAGTGGTGACGAGTATGACTTCCGCTTCCCGAAATACAAGGGCGGCCGCTACGGCGGCAACGGCGGCGTCTGTCATTATGGCGCGGGCATCTACCCCGTGGGCTGCGACCACCACTCGCGCTTCATGCTGTGGGACTACTACCTCAATGGCACCCCCCGCACGTGGGAGGTCTTCGAGTACTACGTTGACCACCATGCGGAGCTGCGCAACGCGGGCTACAACCTGGTCTATCGCCATCGCATGACCGGCGGGCCACTGCGGTTCTTCAGCGAGGCCTATGAGGCCACCTGGGACCCGGAGTATCTGTCGATCGCGCACCAGTTCGCGGATATCCTCTACAAGGCGCAGGCCGAACTCGGCACCACCCGCTATGACGACATCTACATGAACGAGGGTAAGGTCTTCTACTACCAGCTCACTGGCGAGGAGCGAATGCGCGACCTCTTCCTCAACGACATGCGCGTGCTGACCCAGAGGCGGGACTCGGATGTCTTCACCGACACGCGCGGGACGACCATGTGGGGCCTGACGCACGCCTACTGGTTCACCGGCGACGAGAGCTTCCTGCCCTACGCACTCTGGCAGCTTGAGATCGCGAAGACGCGCATCCCGACGGAGGGCGAACCTGGGGAGATCGGCGCCATCGCGTGGACCGAGGAGTACCCCTACTCCTCCACGGTCTTCAACCAACTTCCGGCGATGGTCGAGGCGCTGACGATGATCGATGAAGACAAGCTGCCGCCGGCAGCGGGCCCCAACATCGTCACAAGCGGGCCGATCCATCTGAATCAACCAGAGGACGGTGAGCTTTCCGCGACGGTGAAGGTGCTGCCCTACGGGCGCGTTCCCGGTGTGGGGGCGGTGCCCTTCAGCAACTGGCGGACGTGGGCAGCGGCACTGCCGCCCGATGAGCGTCCTGCGCTGGTAATGACGGCGCCCGATGGCTCAGAGGCGGCGCGTTTCGACCTGCTCGGTGAGCGGGAGCAGGGGCGTGCGGCGTACATCAGCGCCCAGGGTGCCGCCGGTGAGATCCGTTTCACTCTGCCCGCTGATGGTCAGACCGGCACTTACACGCTGGCGCCGGTGGGAGAGGTGCCCCTGCATCTGACGCTGATGCAGACTGAAGCGGCCGGGGCGGTCATTGAGACTGGCGAGTTCTGGATCTCCGGCGTAAGCAGCAACTTCCTGGTGCCCGCCGGCACAGGGACTTTCGCGGTCGATGTCCGCTCCCCCGCGCTGCGCACGAATGTCCGCGTGACCGTGGCGGACACCACGGGCGAGGTGGTCGCCGAGAAAGAGTGGAATGTCGGCTCGGAGGCGCGTCAGACGTGGGAGAGGCTCGAACTGGACGCGGGGCAGCCGGCGCAAGACGAGGTCTGGACGCTGAAGTTCCTCGCGCCCACCGCGACCCACCTCCGGTTCGAGGGAGTGCCCGGCCAGATCGCGACCGATCCGAACATGCTCTTCGTGCCGGAGCGGACAGTTGCGCCGCCCACCGTTCCTGTTCCTGAAGGCGACGCGCCGGGGAGGGTCGATTCCCCGCTGACGGGTGGCGGCGAAGCGCTGGCGCTGCCGCCGAACGTGGGCATTTCGCTCGCTTCACCGGATGGGACGCCGTTGCTTAACGAGACAGAGGGCACGATCGAGATGTGGCTGCGCGACGGGCGTCAGCCCAGTGAGGTCACCAACCGCACTTTCATCGGCTGCGGCCAACTGAACCTCTACCGCCGCATCAATGTCGGCACCTACCTGTACATCGGCCCTGCGGGCTATCAAACCGGCATGGTGCTGCCCGCCGGACGCTGGGTGCATCTGGCGGCCACATGGCGACCTTCTCCGAAAGAGGCCGGTAACACCGAGGTGGCGCTGTTCATCGATGGTGTGCGGGTCGAGACGACCTTCAACGCGCACATCGTCCCGGAGGCGGACTGGGCGGGTGCCGAGTTGACCATCCCCGCCGCTCCGCAGGGGCTGTACATGGATGAGCTTCGCGTCTCCGACATCGCGCGCTACGAGGGCAACTTTGACCGCCCGGAGACGCCACTGCAGCCGGACGCGAACACGGTCATCCTGTCGAACTTCGACGACAGCACCGCGCTGGTGCGTGGCACCACGGTGGAATGGCAGACGAAGTAGCCGCACAGACACGCCATGTCGATCGAAAGCGCCCCTCCCGGGAGACGATCCGGCGAGGGGCGCTTTGGCATCTGTATTGCCGCGACCGGGCGCGTGGCCGCACAGTCATTGTGAAGACGCTCGACCGGTGATATAATCCGCGCAAACCAACTTCTTCTGTGGGCGGCGGAAGTAGGCGATATTCGGTGGCGAGGTGGCAAACGCCCGCGCGAGGATGCTCAGATGGCCACCAAGCCTCCGAACATCGCCTACGGCATCGATGACAGGCCGGATCCGTGGATCGTCCTCGTGCTCGGCCTGCAACACCTCGGCGTGGTCGCGATCTCCTTTGTTCTGCCGGTGCTCATCGTACGCGAGACCGGCGGTACCGAACAGCAGGCGGAGTTTATGGTGAATATGACCATGTTCGCCTGCGGGGTGGGCACGCTGCTGCAAGCAATCCCCCGAGGGCCAATCGGCTCGGGCTACCTGCTCCCGATGGTCGCCGGGCCCTCCTACATCGCGGCATCGGTGCTCGCGGCTGAGACCGGCGGGCTTGCGCTCGTCGCGGGCATGACTGGCTTTGCCGGGCTGATCGTGGTCGCGGCGTCTCGCATCATGAACCGGCTGCGCGTGCTGTTCCCGACCGAGGTCGTGGGGCTTGTGGTAGCGATGGTGGGGCTGACGATCCTGCGGCTGGCGGCCACCAACTTCCTCGGCATCAATGACCCCACCGAGACGATCCAGTCGCGGAACGTCCTCGTGGCGGTCATCACCCTCGCCACCATCTGCGCCCTGAACATCTGGGGCCGGGGCTTTGCGAAACTCGCATGCGTTATCATCGGCATGGCGGTCGGCTACGCCGTTTCCGCGGCGCTCGGCGTGCTGACCGGCGAGCACGTCAGGACCATCGCTCAGGCGCCGCTGATCTCGTTCCCATTCACCGGGCATCCGGGGCTGGCATTCGATGTCGCCCTGATCGTGCCGTTCATCGTGGCCGCGATCTGCTCGCTGCTCAAGAACGTGGGCGACCTGACCACCTGTCAGAAGATGAACGATGCCGACTGGCAGCGCGTGGACATGCCCAACGTCAGCAGGGGGATGGTGGCCGACGGCATCGGCTGTGTGTTGTCGGGCATCACCGGCGGCCATGGCCTCTCCGGCTCATCAAGCAACGTGGGTCTTTCGCTCGCGACCGGCGCCACCAGTCGCGTCATCGCCTACGCCACCGGCGGCCTGCTCATCCTCTTCGCGTTCTGCCCGAAGCTCTCTTCGGTCTTCGCGATCATGCCCGCGCCGGTGATCGGCGCCGTGCTGATCTTCGCGGTCAGCTTCATGGTCATCGCGGGTCTGCAGATACTCGCCTCCCGCATGCTCGACGGCCGCAAGACGCTCATGGTCGGCCTCGCGCTGCTCGGCGGGCTCTCGGTGGACATGCTGCCGCAGGTGGTTGCACAGGCACCGGTCTGGGCACAGCCGCTGCTGCACTCATCGCTCTCGACGGCGACCATCATCGTCATCTTCCTCAACCTGCTCTTCCGCATCGGCATCACCCGGCGGGCCACGCTTGAGGTCGCTCCCGGCGCCGATGTATCGCGCGAGGTCTTCGAGTTTTTCGAACAGCAGGGCGGGCGCTGGGCGGCGCGCAAGGACGTCATCGCCAGGGCCGAGTCGGCCGTCGCACAACTCGCAGAGGCCGTCTTCGAGCACGGGCTGACGCGAGAGCCGCTCCATGTCACCGCAACGTTCGATGAGCTGAATTTGGCCGTGGAGGTTGGATACGTGGGGGAACCGGTGCCGCTGCCGACGACAGGCCCGCATCCGACCGAACTGCTCGAGCGCCCGGAGGCGTCACTGGAACTGGCGGGCTTCCTCGCGCGCCGATATGCCGATACGGTCTCGGCTGAGCCCAAAGACGGTACCTACACGGTGCGGCTGAACTTCGACCACTGAGGCAGGCAGGAGAGATAGAGCAATGATCGTGACAGCGCGCGAAGTCGGTACCGTGACAATACTGGCAGCCGAGGGGCGGCTTGACACGATGAGCGCCCCGGACCTCGAGGGCGTGTGCCAGCGGAGACTGGACGATGGCGCGCAGCAGATCGTCCTGGACATCTCCGCGCTGGAGTACATCTCCAGTGCCGGACTGCGCGTGGTGCTTGCGGTGGCGAAACGCCTCTCGGGCGCCGGCGGGAAGTTCGGCCTCTGCGGAGCGCGCGGCATCGTGCGAGAGACGCTCGACCTCGCCGGCATCGGCAGCATCGTTCCGGTGCATGACACGGTGGAGGACGCGCTGGATGGGGAGTGCTGACGTGGCCGACGTCCTGCTCGATCGGGCCATGCAGGTGACGCTCGCGGACGTGCCGGCCCTGGTAAGCGCGGCGGGGACTGCCGCCCGGGAAGCGGGCCTGAGCGATGCGCGGGCGCTGCGCGTTGAGCTTGCCGTCGAAGAGGCGGCGGTCAACATCTGCGCGCACACCTACTCCGGCTCGCCGGGGCCTCTGCGCCTGCGCATGTTCCGACAGAAGGCAGCTCTCCTCGTCGAGTTGACGGACGAGGGTGAGGCATTCAACCCGCTGGAGGCACCGCCGCCGGATCTGGCGGCCGACCTCGCGGATCGGCAGATCGGCGGGCTGGGCGTGGAGATCATCCGCCGATTCGCCGACAGCGCGTGCTACGAACGCCGTGGCGCCTGCAATGTACTGACGCTCACGTTCGACCTCGCCGCCTGAGCCGGGAGGTATTGCATGCTCGCGAAGCTCCGCATTGGCCCGCGTCTCGCAATCCTGGTGCTGCTCGGCACCGGCATCGTCCTCGCCGGGATCCTCACCGTGAGCTACATCCGCGGCCGGGCGCTGCTGGAGGAGGGGCTTGAGGCGCGCGCGGAGCAGACCGCACTCGCCGCCACGAACCAGATCGACGCGATACAGGCGGCTGCGGAAAAGATCGCGCTGGCGAACGTGAACATCCTCGCCCACGACGTCCCCGATGAGGCCGAACTCTACCGCCTCGTGCGCACCACCGTCGCGACAAATCCGGAGATCATGGGCGCCGCCATCGCGCTCAATCCGGCTTCGGGCGAGGCCGCCTCGTACAGTGCGCCCTACGCCTGGCGCAGCGGCGAGAGCATCGCAACCAAGGACCTCGGCGAGGGCGGCTATGCCTACGATCAGTGGGAGTGGTTCACGGCGCCGCGTGATGGCCGCGCGCCCGTCTGGAGCGAGCCCTACTTCGACACCGGCGGCGGCGAGTCGCTGATGGTCACTTACTCCGCCCCCGTCTTCTCGGCCGCTGATCCGCGGCGGTTCGTGGCCGTCGCTACAGTGGACATCTCGCTGGAGTGGCTGACGCGGATGCTGGGCGAATTGCCGCTCGGCAACGGTTACGCGTTCCTCATCTCACGCGAGGGTGCGTTTGTGTCGCATCCGATCCGCGGGCTGATCATGAAGCAGACGATCTTCAGCGTGGCGGATGAGCATGATGATGACGCCCTGCGGGAGCTTGGCCGGCGCATGGTCGCGGGCGAGAGCGGCTTTGTCCCCTTCCGCAGCGTGCTGACCGGCAGGGTCGGCTGGGTCGCCTTCGCGCCGATGCAGAGATCGGGTGGCTCGCTGGGGCTGGTCTTCTCGCGGAAGGACGTCACCGCTGATGTGGTCGCGCTCAACCATGGCGTGGCTGCAGCGGGCCTGATCGGCTTCGCGCTGCTGGCGCTGGTGACGCTGTCGATCGCCCGCACGATCACCCGGCCGCTGGAGCGGCTGGAGGTCGCCACGACCACCCTCGGCGATGGCGACCTCGAGGCGGAGCTTCCGGCCTTCCCCGGTGATGATGAAGTTGCGCGCCTCGCGGTCTCGTTCGGAGCGATGCGCGACAGGCTGCGCGAGCACATCGAGCAGTTGCGCATCACCACTGCCGCAAACGAGCGCATCAACAGTGAGCTTGAGATGGCGCGAGCGATTCAGATGGGGCTGGTGCCGAAGACATTCCCGCCCTTCCCGGAGCGGCGTGACCTCGACCCGCACGCGATCCTCGAACCGGCCCGGCAGATCGGCGGGGATTACTACGACTTTCTCATGCCCGACGAGCGGCATATCTGTATTGCGGTGGCCGATGTCTCCGGTAAGGGCATGCCCGCCGCGCTCTTCATGGCCGTGACGCGAACGCTCCTGCGCGCGCTGTATGAACCCGGCGCGGGGCCGGGGGCGGTGCTGGAGCGCCTGAACGATGAGCTTGCGCGCGACAACGATGCCGCCATGTTCGTGACGATCTTCTTCGCGTGCATTGACCTCGCCAACGGCACCTGCACGTGGGCCCGTGGCGGGCACAACCAGCCGTTCCTGTTGCGGGCGGATGGCGAGGTGGAGATGCTGCCCGCCACAGACGGCGCGGTGGTGGGCGTCATGGAGGGCCTGCGCTTCGCCGAGGGCAGCGTGCGGCTTGAGGCGGGTGACACGCTCTTTGTGTATACCGACGGCGTGACTGAGGCGATGAGCCCGGCGGATGAGCTTTTCGGCAACGAGCGGACGATTGCGGCGCTGCAGCGCTGCCGCGGCGAGTCTTGCGCGGGCCTGCTTGGGTGCGTGCGGGAGGAGATCGCCGCCCACGCCGCGGGCGCGGAGCAGTCTGACGACATCACGATGCTCGCGATCCGCCTGCTGAACCTGCACGATGCCCCTTCCTGAGCTTGCCGATGCCCTGCTCGGGGGCAACTGCAGCAGCAGTAGCCTGGCCGGGAAGGCCCCTCCCGCAGATCGCGCCCGCAGAAAGCTGCGCGCTCTCCTCCGGCGCCTCCGTCCATGAATTCATTTCGGGGCAGGCGAGAGACGGCCACGTGGCGAACACGCGTGGGAGTTTGCGGCGCCGCGGGTGCAGGTGCCGCGGCCCCCGTGCGATCCCGCGATCCGATCATGCTGCAGTCTGAGGAGACGTCGAAGATGGCAGAGAAGCTGGCGATCCATGGCGGTAGCAAGGCCGTGACCAGGCGGTCTCCGGAGTTCAGCACGTGGCCGATTGTCACCGAGGAAGATGAGCAGGCGGTTCTGGAGGTGCTTCACGCGCGGAGCATGTCCGGCACCGACATCACCTTTGAGTTGGAGAAGGAGTACGCACAGTGGGAGGGCAGCGAGTTCGCCCTCGCCTGCAATAACGGCACCTCCGCGATCCACTGCGCAATGTACGGGCTCGGCATCGGGCGAGGCGATGAGGTGATCTCTCCCACCTGGACGTTCTGGGCCACGCACACGCAGTTGCTGAACCTCGGCGCGACGCCGGTGTTCTGCGACATCGAGCCGGACACGCTCTGCGCCGACCCCGAGGACGTCGAGCGCCGCATCACCGACCGGACGTCGGCGGTCATCGTGGTGCACATCGGCGGCTACGCGGCGAACATGGATGCTTTCATGGACATCTCCGAGCGCCACGGCATCCCGGTGCTCGAGGACTACTCCCACTCGCATGCCTCGACGTGGAAGGGCCGCAAGGTCGGCAGCATCGCGCAGGTGGGCGCGGCTTCGATCATGTCCGGCAAACCGCTGGCGACCGGCGAGGGCGGGATGATGAACACCAACGATCGCGACATCTACGAACGCGCGATCATGTTCGGGCACGGCGACCACGTGAAGTTCGTGCAGAACGAGGAGTACAAGCGGCTTGGGGGGCCGCCATGGGGCGGGTACAAATACCGCATGCACCAGATGACCTCCGCGATGGCGCGGGTGCAGTTGCGGCACTACGATGAGTACCGCGCGCCGGGTGTCCGCAACATGGAGCGCTTCTTCGGCAAGGTATGCAGCGTGCCCGGAGTCGGCTGCAACTACGCTCTCAACGACCCCGATGTCACCACCGGGGCCTCCTACTGGCAGATGCTCATACTCGATGAGGAGGTCATCGGTCGCGTGCCCAACGCGGTGATCGCCCAGGCAATCCGCGCCGAGGGCGCAGGTGCCAGCGCGGGAGGCTACTTCTGCCACCACCTGCACCCGTTCTGGAACGAGTGCGACGTCTACGGCGACGGCAAGCCTGCGCGCATCGCCTTCTCGCGCGATGTGCGGCAGGGTCCGGGCGATTGCCCCGTCGCCGAGAGCATCGTCAAGCACCTCATCCAGGTCCCGAGGATGATACAGCCCGATGACGAGTACGTGGATCAGCTTGCCGACGCCTACGTCAAAGTGCTCTCCAACCTCGATCAGCTTGAGGGCATGACCAGCGACGAGGTCCTCGAACGGGCGCGGACGCTGGGGCTGTAGCCGGCGGACAGCGTGCTTCGACATCAGCGCCATCAGATGGCGCGATTTCAGTCTGTACAACTCCTCTTTCAACGGACCCAGACGCCTCTGCCGATGTTTAAACTCTTACAGCCGCGCGAAATCGCGATCTCGTCAACGACTCCCTCTCAACGGTGACTGGTAATGCAGTGGACGAGACCTAATGCTGTGAGACGCCCGACGCGGGCATCAATAGCCGTCGTGGCAGTGCTGGCGGGCATGATGCTCGTGGCGCTCGCCGGACCGGGCGAGGCGCAGGATCCCACCCAGGCCGAAAACGACTTCGCCTTTGCCGAGGGCCTCTACGGGCAGGAGAACTACGAGCTAGCGCTGCAGAAGTACCTCGCCTTCGCTGAGGCCTACCCCGAACATGCGAACATCTCCCTCGTGCTCTTCCGCGCCGGTGAGTGTCATTTCCGCCTGGGACGCTACAGCGAGGCGGCGCCGTGGTTCGAGCAGCTAACCACGCGCTTCCCCACCAGTGAGGAGGCAGAACCGGGTTGGCTGTGGCTGGGCGACGCGCGCTTCAAGGCTGGCGACTACGAGCAGGCGCTGGCGGCATACGAGGCGCTGCTGGGCAGGTTCCCCGACGGGCACCATGCCCCGGCGGCCGCATACTGGCGTGGTGAGAGCTACTATCATCTCGATCAGTACCAGCAGGCCGCGCAGGCCTATGAGGACGCGCTCCGGCGCGGTCTTACCCGGCAGGAGATGCCCTACGCTCTCTACTCAGTCGGCCTCTGCTACCTGCGGCTGGATCGCCCGCAGGAGGCGGTGGAGCCGCTGAGTCGGGTGGGCCAGGAGTTCCCCGACAGTCCGGTGGCGGGCGAGTCGCAGTATCTCCTCGCTCGCGCCCTGCACCTGCAGGGTGACATACCCGGAGCGTTGGCGGCTTACCAGGCGGTTATTGACAGGCACGGGAGTGCGCCCTTCGTGTCGGCGGCGAGGATGGCGCTCGCCAACTGCCACTTCCAGCAGGAGCGCTACGAGCAGGCGCTTGAGGCATACCGGACGCTGACTGTGCAGCACCCGGGGCATGAGCTTGCCGCAGAGGCTCGGCTGCGAGTCGCCGACAGCCTCTTCCACCTCCAGCGCTGGGATGACGCCGCCGCCGCATATCAGGCCGCGGCGGTTGACACCACGTCGAAGCTGGCGGGGGAGGCGCTCTACTGGCTCGCCATGACGCATGAGCGGCAGGGGCAATCTGACGCGGCGCTCGCCGCATACCTGCGACTGATCGAGGATACCCCGGACGGGCCGCAAGCCGGGGACGCATGGCTGCACGTCGGGCGGCTCAAGGCCGCTGCCGGGGACGTCGAGGGCGCCGTCGCGGCATACGAGACGGCCGCGCAGAAGATCGCGGACCCCGACCGCCGCCGCGAGGCGCAGACGGCCGCGCAGTGGGCGCGCTACTCGCAGGCACAATCGCCGGAGGCGCTGGAGGAGCTTGCGCAGACCGTGCGCGATGATCCGGCAGCCGAGTCAGCGGCCGAATCGGCCTACCGCGTCGGCCGCGCCTACTTCGACGCCGGGCAGTATGAACCCGCGCTGGAGATGCTCGGGCTGCTGCTGGACAACCACGCCGACAGCCCCCGACGCCCCGAGGCGCGCTACCTGATGGCGGCCTGCTACGAGCGGCTCGACCGTCCCGCCGATGCCCGGCGGCTCTACGCTGAAGTCGCCGCCGATGAAGAGGCCGCGGAGTTCGCCGCATGGGCGAGGGCGTCGCTCGTTGGCATGCACGCCGCAGCCGCTGAGATCGACGAGGCCCGGCGGCTTCTGAGCACGCTCGAGCGCGCGGAACCGCCGGCAGGCGCACTTGGCTTCGCGGCATACCGGCTAGCGGAGGCGCTTCGCGGTGCAGAGCGCGGTAACGACGCGCTGGAGCTTTACGAGAAGTCGCTGAAGGCCGACCCGACCGGGGAGAGCGCGCCGTGGGCACTGGTAGGCGTGGCGTGGTGCCGGATCGGGGACCCCGATCGTGCCCTCGCCTCGTTTGAGAAGGTACTCGACGATTTCGGCGACTCGCCGGCGGCGGCATCGGCGCTGGAGGGCCTGCTGGCGGTCGGGCAGGCGCAGTTCGAGGCGGAGGACTACGACGGCGCGCGGAGTACGTGGCGGCGCGTGCTCGTGCATCAGGCAGAGGGCAACTCCGCCGGCCTCGCGCAGTACGGCCTGGCATGGGCGGCCCTGCGGCAGGAGCAGAGCGCGCAGGCGCTGGAGGCATTCATCGCCACCTCTCAGGCGCCGGTGCCCGCCGATGTGCTCGCCGACGCTCGCTATCAGGCGGCACGGTTGCTGGCCGATGACGGGCGGCACGATCGCGTCGTGGAGATGCTGGAGCCGCTGCGCGACGAGACCGATGATGATGACCGGATCGGTTGGGCGCTGACGCTGCTGGGCGAGGCGTATCTGCATCTCGACCGCCCGCAGGATGCGCTCGGGGCGTTCACGGCAGTCACTGAGCGGATGGCCGAACATGATGCGGCACCCGCGGCATGGCTCGGCAGGGGCAAAGCCAGCCGCACGCTCGGGCAGCCTCAGGAGGCAGTAGCGGCGCTGCGGCAGGCGGCTGCTCTGGGCGGTCCACGAGTGGCGGCGGAGGCGCAGTATGAGCTTGGGCTGGCTCTGCGCGCTGCGGGCGACACGGCGGCTGCGGCGGAGGAGCTGCTGAAGGTCGCTATCCTGCACCCGACGGCGGAGTGGGCCGCTCCTGCGCAGTTTGCCGCCGGGGAGTGTTACGAGGAACTGGGGCAGACCGAGAACGCGATCCGCAGCTACCGCGTCATCGAGCGGCAGTACGCCGATCAGGCGCAGTGGGCGCAGAAGGCTGCACAGAGACTGCGTGAGCTTGGGCAGTAGATCGAAGATCGGGATCATGCGTTAGCAGCATCGGAGGAGATCACGGATGGGTGAGCTTGCCTGGACACCTGCGCTGGTGGATTACTTCGTGCGCGGCGGCTCGTGGATGTGGGCGCTGCTGGCATGTTCGGTGATCGCCCTCGCGATCATCATTTACAAGAGCATCACGCTCTGGGTGGCCGGGCGCGGCGCGAGGCCACTGGTCGCGGACACCATCCGGCTGGTGGAGGCCGGAGAGATGGAGCAGGCCGCACGGCAGGCGAGCCTCTCCTCCTCATCCGTCGCGGCGGTACTCGGCTCGACACTCGCCGCCGCCCAGGCGAGCTTCATCAGCCCGCGGGAGGCCGCTGCCGCCGCGGGCGCCGAGGAGATGGCCTCGCTCGAGGCAGGCCTGCCGGCACTCTCCACGGTCGCAAGTATCGCACCGCTGATCGGCTTCCTCGGGACGGTCAGCGGGATGATCCGCGCCTTCACGGCGATCGCCGAGCACGGGATGGGCGAGCCCGCCATCGTCGCGGCGGGCATAGGTGAGGCGCTCATCACCACCGCCTCGGGGCTGATCGTCGCCATCCCCTGCTTCATCGCCTACAGCGTCTTCGTGGCGCGCGTCAACTCCATCGCGCTCTCGATGGAGATCGCGGGCAGCCGCGTGGCGAGCATGATCTCCGGAGATGAGGCGGCATGAAGCTACAGCGCCGCCTGCCGCCGATCAACCCGCTACCGATGGCCACGATGGCGGATGTGGCCTTCCTGCTCATCATCTTCTTCATGCTCACCAGCACCTTCGCGAAGGACACCGGCCTCGACATCACGCTGCCGAAGGCGCTGTCCTCGGAGAAGCTGGAGAAGCGCGAGGTGACGATCTGGGTGAGCCGAGAGGGCAGGATCCGGGTCAATGAGGGTTGGATTGCCCCCGGAGATCTGCGCGAGGTGCTTCGCGGGGAGTTCTCGAAGGCCGATGTAAGCGGTGTCACGATTCGGGGCGATGAGGGCGTGCCCTACGGAACCATCGTTACGGTGATGGACGTGGCGAAGCTGCTGGGCGCAGACATTACACTGGCGGCCGAGGTGGAGGCGGGGCATCCCGGCGCCGTGGTGGGTGAACCGGGCGACCGCTGAGCCTGATGACCATGGAGACAGGGCCGGTGCGGCGGAAGACGGGATTTGCCTGGGCGCTGTTTTGCTCGGTGATGATTCACATCATCGCGTTCCTGACCGTGCCCATGAGCGGCAGCGTCGGGGAGTTCCGCGACGAGACGGTGCGGCGCGTGACTGAGACCGCAGTTGATTTTGTCACCTACGTCAAGCCCCCTCCCCCACCGCCTCCTGCACCAACGCCGCAGGTGACCCAGCGGCGCGTCGTGCAGCGGGTGGTCAGGAGACGCCCGGTGCGTCGCGCGCCAAGACCACGTCCGCGACCGGCGGCGGAAGAATCACCGGTGACCGAGGCCGAGCCGGAGCCCGAGCAGGCTGCGCCTGAGCCGATGCCGGAACCGGCTCCTGTCGCCGAGCCTGAACCGGCGCCCGCTCTTGCGGTGCTGCCCCCTGAGCCCCAGCCCGCGCCGCAGCCGGTAGCTATCTCAGCGTCGGCGCCCGAACCGCAGCCGGTGGTCATCTACCCCACGCCGGCAGCGCATGAAGAGGAGGCTCCGGCGTCCGAGCCGCTGGTGGCGTCGGCGTCGAGTCTCGATCTCCCCAAGGCGGTCCCGTCAACCACCGCGAGCGCCCCCGTGGCTGCTTCGTCGGAACCCGCACCTCTTCCCGGGCCGGCCGCTCCGGCGCCGGTTGTGAGCGCCTCGCTGGGCGGCGGGCGAGCTGAAGGCCGCGCGAGCCCCGGACCGGTGATCGCGATGGCCCCCTCGGAGCAGACCGCCACTGCCGAAGCGCCGCGCGCGGCGCAGGGCGCAGATGTCGCGAGCGGGGAGAAGCTCTCCCCGCAGATGGCGGATGCCCGCGCGGCACTGCCGGGCGCGGGCAGTGGCGCCCCGGCTCAACAGCAGGCCGGTACGCGTCCCGGAGATGGTAGCCCGCGCTTTGCGAGCGGATACTCCCCCGGCGCAGGCCCGGTCGGACCTGCGTCTTCTGCCCCAGCGCGCTCATCCGGCACCTCAGGCGCTGCAGATCGCCCGCTTCGAGCAGGGGAGCCGGGGCCGCGCGCTCCGAGCGGTGCTGGCTCTGACGGTCCGAAGGCCGCTCCGATCACTCTGGCGGGGACTCCCGTAGCGGCGGGCTCGGGTGGTGCTGGAGCGGGTGGTGGCGGGGCGTCGTCCGCGGCGGGTCCCTCGGGTGGAGGCGGACCGGTGCGGATCGCGCTCAACCGCGGAGGAGATGGGCCTGCGCGCGTCGGGTCATCATTCGGTGGCGCGACCAGTGGTGGAGGCGGTGCCGAGGGCACGCCTGGCGGGGGTAGCCGTGGCACCGAGGCACCCCGCGGTGGCAGCGGCGATCGTGGCGATGGCCGCTGGCAGGGAGCGAAGAGTGCGCCGGAGGGCTGGCAGGTGATCGCGACGGCTCCGGGAGTGGGTGGCGAGGGTGCCGGTGGCGGCCAGGGAGGCGCAGGCGGCCTCGGCAGTGGCAGCGGTGGCGGCGTTGGAGCCGCCACGGGCCCCGGTGTTGGGCCGGTCGGGCAGTTGGCGGAAGGCTTCGGCACTTCGTCGCAGGTTCCCGCGCCTCTTCAGGGCGTGGTGCCCGAATCGCTGTGGGGCGCACTGGTCGGCGCTGTCGGGCTCGGCCCGACACCCGGTGGCGGATCGGCGGGCAGTGGCGGCCCCGGGGACGGGAAGCTGATCCCGGTGATCGTGCACCAGCCGACCGGCGGCGGAGGCGCAGTGGGGTCGCCGGGAGGCGGCATCGCAGCAGGCGCCGGCGTGGACACCGTGCCGGGAGCAGGAGGCCCCGTTGCGGGCGGCCTGCCTGCTGGGGGTGGTGGCGAGGGTGGACCGGGACTTCCTCCCCTGCCTGCGCTGGGCGAGCGACTGGCACTGGCGGGCTCTGCCGATGGACTGCCGGGTCTCGGTGGACTCGGGCCGGGATGGGACCTGAGCGGCGCGAAGAGCACGCCCGGCGGCCTCTACACGAACGTCAGCGGCAGCTTCGACATGCCGATGGGCATCACCACCTCGGACTATCACACAGACGCCGAGGGCATGCGCAATCTCCTCGGCGAAATGCGCCAGCGCACGAACATCCGCGTCACCGTCCACGACCGCTACGTGCCGCTGACGCTGGAGAACGTGCAGCACTCGCCGGTGCTGCACCTGCGCGGCCATCGCGCCTTCTCACTCACCGAGGAGGAGCGCGAGACGCTGCGGCGTTACGTTGCCAGCGGAGGGACGATCTTCGGCGAAGACTCCCACGGTCCGTTCGGCGAGTGCTTCCGCCGCGAGATGCACAAGACTTTCGGGACAGGCTTCGGGAACCTCGGCGTTGACCACGAGATCTACCGCACACACTACGTCCTCGACCGCGTCCCGGCGGGCGACATGGGCGAGCGCTATCCGCTGCAGGGCATCGAGGTAGAGGGCGGGCGTCTCGGCGTGATCTTCTCCCGCAATGACTACGGGGACTGCTGGGAGGGGACCGGCGAGTGGGTGCGGCCCGAAAGCCGCGAGCCCGCCTTCCGGATGGGCGTGAACATCTTCACCTACATCGTCGCACAGTGGCAGCGAGCGCGCGACCAGCAGGCCGATCGGTAGCCCGCTCAGGGCTGCGGGCGCCACGAGACGGGCACGTCGAGCACCGGGCCCCCGCCGACTTCGATGACGCCGGAACCGTCTGCGTTCGCCACGTAGAGCCGCAAGTCGCCCGCTCGGTCGGAAATGAAGGCGATCTTCGCACCATCGGGCGACCAGCGCGGCAGCCACTCATTGCTCGACGCGTTCGTGATGTTGGTGAGCGCGCCGGAAGCCGCCTCCGCCACCACGATCTCGCGGTTAGCCGCGGGGGAGGAGGCAAAAGCGATCCTGCCGCCGTCGGGTGACCACGCGGGAGCCTCGCTCCAGCCTTCGGTCCCGCTGATATTGCGCAGGCCTCCGGTGGCGAGATCGCAGATGTAGACGCTGATGTTCCCGTCGCGATGGGTGCGGAAGGCAAGCTCGGCGCCATCGGGGGAGAATGTCGGGTCGCCATCCCACGCGGGATGCGGCGCAACGAAGCGCATCTGCGATCCATCCGGCGCTGCGACCACCACCTCCTGGTTCTCCTCGCGATCTGTGACCCACGCGATCAGATCCCCTCTCAGCGACCAGGCCGGATAGCCATCCCACTCCCGGTCGGCCGTCATGCTGCGGACGTCGCTGCCATCCGCCGCGGCGACGTAGACCTCGAGGTCGCCCTCACGGTCGGAGACAAAGACGATCTGCCTGCCATCAGGCGACCAGCCGGGGCTGTCCTCGAAGGCATCGCTACGGGTGATGTTGCGCACCCCGCGGCCGCGCGCGTCGCAGATATGCACGTCGGGAGTGCCGTCGCGGTCGGATAGAAAGAGCATTTGAGCCCCGTCAGGAGACCATGCGGGGGAGGTGTCGTACGCCTCATGCGACACGAAGTGCCGCAGGTTGGAGCCGTCGTCGTTCACAACATAGATGTCGGCGCTCCCGTCGCGATCGGAGACGAACGCGATCTCGAAGCCTGCCGCGGAGCCACCGGCCGCCAGTGCGACTGCCAGGCAGATAGCGATCTGCCCGGTCCGGATGACCATCGCCAGACGACGCTCGCGCATTACAATCCTCCCGTGCTCGATCTGCCTGCGGCGCAGGTCCTTTCGTGGCCGCCATCGAAGCATCAGCCACTGTCAGGGCTGCAGTCTGCGACGCGATGGAGGCGACTTTCGGATGCGTGGCATGATCGGATTTGTGTTGGTGCTCTCGGTACTGACCGCCGGCGCGGCACACTGTGCGCCGCTCAAGCTGGACTTCACGCCCCGTACCGACTGGGGTGCATGGACCTCGACGACCCCGACGCTGCTCAAGATCAACGCCTGCGAGGTCGCGCCCACGATTGACGGAAGCCCTGATGACGCTGCCTGGGAGGCGGCGACTAAGGTCACCTTCCCCCGCGGCACCACCACGTATCCTCCTACCGAAGTCGCAATCTGCTTCAGCGATGAGCAGCTTTTCATCCGCGCGCTATGTACAGAACAACCGGGGCGCGAACGGGTTGCACCGGAGCGCAAGCGGGATGATGGCGCCTACAGCGACGACTGTATTGAGATCTGGTTCGACCTCAAGGGTGGGGGCAGTGAGATTTATCAGTTCGTCATCTCCTCCGCCAACAGTATTTATGACGCTCGCGCCCAGGAGCGAGCGACCTTCAACCCCGAGTGGCAGCACGCGGTCGGCGATACCGCGGACGGCTGGTGCGTGGAGGTTGGCCTGCCTGCCGCGGCGCTCGACCTGAAGGCATGGCGGCCGCAACTGCGCTTCAACATCGGCCGCAACGGCCCCGGCCTCGGCAACCGTGGCTGGGTAGGCTCCTACGGCGACACCACCGCCGGCACACTGGTCTTCGAGGGCGTGCCCGAGCCGACCACTGCAGACGCGACTGATCCCGCGGCGGTCACTGGCGAACCGATGACCGTCCGCTTCGATCGCACCGCCGCCCGCCCGGGTGAGCGGTGGATCGAGGGCGAGGTGTCGGTTCGGCCGGACCATGTCGCCGCCGGCGCGACTGTCCGCGCGGTCCTGCAGCGCCGGAACGGAGGCGAAGAGCTGGCGCGGATGGAGGCGCCCGCCACTCAGGCCTCCGGACTCGTCTCCGCCGACCTGCGCAGCCTCGATCTCATAGAGGCGCAACTGACGGTTGAGCTTGTCCGCAATGGCGCCGCGGTAGCCACGGAGACCGTCGGCCTCACCGCTGCCGCGACGACACAGCCGCTCACTCCTGACACGCGCATCCCGATCAACATCGATCCGCCCGCCGGCGCGGCGCCGCTGGCAAGTTGGCCCGTCACCTTTGGCGTACCGTTCCCGGCCGGGGCGCTCTGGGACGCCGATGCGGTGCGATTGGTGGACGACACCGGCGCAGAGGTCCCCTCTCAGCGCGAGGCAACCGCTACCTGGGCGCCTGAGGGGGCGATCAAGTGGCTCCGCTTCGACACTTCCGTCAGCAGCGGCAGGCAGTACTTCATCGAGGCACGACCCGCCGGCGACACCTCCGGCCCGGTGATAACGCTGGTTGAGGACGACGGCACGATCACGCTCAACACCGGCGCTGCAACCTACGTGCTTGGGCCGGGCAGTTCGCCGATCCGTGAAATTCGCATCGGCGACCGCACCCTCGCTACCTCCGCCGGCACGCGTGGGCTTTACGTCATCGATCAGCAGGGGCGCGTCGCGAGCCTCTCCGCCGAGGACGAGATCATTGAGGTCGAAGCGGCCGGGCCGCTGGCGGCATGCGTTCGCTTCGAGGGCGACTACCGCACCGCCGATGGTGAGCCACTGGCGCGGCAGATCACGCGCATCGAGGCTAACGCCGGGCAGGCGGCCGTGCGCGTCATTCACACCTTCATCATCACTCAGAACACCAACGAGGTCTGGTTCCGCGACATCGGCTGGGAGTTTGCCGTCGCGCCGGGCGCTGATCCGGCAGCACTGCTTGGCGTCTCGCGGGAGGATCCGGGGCAGTTTTATCGTGTGGCGCTGGGCGCTCAGACCCCCGGCGCGAGCCTCTTTCAGGACCAGCACATGCGCTTTCAGGTCGGCGAGAACCACTTCGCCGCCGGGGCGCTGGATGCGCAGGATCGCCTGACCCCGCAGGTCGAGGGCGAGGAGATGGGCGACTGGGCGGCGCTACGGGGAAGCGCTGGCACACTGCTGCTGTCCTGCCGTGAGGCCGCTCGCCAGCACCCCAAGGAGTTCGAGGTCCGGCCGGACCGCGTGGTGTTGCGGCTCTTCAGCAACCGCGCAGGTGAGGAACTGGACTTCCGCGCCGCCACGCTGGTGGGGAAGTGGGACCTCGGGACGTGGTATGAGAACACGATCCCCTCGCGGATACGCAAGTCGCGCGAGGAGGTCATCCAGCAGGCGTCGGCGCTCGACAGCAACGCCATCGGCTGGGCAAAGACGCACGAGATGCTGCTCGCGCCGATGCCCGCGAACGCGGATCCCGCTGATATGTCGGAACTCTCGCGTCTGCACAGCGCGCAGGTGCATGTCATCGCCGACCCGGCGTGGATCTGCTCCTCCGGCGCAGTGGGCGCAATCCATCCGCGCGACACCGAGCGCTTCCCCGAGGCCGAGGCCGCCATTGATGCAACGGTGGATATGTGGGCGGGAAAGAACGACATGTTCGGCGAGTTCGGCTTCATGGATTACAACATGGGGCCGCACCTTGGCTACGTCGGCAACTACGCCCGCCCCTACCGCTACTGCGTCAACACCTACACGCTGCGCTCGGACCTCTGGACGGTATACGAACGCTCCGGCGACCGCTCCATCCGCAACTTCGCCGAGAGTACCAACCGCGCGCAGATGGAAGGTTGCATGGCCCACTGGGATGGCCCTCGTGCCACGCGCGGGCTCTTCCACTCCGCCGACGGCACGGAGTCGCGCAACGGTGAGGTCTACATGGGCATGTTCCCGTTCTACTGGTGCGCGTACAACTCCGTGCACATCAGCAGTTCATCGAACCTCAACATGCTCATCCACGACTACTACCTGACCGGCTTCCGCCGCTCGGGCGATGGTGTGCTCGACTACATCTACGGCGTGAAGAAGGCGTGGTCGCCCTCAGCAGTTGCGCGGGATGCGCGCCAGCTTGCCCGCATGAGGCTGCTCATCCAGTGCTACGGCTTCACGTGGGACCGCGACCTGCGCGACATGGCCGACGCGGTGCTCGATGTGATCTACCGCCCCGAGGCTGAGCTTGGCATCTTTCAGAAGCGCCCCATCTACCCCACCGAGGAGCGCAACACCACCTACAAGACGCAGGTGGATATCCGCGGTCTGATGGATGGCTGGGAGATCATCGGCACGCAGCGCTATCACGACATCGCGACGAAGCTCGCGCGCTACTGGTGGCAGAACTTCCTCGGTGATGAGCCGCTCTTTTACACCAACCCGCTGGGCATCGCCGGTTCGTGGCTCTATCGCGAGACAGATGACGCGCGCTACCTGCAGGGGATGCTGGCCGCCATGCGCTACGCCAGCAGCGCGTATGACCCTGAGACCGGCGAGATGGCGAGCGTCAACGGCGCCGAGGCCTGCACATTTGTGCTGGAGGGTATCCCGCACGTGCAGGCGGCGCTGGTAGCCAAGGGACTGGACAGCGCGCCGTTCTCGTCATGGGCCTCCTATGAGGACTTCGGCTCCCGCACGAGCATGGTGGTGCTCAAGCGCGGCGATGAACCGGTCGCACTTGACGTGGACCCGGCGCCCAAGGCGGCGGGGAGCAATCCCGGGCAGGAAGAGGCGATGGTGCCAGACTTTGTCATTGTGCCCGCGGGGAAGCGCGATGATCCGGATGCGGCGCTCCCGTGGCTGCTGGATGAGTCTTACAACAACTGCAGCATTCTCATCCCCGGCGATGCCCCCGATGGCGCCTACGAGATCGTTCCGAGCAACTTCGGCCAGCAGGTGGCCGTCGCGGCCTCGGAGGTCCCGCTGGTAATCTACGCGCCCTCCTACTGGCGGCCCGGCTCGCAGGTGCCGCAGGTGAAGTACTTCTTCAGGGTGCCGGAGGATGCTCGCGACGCGCGGATCGAGTTTGAGGGCACAGCGCTGCTCTTTGATCCGCAGGGCAGCCCGTGGCCTGACGCGGAGCCGCAGCATGGAGCAGTGGATCTCCCGGCCGACCGACCGGGGCTGTGGAGCTTCCTGCCGGTGGTCAACGAACTGGTGCTCCTGCGCAATCTGCCTCCGTTCTTCGCGCCCGAGTCGGCGGAGGCCTACTTCGAGCCGCCGATCCCGTGGGAGCGGCAGGAGCTTCCCGTGGCCGAGACCCCGCCCGCACAGACGGAGTTCGTTCCGGGCGCTCTGCGCACACCCGACAACCAGGCCCTCTACGTGAAGCGGCCGACGCTGGCAGTTGCGCTGGGCGAAGCGCATCCGTCCGGGGATGGCAACCAGTTCTTCCCCGGCCGCGAGGGGACGGTCGAGTTCTGGTTCCGCCCCAGTTGGACCGGAGTGGATCTGCCCGCGCCCAAGCCGGGCGCGGCGATGTTCAGCAAGACGCTTCTGCGCTTCTCTGTGCCTGACAGCAATGACTGCACGCTGAGCTACCGCATGGCCCCGCGCAATCGGGATGCCTACCTTGACTTCAACTTCTCGCACTGCCTGAATGCCTTCATGATGAGCACCTGCATGGACAAGCCCCACTCGCTGCAGGCGTGGAGGCGGACGGCATTCGCCGCCAACGAGTGGGTTCACATCGCATGGGTCTGGGGGCCGCGGGATGGTATCGTGCCGCAGACCGTCCCGTATCACACCAAGCCGCAGAACAACGTGCTTGTCGCCGAACTTTACGTCAACGGCCTGCGGGGGCAGCACAACAACTACCGCAACTACGAGGCGTTCATCCCGGCGATCCCCACGCTGCTTAGCATCTACGACCTCGAGGGCGCGGTGGACGAACTGCGGATCTCGAGCGTGCAGCGCTACACTGGCGACTTCGAGCCGCTGTCGCGCGATGAGGAGTTCGAAGTGGATGAGCAGACGCGCCTGCTGATGCACTTCAACGGCAGTCTCGACTGCGAGAGCTACGGCTACAGCGGCGAGTGCCCGGCGGAACTGAAGTAGCGGCGGGCGCACGAGAGGGCTGATCATCAGGAGCGAGCGCGAGTAGAAGAGTTACAATCGCGCTCGGGCGGGAGGATATTGCCTGCTACCCGCGAAGGTAGCAGGGCGTTTCGGCCTGACAGATCCGACGCCGAGGGGGCTCCTGTCATGAAGTGCATTGCCGCTGTCCTCGCCGCGATCGTTCTCCCCGCGCTGCCCGCCGCCGCATACAACCTGCAGGTAAGCTCCAGTCCACCCGGCGCCGAGGTCTGGGCCTCGCCGCTCGATCAGCCGGTGATCTACCGCAAGGGCACCACGCCCTGCGCCATCGAACTGGCGGACGAGGATGTGCCGCTCCCGGAATGAGGAGCAGGACCGGAGCTTGCTCTACCGCCGATGCAGACTGAAGCCGGTGAACTCGACGGTAGTGTCGCCCTCGGCTCGCGGGAGCACGAGCAGGTCGCCCGCCTCCGGCACAGAGAAGTCCAGCCATGCGCGCTGCCAGTGCCACGCGGTCATCAGCGGCCCCGTGGAGGCGGGCTCCGTAGCAGAGCCGTGAGCCACGTCAACCCGAGCGGCCAATCCCGGGCCACCTTTGGCCTTCATCGCTGGCGGATCGTACGCCCGGTAGTAGAAGCCGAGGCGGTAGTCGCCCGGCTGCAGATCAGGGACCGTGGTCTGCCAGTGGCTTTCCCCCCGGCAGGCGATGGCGCAGTCGCCCGGAACCGCCGGGCAGCCCGAAGTCCGCAGTAGCTTGAACGGCAGATTGGCGGCGGGCGTCTCGGGCCTCCGGCGCAGCCGCACCGACCCATCTTCCGACACCGAACGGATCAGGTAGCGCCCCGGCTCGTCCTCCGAGCCATCCATGACCTCCAGCAGGTCCAGTGGACGCGCCGCGACCAACTCGCCGGTCGGACAGGCGAATGCCCCCACGCCGCCCTCCAGCTTCAGTTCGCCCAGCCCCTCGGCTACTACTCCGCCGCGGATGTAGGCCGCGTCGGCGCCCTGCATTTGCCAGCCCGCGGGCAGCTCTCCCTCAAGCGCCGACAGGCTCCCGTTGGCGATGAGATCGGCGGCGTCTTCATGCCAGTCCAACGAACCCGGTTCGGGCCACAGCATGGCTCCGGCATTCTTCCGCGGCTCCCACGGCTGCGGCTCTCCCTCAAGCGTCAGCCCCGCGTAGTCGAGCGAGACGCCCGCCGGGCCCTGCAGGCCCAGCCACAGGCTTCGCTCCGATACGAGCGAGGCCATCTCCTCAGCCGCGACGGTTGCGGCAAGCTCTCCGTGGCCCTCGGCGACCTCGCGCCACTGCCGCGAGTGCCAGTCAAAGACGGAGACCGTGGCAGGGGCCGCCAGCACAACGCGCAGCGCGATCGACTGCAGCAGCGCCGGATCGCCGACACCAAAGCGCAGGAGCAGGGGGCTTTCGCTGGCGAGCGGATCGCCATCGGCTTCGGCAATCAGCGCGTATTCATCGCGGGCATGGATGGCGGCGAGGTCGAAGTTGTTGTCATCGAGCTTGCCCGCGATGTTGTGGTCGGGCTGGCTGGTGGAGATGGGGGTGAGCGCCTCGTGCCGGTCGGGCGGGCAGAGTTCGTCCACGCGGTAGCCGCGGACGAAGTAGGGGTTGCCGGAGAGGCCGAGGTGGTCGAATATCTCGCGCAGCGCCACCAGCATCAGTGTCGAGCCATCGCTGGTCGGGTGCACGGTATCCACCCAGGTGGCGGTGCAGTGCTGATCGAGCAGCATCAGCGAGCTGAATATGTCGGCGTAGGGCACGTCCAGTTCAGCCGAGCAGGCCAGCAGGTCATTGGCGCGCACGGCCACCTTCACATTGTTCCCCGGGTGTGAGCCGCCGAGATCGGCCACCATGAGCGGGACGCCGCTGAGCAGGACCGGCTCGGCCCCGAGGGCGCGAGTGCGCTCGACGATCTCGCGGATATTAGCGGTGAACTGCTCGCTGCTGTGCCCGGTGTCGTTGACGGAGTACATGAAGCAGGCGAAATCCGGCCGGCGCTGCGCGATACGCACGTCCCAGCCCGGCTCGACAGCATGGTCGGTGCCGCTGAAGTCCTCTCGCGCAGGCTCGGTGATCCAGATGGAGACCTCACGCGTCCTGTGGTCATGGACCTCGATGCGGTCGATCGTGTAGCTCTCGGCGCCGAGGCGGATGCTCTGGCCGGGATAGGGGCCGGAACCCCAACCGACGCCCAGTCCACGCACCTCGCGCTCCCCGGCAGTCACTTCGGCGGTGCCGCCGGTCAGCTCCCGCAGCAGGTGCGTCGTGTTGGTGCCGCCGACCGCCGTGTTGATCACATGCACCGGTTGCTCCCAGGAGAGCATCTGCGGATAGTCCCACGCCCCGACGCGACCACAGGTCTGCGAGTCGCCGGTGAACACCACGCGCGGCATGCTGCTCACATCCACCTTCAGCGAGGCGGCGAGCAGCAGCGAGGGTAGCATGACGAGCGCAACGGCAAACAGCAGCTTCAATCTGGTGCCTCCCGGCATGGAACAAAGTGATGAACCTGGACCGCATTGACCTGCCTGACCGCAGCGCCGAGGGCCAGCAGACCGGCGCGCTGGGGACGCTGCAACCGGGCAACTGACGCCTCCGCCTCAGACCTTCGTGACCGTCTGGATCGCCTCCCGATACTTCGCCATGGTCTTCCGGAACCGAGCCGTCGTGAACGCCCACGACGCCTTGTTCCACAGCTTCAGCTTGTCCTCGAACAGCTCCGGGTCGCTCTCGCGCAGGCCTTTGAGGCTGCGCTTACTCTGCTCCAGCAGCTCCCACGTGATGCGCGCAAGGATGTCACGGTGCAGGCTGTCGAAGCCCTGCACTGCCTGCTGCAGGCTCGGCAGGTCGTCATGCTCCACCGCCGCGAGCGCCGACAGCAGCGTTGCTTTGAGCAGGTGCGGCTCAGGCTCGGGGATGATGCCGTAGCGGTCGCGCAGCCATTGCATGTCACTGAGGTACGCCTCGCGCGCCGCTGTGAGCGCGGCTCTCGCTGCCTTCTTCGTCTTCATTGTGCCTCGCCCCTGTCATCGCGCTCAAGGCGTACGTCAACTTCAGTCGCGGCCTCCGGGGCCACCTCGACCTCCACCGTCTCGGTCTTGTATCCGGGGCAGCCGACCCGCAGAGTGTAACTGCCCGGCGACAGCATGCGCCGGTATGCGCCATGCTTGCTGTCGGTCTGCTGAGGCGAGCAGTGCGGGTCCATGTTCTCGACCACCTCCACCGTCGCCTGCAGCGGCTTGCCGGAGTGGTCGGCCACATGCACCACTATCCCCGCGCCGCGCACCCGGCGCGCCATCCAAAGCAGCGCTGCCGTGTCGCCGGCGGTCAATTCTTCCAGCGCGTCGGAGCCGTGGACGCAGAGCAGGCGCGACTCGTACGGGACCTGCTCGTAGAAGCCCTCGGGAAGCAGGTGGGCGCCGTAGAACTCCTGATAGAACCAGGTGGTGGAAATCTCCCCCGAATGCCCCAGCGGCTCGGGCGACTCCTGCGGCACCTCCGAGGTGAAGACCGGCGCCGAAAGCTCCGCGAAGGCGTGGGCTACTTCGTAGTGCATGTCGCGATCGACCGGAGGCGTCCCGTCGGCCCAGTTGTCCGTGACCAGCGGGTAGCCGCAGGGGCCATGCATCTGCGCCGAGATCTGCGGGCGAAGCGCGTAGCCCATGCGCATGATCGCGCGGGTCTCGGGCGCTGAGGCGGGCTTGTCGCCGGGATATGTGCTGCTGGCCGGCTCGCGCGGCAGGCCGGAGTAGCGCCAGGCGGCGTCGAAGTTGCGGTTCGGATCTGTGCCGGGGGTGATGTCCCGCGGCCAGCAGTTCATGATTTCCAGCGGATCCACCGGCGGCTGCAGCGGCTTGCCGGGGTGGTTCTTGCGCACGCCACCCGGGAAGCCGCGTTCATTGGCGAGGCGCCCGTAGGGGTTGTGCAGCGGGATGATCCGAACCTGCACCGTCCGCAGCATCTCGCACACTTCCGGGTCCTGCTCCGTGTAACGCCGGATGATCTCGCGGATCATCCCCATGCAGGCATCGCCCGCCTCGACCTCGGAGGCATGCGCGTTGCCGGTGAAGAGCACGCCGGGGAGGTCGGGCTGGTCGGAGGTGTCCTCGCCAAGCACCATGCACCAGACGCGCCGCCCTTTGCCGGAACTGGGACCGGCATCCACCAGCCTGCATATCTGCGGATGCTCCTCGGCCAGCGCCTGCAACTCCGCCACCATGTCGTCGTAGCGCATGAAGGCAAAGCCGTAGACTGCGGCCGGGAAGCTCGGCGGGCTGGCGATCTCCGGGAAGTTGCGGTTGACCGCGACGATGCGGTATTCATTCACCTGATCGGCCACCACCGCCTCGTCAACGAAGCGACATTCGGTGAGCGGCTCATCGGTGAGCCGCGTGGTCACCGGCTCCACTCCCGGCCACCAGGTGGTGCGATCGACGTGATAGCCGCCGACGGCGTCCGCATTGACTTTCGGCGGCCGCCACTGTAGTTCGGCGGAGAGATCTGCGCCATGCCCCGACAGCTCAGCAGTCGCGCGCTGAGGTGGCAGCAGGCAGATCTGCTTCTTTTCAGGTCGCTTTGTCATCATGACCTCCGGCAGGCGGAGCCTACTCCGCCAGGATGATCTCGCCCATCCGTGTCGGCTCGCGGAAGCCCCCGAAGGTCGGGGACCAACCCAGCGAGCGCGTGGTGCGGGTGGCGCGGATCGCGTTGAAGTAAAGAGTATCACCGGCCCGCGCGCCACCGTGGACAAGCTGCCGCAGTGGCAGTGACATCCGCACGGTCCAGCGATCGGGCGAAGTGATGTCGGAGTTGAGCGTCACGCCGCTGTCCCACTCGCTGCTGTCCTCGTCATACGCGATGTCGTAGTGAACACCCGCGGCGTTGAGGCCCATCTGCCGGTAGCGCGGGCCTCTCTCGCGGGCGAAGAAGATCTCCCACTCGTCTTCATTCCAGACGGTAATGGCGTCGCCAAGCACCAGCTTGCTGGTGTCAATGTCGGCCTCTTCCAGCTCAAGGTAGAGATACTCACCGTCATGCGCCATGCGAGCCTGCACCTGCCGCTCGGTGGGCTCTCCGCGCAGGCTGGCCCAGTTGTCCAGCACCGCCGCCGCGCTCCAGTCCACGTTCTCAGGATCGCCGCCGGCGGTCTCGATGCGCGCGATCTGCGCCGTCGGCAGCGTCGAGCCGCGCATATCCACCAGTTCGAGATACCGCTCGCGTCCCTCAAGCATCCAGCGATAGATGCCGCGATCGAAGAGCCTCACGCGCTCGGAGTAGATCGGGTCCGCGCCGTGTGCGAGCCGCCGCGCCTGCGAGAGCAGCCGCCCGTAGTCGCGCATCCGCTCCTCGGTGCCCAGCGTCAACCACGCCTGCGCCTCGGTCTGCGCCACTTCTCCCCGGTGGTTGTCGGGGTCCGCGTAGGTGCTCTCCATCAGGTCGTAAAGCTCGCGCATCGGGGCCTCCGCCGGCCCGTAGTAGAGCCGGAAGAACTCATCGATCAGCCGGTCGCCATCGAGTGTCGGGTCATCGCCGAGCCGGTATGTGACGTAAAGCTCGACCTGATCCATCAGCGGGCTGCGCTGGTTGTGCGCGAGGTAGGCGGGTTCGATGAAGAAGCCCTGCACGCCGCTGCGGTGGAACTCCGCGAACTGATCCACGATGCTGTGGGCGAAGAAGCCCGGGTAGGGCCGCCAGCCCTGCTTCCGCGCCCAGAGCGTCGGGTAGCAGTAGTAGAGCCAGACGAACTTGGGTCGTTCGACCGACTCACGCGTCCACGCCCCGAGCACTTCACGATCGTTGCGGACCGACTCGGGGTGATAGATGCGCCGGGTCTGCAGGCAGAGCATGATGCTCACGTTCGGTTCGAGGGCCTCCCGTTCGGGCGGGTAGACGTAGCGGCTGTAGGCGAGCGCGGCGAGCCACTTGTCCGGATGCGTCTTCCCCACCTCGCGCGCAACCTTGTTGATGAAGCCGAAGATGTTCTCACTCGCGGTGTTGTTGGAGGTGAAGCTGTAGCCGAGCGTGGGCTCGGTCAGGATCTCGGCGGCGCAGCGCTCGCAGCGGCACCACGAAGCGTTGTCCATCGGCACCAGTGCGAAGAAGTCTCCCGCCGCCACCGCTCCCGGGTAAGCCTTGCCGGTGTCGAAGTACTCGCGCGCATCTGCGACCACCTGGTCGATGAAGCCCTGGCTGGTGAAGCACATCTGCGGGGGCTGTCCCTCATAGCCCTGCGCGAACCAGTCGGGATGCTCGTCGAGGAAGCGGTCGTAGTAGCCGTAGAAGGAGTGGTTGGCGCGATACTGCGCGCCGCCCTGCCGCATGCGCCGCATGAAGAGACGGGAGGAGCGCCGGTCGAGCGACGGGTAGCCCTCCTCGCGCTCCATGGTGTCGCCGATCAAGTCAGCCGGGAAGGCGTCACCGCGGTAGACGAAGCGGTAGATCATCGCGGGCTTTCTGCGGATGTCGCTCCCCTCCACCACCAGCGTCGGGCGCTGCGGGATCACTTCGCCAAGCTCGGTCGGAAGATACCAGCGCACTCCGCAGAAGCGCTCGAGGAAGTCGTACACCGCGTAGGCGGTGCCCTGCTCGTCGAAGTCGCCGGGGAAGGTGGCGGGGTTCTGATAGTCCATCGCGCTGCGGTCGTCGGCGTCACGCCCCATCAGCACCAGCGCGTTGGGGCGGAAGCCGATCAGGTACTCCTGCGGCTCGAAGTCCTCATTCGCGAGGCCCAGTGCGCGCGTGGCGGCACTCTCGCCAACGAGCACAGCTACCCCCGCGACGGGGTCGGCATCCGTAACGACGGGAAGCTCGGTGCCGGTCATTCGTTCCAGGTGATACTGCAGTTCCGCGGCCGCGAACTGAGCCGCACGTGTCGGCTCCTCCGCCAGCACGATGCTCGCTACCGGCCGCCCGTCATCTACCAGCGTCAGAGGCTCCGCCAGACCCGCCCCTGCTCCTGCCGAAAGCAGCACTACTACTGCCAGCAATGATCCGCGCATCATCTTCGCCTCCAACCGTCTTCTGTAACGCGCAAGCCTGTCCCGCGCTCGCAGCCTCAGTCGCTGCCTGCCTACTCCGCGCGTCCCTGGACCTGCGCGATCAACCTCAGGTGCTCATCCGTCAAAGGCGGTGCATCCACCGCCGCGATGTTCTCACGCATGTGCGACCACTTGCTCGTGCCGGCGATGACGCAGGTCACGCCGGTAAGCTGCAGGACGTACTGCACGCAAAGCTGCGCCAGCGAGCGCTCGGGGCCTGTCAGCGCCCGCAGAGCGTCCGCCTTCGCCACCAGCGCCTGCCGCGCCTCAGCCCTCTGCCAACTGCGGCGGTCGTCATCGCCAAACTCCGAGTCGGTCTTGAGCGTTCCGGGCAGGAAGCCCTGGCCGAAGACACCGCGGGCGACGATGCCGACGTTGTGCTCTACCGCGGCGGGCAGGAGAGCTTCGCTCGCCTGCGGCGCGATGATGCTGATGGACTGCTGCAGCACATCCACCACGCCGCGCTGCATCAGTTCCACGCCCATCTCGTTCGGGCCGATGGAGACGCCGACGAAGCGCGCCTTGCCCTGCTCGCGTATGATCTCCATCGCCTCAAGGCACTCTCCGCGCGCAATGTCATCCGCCGAGGGGCCGTGCAGGAGATAGACGTCAACGTGGTCCATGCGCAGGCGGCGCAGGCTCTCGTCAATCTGCCACAGGAGCTTTTCCCTGCTGAAGTCCGTCCACGCTTTGCCCTCAGCCGCGCCATGTCCGCCCTTGGTGCAGACGATCCACTCATCGCGGCAGTCGGCCAGCGCTTCGCCGATGACCTCCTCGCTGTGCCCGTCACCGTAGATCGGCGCGGTGTCGATGAAGTTGACGCCCGCATCCCGGCTGCGCGCGATCAGGTCGAGTGAGGCGGCGTCATCCGTGCTGCCCCAGCCATGCGGGATCGTGCCGAGGCCGTCGAAAGTGAGTGTGACGGCGCCGCCAATCTCCCATGCGCCGAGACTGACGGTCGAGACTTCGAGGCCGGTGCGGCCGAGTGTTCGATATTGCATACAGGCTCCCTCTCCGGTCTTGCGCTGGAAGCTATCTCGCGTGGAGGTTTCCCGGTGGACGCCCGGCAACCTTCCCCCTCGCCCCAGGGTGCGACCGGATAATGTAGG
>LSQX01368389.1_pt1 | contig 30220 bp, 24 predicted proteins | sample 654561 | NCBI WGS metagenome assembly LSQX01 (sample SAMN04489861, study PRJNA283612) | anaerobic digester metagenome | isolation source: 4 biogas reactors fed with cattle manure at either 37C or 55C with and... | place: Denmark: Kongens Lyngby | collected 2014 | reverse complement strand
GTCCTGCAGACACAGAAAACGGGTTCCGGTGTCATAATTGATTCCGGCGGGATTATTGTGACAAACAACCATGTTATTGACGGTGCGGACCAGATTTTTGTCGTTCTGGGGGAAGGAGAGGAATACGAGGCGGAGGTTGTGGGAGCCGACGCCATTACTGATATTGCGGTGCTTAAAATAGACAAAACAAACCTGCCGTCTGCTTCTTTCGGAGACTCCAGCAAAGTTGTGGTCGGCGAGACGGTTATTGCCATCGGCAACCCCCTGGGACTTAATTATTCGCAGACGGTTACAGTCGGTCATATCAGCGCCAAGGAACGTTCCATCACTCTAAACCAGACAGTTTTTAATGTAATTCAGACAGACGCCGCCATTAATGCCGGCAACAGCGGCGGGCCCCTGGTTAACTTAAAGGGGGAGATCATTGGCATTAATACTGCCAAGGTACAACAGAGCGGTGTTGAAGGAATCGGTTTTGCCATCCCATCCAACGAGGTCAAAAGAATAACGGAAGAGTTAAGGGAAAAAGGCAGGATTGTACGCCCCTGGCTGGGAATATACTCCGGCATTAACGATAATGTCAGTGAGATGCTGGCCAGGCAGCTGAACCTGCCCGTTGATTACGGCGTGATTGTGCAACAAGTTGTTAAAGACGGGCCTGCCGACAGAGCAGGTATGGAGCAGGGAGATATTATTATCAGTTTTGCCGGGGAGAAAATAGACAGTTTCCGCAAATTGCAGGAGGCTGTGAGAAAACGGCAGGTGGGCGACACGGTGGAAATTGTCGTCATACGCAACCGTAAAGAAGAATTAAAGCTTACTGCTACTCTTGCGGAAATGCCCCAGGACAAATAATAAGCTGCAAACAGGCGGCCGGGCGGCCGCCTGACTGTTTCTCTTTTTACCCATAAGAAAACGGAGTTGGAGAGAATGCGTGTTATACTGTTTTTTATAGACGGCCTTGGCCTGGCTCCCGCCTGCTTGACAAATCCCCTGGCTGCCCTGGATTTGCCTTTTCTGCAGAAACTGCTTGGCGGGAAAAAGCTGACAGCAGAAGCTCTTGGCTCCCATGGCAGTTCTGTTCTTTTGGCTTTGGACTCCTGTCTTTCCGTTCCCGGAGAACCGCAAAGCGCTACCGGACAGACTACCCTTTTCACCGGTGTTAACGCCGCTTTGGCCGTTGGCCGCCATATCCGGGGCTTTCCGACACAGCCGCTGCGCAGGCTTTTGGCAAAGGAAGGCTTATTGCAAAAGGTGATTTTTCTCGGGAAGACCGCCCTGTTTTTAAACAGCTACCGGCCGCAGTTTTTTGAGGACGGTTTCGGCAGCCGCCGGCTCTACTCCGTTACCACCTGGCTTAATTATTATGCGGGACTGCCCTTTTTGACACTGGACGATCTGGTCTCCGGCAGGGCAGTAAATAATGATATTACAAACGAACAGTTGATAGCGCTTAATTATCAGGTGCCCCGCAGGGAACCGGAGGAAGCGGGGAAAATACTGGCTCAAAGAGCCGGTGAAGTGGATTTTCTGCTTTTCGAATACTTTTTGACTGATAAATACGGGCATGAGCGGGACCGGGAAAAAATTGCCGCTGCACTGCTCTCTATTGACCGTTTCCTGGAAGGTATTTTTGCCGGCCTCGATACGGAAAACACTCTTTTTATTCTGACGAGCGACCACGGCAATCTTGAGGACCTTTCCACGGCAGGGCATACAAAAAACCCCGTGCCTTTGCTGCTGGTCGGTCCGGGCCTTGCGGGTCTGCCGGAAATGAGAGATTTAACGGCAATGACGCCCTTTGTTCTGCAGCGGCTGCAGGATGCTTCTGCCGGCGGGGCTTGCAGCACGGACAGTTTCCGCTTGGGGTAATCCTTGCAACAGGTTAAAGTAAAAAACAAGGACGGATGTTTTTGCTCTTTCCGGGAGATAGCGTAAAATATGGTAATTGCTTTAATGACCAGAGAGGAAATTTGTTTATAACGAAGAAATACAAGAGTAACAAATCTTCAAAGGGAGGGTCTATTATGGCAATGTCGGAAAAAAGTTGTGACTACTTTTTGGAAGTACTCGCATCAAATGCACCTACACCGGGCGGCGGTGGGGCGGCGGCTATGGGCGGTGCCATTGGCATGGCTTTATCCAATATGGTAGGCAATCTTACCATCGGTAAAAAAAGATATGCTGATGTAGAGGATGAAGTTAAAGAACTGGTTGAGCGCGGAACAAAAATTATTGCTGACTTAAAGATGCTGGTGGACAAGGATGCAGAGGTTTTTGAACCCCTGTCGAAAGCTTACGGACTGCCCAAGGATACGCCGGAACAGGCTGCTCATAAAAAGAAAACACTTGAGGAGTGCTCCAAACTGGCTTGTTCCGTACCCATGGAAATTATGCGTAAAGCATCTGAGGGGATAAAAATACATCAGCGTATGGGACAGATTGGCACAAAGATTGCCATTTCAGACGTGGGCTGCGGGGTGGCGTTTTTAAAAGCAGCGTTAATCAGCGCTTCTTTGAATGTTATAATTAACCTTGGCTCCATAGAAGACGAAAAATTTATTGCTGAAACCACGGCTGAAATGGACCGCCTTTTGGAAGAGGGGCAAAAAATTGCCGATGAGACGCTTGAAGCGGTAATCAGTAAGATTAAGAAATAAGCAATGCAGAAAATTTATGTTTGGAGGAATCAAAGTGGCTGAATTGTTAAAAGGAAAACCAGTTGCCGATGCCATAAAGGAAGACCTGGTAAACCGGGTAGCGGCACTAAAGGCTAAGGGTATAACCCCGAAGCTTGGCTTTATCCGGGTCGGAGAACGTCCGGACGACCTGTATTACGAAGGAGGGGCGAAAAAAACCTGTGACGGCATTGGTATTGCCTACGAGGTATTTGCCTATCCTGAGGATATCTCCCAGGAGGAATTCGAAAAGGCTGTTATTGCAGTAGGGGCAAACCCTGAAATCAACGGCATCCTGATGTTTTCTCCCCTGCCGGAATCTCTGGACGAGAAAAAAATCCGCTCTTTAATTCCCGTGGAAAAGGATGTGGACTGCCTGACGGTTGGCGGCGCCGGCAAGGTTTTTACAGATGACCTGACCGGCTTTCCTCCCTGCACGCCAACGGCCTGTATGGAAATATTGAAGCACTACGGGATTCCCCTGCAGGGGAAAAGGGTGACGGTGATCGGGCGTTCCCTGGTGGTGGGCAAACCGGTGTCAATGCTCCTGATGCGGGAGAATGCGACCGTTACCATCTGTCATTCCCGGACAGTCAACCTGCTCGCCGTCTGCCGGGAAGCCGAAATACTGGTGGCGGCAATCGGCCGGGCTAAAATGATTAATGCAGATTATGTGAGAGAAGGACAGATAGTCATTGACGTAGGCATTAATCCCGATCCGGACAGGCCGGGCAAATACTGCGGCGATGTGGACTTTGATGCGGTTGAACCGCTTGTGGCCAAAATTACGCCGGTGCCCGGGGGAGTCGGCTCTGTTACAACGGCCGTCCTCTGTAAACATACTGTTATGGCCTGCGAAATGCAAAACGGCCTTGCTTAAAAAAACAAGCCGCCCCGGAAACGGGGCGGCTCTTTTTAGCAGCAAGTAGGCTCAAGCGAGCCGGTGGACAGAAAGGTTTTTTTTCGGTATAATACATGCGGTTTCAGAGTTAACTGCCGGGAGGAATTTGTATGTCTCAAAGCTATGATGTGGCAATAATCGGCGGCGGGCCGGCGGCGATTTTTGCAGCTTATGAGCTTGCAGAAAAAAGCCCTTCTCTCAGTACGGCTATTTTTGAAGCGGGAGATGATATTTATTCCCGCAGCTGCCCTATTGCCCAGGGAAAAACAACGGAGTGCAAACAATGCAAATTTTGCGGCGTAATGCACGGGTTCGGCGGTGCCGGCGCTTTTTCCGACGGCAAGTATAACTTTACAGCAAAATTTGGCGGCTGGCTTGCCGATTACCTGTCCGAAAAACAGATTCTGGAGTTAATTGATTATGTGGACAAGATTAACCTTTCCTACGGCGCGCCGCATGATATATACAGCACAGCAGGCAGCTCCCTGGCCAAAAAAGCCCTGGCCCATGATTTGCATTTGCTGCATGCACAGGTGCGGCATATGGGGACGGAAAACAATTACCGCGTTTTATGCGGCCTGTATGAGCATTTGCGGGAAAAGTGCCAAATCTACTGTAATACCTGCGTAACTGAAATAATTCCGGCGGAAAACGGTTTTCGCCTGCAGACGGACCGGGGAGAATTTGTCTCCCGCTATTTGATAGCCGCTCCCGGCCGTGCCGGTTCGGACTGGTTTGCCGGCCAGTGCAAAAAGCTGGGCCTGTCGCTATTCAGCAACCAGGTTGACGTGGGTGTCAGGGTGGAACTGCCCGCGGAGATTTTTGATCACATTACTGAGGAAGTTTATGAAGCGAAACTTCTTTACCGTACCAAACAGTACGGCGACCTGGTCCGCACTTTCTGCATGAACCCCAGGGGGTATGTGGTGGCGGAAAACACGGACGGAGTTATTACCGTCAACGGACACAGCTATCATGATAAAAAAAGACAAAGCCAGAACACCAATTTTGCGCTGTTGGTCAGCAACCGCTTTACGGAGCCGTTCAATGAACCCCACCAGTACGGGAAACGCATTGCTTCTTTTTCCAATCTGCTCTCCGGAGGAGTGCTCCTGCAGCGATTCGGCGATTTAATCAAAGGCCGGCGAACCAACGAACACCGCCTTTCTCAAAGCTTCACCAGGCCCACGCTGCAGGCAACTCCCGGAGATTTAAGCCTGGTTTTGCCAAAACGGCACCTGGACAATATTATTGAGATGATCTATGCCCTGGATAAAATTGCCCCGGGTACTGCCAATAACGATACCCTCCTTTACGGTGTGGAAGTCAAGTTCTACAGCTCACGACTGAAGCTTTCCAAGGAACTGGAGACGGAAATTCCCAATATGTTTGCCGTCGGCGACGGTGCCGGGATAACCCGGGGGTTATCGCAGGCCAGCGCCAGCGGTGTCTATGTAGCCCGGGTTGTCAGTGAGCGTGCAGCTAAAAATAAGCAGTAATATATATCTGTTCCGGCTGCAAAGAGCAAAACAGGCAAAAGAGAGAAAAAAAGTACATCCTTATCTATACAAGATAGTACAGGTATGTTATAATTAGGTAAATGAACGGGTTCAGATCGGATGCCCTGTTTTTAAAAAAATTGTCAAACAATTCTAACAAGGTGGGAGGAATTATGTCAAAAGAACTGGAGCTCTTGACAGACCAAGTCTGTGCCGGGTATGGATATGACCCTGTTAATCTTCTGCCGATTTTACAGGAAATTCAGCAACGATCGGAAGGCAACTATATCAGTGAAGAAGCGGCCAGGATTATTGCCCGGAAACTGAATATCACGGAAAGCAGAGTATATGACGTGGTAACCTATTTCTCCGCTCTTTCCGCTGTCCCCAGGGGAGACGTCATTGTTCAAATCTGCAATTCTACAACCTGCAGCATTTGCGACAACCGGGAACTTGTCACCTGGTTTGAAGATGAACTGGGCGTCAAAGTCGGGGAAACCACGCCTGACAACAAGTTTACCTTGATTTACACGCACTGTATTGGCGCCTGTGACATTGCCCCGGCGGTAAGGATCAATCATGATGTTTACGGCGGGCTGACCAGGGAAAAAGTGAGAGAATTAGTTGCTTCATACCGGGCAAAGGAGGCAGTAAAATGAAACAGGTACACGAGGTGCATTTTATTACTGAACTGTTTGGCAAATACGACGGCAGCAGCCTGCAGTCATATTTGGAGGCAGGCGGTTTTAAACCGCTGCAGCAACTGCTGGCCGGAGGTTCTGAAAAGATTCTAAAGGAAATTGACGAGTCCGGGCTGCAGGGCAGGGGCGGCGCAGCCTATCCTACGGGGAGAAAACTGCGCCAGTTTCTGTCCGAGAAAGCACCGCGGAAATTTGTTGTCTGCAACGCCGATGAAGGTGAACCGGGAACTTTCAAGGACCGGGAACTGCTGAGACGCAATATCTACCAGGTCATCGAAGGGATGATCATCACTGCCGTCTGCACGCAGGCAGGAGAAGGAATTATTTATGTGCGTGAAGAGTATACCAATATTCACGACCATATCGAGCAGGCCATTGAAAGCTGTTATCAGCATAATTACCTGGGCAAAAACATTTTAGGTTCTGGATTCAGTTTTGAATTAAGGCTTTTCAGCGGGGCGGGATCCTATGTTTGCGGGGAAGGCTTTGCCATGTGCGAAAGCATGGAAGGCAAAAGCGGCAGGCCCAGAACCAAACCGCCTTATGTCAAGCAGGCAGGTTTTTTGAATTTGCCTACCCTTGTGATTAACACGGAAACCTTAAGCGCCATAGTCAGCATTATCAGGCACGGAGCTCATGAGTTCCGGAAATACGGGACGGCCGAAAGCCCGGGTACCAAATTGATCAGTGTTTCGGGCAAAGTGGAACGGCCGGGCGTTTATGAAATACCTTTTGGCCTGACAATCAATGAAATTGTAAACGGACTCGCCGGCGGCATGAAGAACGGCAAAAAGGGAAACTTCGTACAAATCGGCGGAGCTTCCGGCGGGATTCTGCCGGCCAGGCTGTGGGATACAAAGTATACTTATGAGGATTTTAGCAGGGCCGGGATGAGTGTTGGTTCCGGAGCCATTGTGGTGGCGGATACGGAGACAAAGCTCCTGGATTATTTGAAAGTAGTGCAGGACTTTTTTAACCATGAAAGCTGTGGAAAATGTACGCCCTGCCGGGAGGGCAACCGGCAGCTGCGCATTATATTCGATAAAATTGCAGCCGGTACGGCCACGGCAGAAGATTTTTACAGGATGGAGATAGTGCTTGATGTAATGGGAAGCACGTCGCTGTGCGGCTCCGGCAAAACGGAAGTTGTTCCCTTTAATACGGCAATAAAATACTTCCCCGAAGAATTTGCTGTCTTTGCCGAATTTGAGAAAAGGGCGGTGATTTAAGTGAAAACAGTAATGTTAACCATAGAAAAGAAAGTTACCCTGACCATCGACGGCAAAAAAGTGACCGTGCCTGAAGGAACAACAGTCCTGGAAGCCGCCAAGACGGCAGGAATCCATATTCCCACCCTGTGCTACCTGGAGGATATCAATAAGGTGGGAGCCTGCCGGATATGCACGGTGGAAGTGAACAACCGCCTGCAGGCAGCTTGTATTTTGCCCGCAGAAGAAGGCATGGTTGTTAAGACCAACACGTCCAGAGTCAGGCAGTTGAGAAAACATATTTTAGCCCTGATTCTAGCCAACCATGACAGCAACTGCCCCACATGCATCAGAAACAACAACTGTGAACTGCAGACACTTGCCAACGAACTTAATTTAAGGGAAGAGATTTTTGAGCGTGAATATGCACGCCATGTTGACGATATGTCGCCTTCCGTCGTCAGGGACGACAGCAAATGCATCAACTGCGGCCGCTGCGTCAGTATCTGCAACGAAGTGCAGACGGTCGGCGTGCTTGGTTTTGTGCACCGCAGCGACAGGACTAAAGTTGCCCCTGTCTATGACAAGTCTCTGGCTGAACTGTCCTGCATCAACTGCGGACAGTGCATTGTCAACTGCCCGGTGGGCGCCCTGCGTGAAAAGGACAATACGGATCTGGTCTGGGAGGCGCTGGCAGACAAGAGTAAATATGTGATTGTACAGACGGCTCCTGCAGTCAGAGCGGCTTTGGGAGAAGAGTTTGGGCTGCCTATAGGCACCGGGGTCACCGGCAAAATGGTGGCGGCTCTGCGTCGTCTGGGCTTTGACAAGGTTTTTGACACGAATTTTGCCGCCGACGTGACTATCATGGAGGAAGGGACGGAGCTGCTGGGGAGGATTCAGTCGGGAGGCGTTTTGCCGCTGATAACCAGTTGTTCTCCGGGATGGATAAAATTCTGCGAGCACAAGTACCCCGAGCTGATACCCAACCTTTCCAGCTGCAAAAGCCCGCAAAATATGATGGGGGCCCTGTTAAAGAGTCATTATGCCAAGATGAACGGTCTGGATCCCAAGGACATATTTGTGGTTAGTGTAATGCCCTGTACGGCCAAAAAATTTGAAGTACAGCGAGAGGAACTGGAAGTGGACGGCATCAGGGACGTGGATGTTTCCATCACTACCAGGGAGCTTGCCCAGATGATCAAGGAGGCCCGGATTGATTTTCTGCGCCTGGAAGACGAGCATTTTGACGAGTATTACGGAGAATCCACAGGCGCCGCCGTTATCTTCGGAGCCACCGGCGGGGTAATGGAGGCGGCAATCCGCACAGTGGCCGATATACTGACAGGGCAGGAGATAGAAGAGGTCAACTATGAATTTGTGCGGGGTATGGAAGGTGTTAAGGAAGCCAGAATTAAAATCAATGAAGACATTACTCTTAATGTAGCCGTTGTGCATGGAGGCGCAAATATTACAGCCCTGTTGGACAAGGTGAAGAACGGAGAGACAGACTATCACTTCATAGAGGTCATGGCCTGCCCCGGCGGCTGTGTCAACGGCGGCGGACAACCCATTGTGCCGGACAAAATTAAAATGGAAATAAATGTTCCGGTTGAAAGAGCCAAGGCTCTCTACAGGGCCGACAGTGCAGTCAAAAGACGCAAATCGCATCAGAACCCTATGGTGAAAAAACTTTATGAGGATTTCCTGGGAGAGCCCAACAGTGAACTGGCGCACAAGCTGCTGCATACAACTTATGTAAACAGGCAGTAAAACTTACTTCCCTTATTGACAACGGTAGCCGGCTCGGATATAATTATTGTTAAATTTTTAGCACTGGAACCAAAAGCAATGAAGAGGAGAAGTATTTTCCGTCAGTTTTGCCAGAGAGCCGGTGGTGCTGCGAACCGGTAAACGGCGTAGAAGAAAGTCGCCTCGGAGCTGCCCGCTGAAAGCAAAAGCAAGTAGGCGGTGCCGGATCCTGCCCGTTACAGACAGGTTGCCTGAGGCCGGCCGGGCCGGCGAATAAGGGTGGTACCGCGGAAGGAAACCTTTCGCCCCTTAATTTCCCATGGGGCGAAAGGTTTTTTGCATATTGGCAAAGCTAAAAAACAGGAGGAGGCTTTTCAGGTGAGCAGGATTATTTATTTAAACGGCAGTTATGTTAATGAAAACGATGCCAAAGTTTCCGTATTTGACCACGGGTTTCTTTACGGGGACGGAGTATTTGAGGGTATCAGGGCTTATGCGGGCAGGGTTTTCAAACTTGACGAGCATTTGCAGCGTCTTTATGAGTCGGCCAAGTCAATTATGCTTTCCATTCCGGAAAGCTACGGGAAAATGAAAGAGGCCATACTGGAGACCATCCGCCGGAATGAACTGCGGGACGCTTATATACGGGTGGTTGTTTCCAGGGGCGCAGGCGACCTGGGGCTCGACCCCAACAAATGCCCCAAGCCGACAACAGTCATTATTGCCAGCTCCATTGCCCTTTACCCACCGGAGCTGTATGAAAAAGGAATGCCGGTTATTACAGTGCCTACGCGCCGCAATGCTCCCGATGCGCTGGACGCGCAAATTAAATCTCTAAATTACCTGAATAATATCCTGGCCAAAATAGAAGCCAACCGCGCAGGCGTGATGGAATCCGTCATGCTTAATGCCCAGGGCTATGTGACGGAAGCTACCGGAGACAATATCTTTATTGTGAAAAACGGCACTGTCATAACTCCGCCTGCTTATTTGGGGGCCTTAAACGGCATAACCCGGCAGGTAATTCTTGAGGAAGCAAAAAATGCCGGCTATCCGGTTGAGGAAAGGCCCTTTACCAGACATGAACTGTATGTGGCCGATGAGTGCTTCCTGACAGGTACCGCGGCCGAGATAATACCCATAATTTCCGTGGATGGACGGCAAATCGGCAACGGCAAACCGGGTGCAATAACAGTGGATTTAATCGGCCGTTACCGCGCCCTGACAGGAACAACGGGTGAGCCTGTTTATCCGGAGCAATAAATGACGACGGAAGGAGCCTGACAATGAACAGTGATAAAATGATAAAAGGTGTGGAGCGCGCGCCTCATAGATCATTGCTGTATGCCATGGGCTATGTTGAGGAAGAAATAAAAAGGCCGCTGATCGGCATTGTCAATGCGGCCAGTGATTATGTGCCGGGACACAAGCATTTGCACCAGATTGCAGAAGCGATAAAAGCAGGAGTCCGCATGGCCGGGGGAACCCCGCTGGAGTTTTTTACCATCGGTGTCTGTGACGGACTGGCCATGAATCACCGGGGAATGCATTATTCCCTGGCCAGCCGGGAGTTGATTGCCGATTCGGTGGAGGTTATGGTCAGCGCCCACCCCCTTGACGGGCTGGTGTTTATCCCCAATTGCGACAAAATTGTCCCCGGCATGCTAATGGCCGCTGCCCGGCTTGATCTTCCCTCGGTCTTTGTCAGCGGCGGACCGATGCTGGCAGGCCGCCTGCAGGGGAAGGCAGTTGATTTAAACACTGTTTTTGAAGCTGTCGGCAAAGTCCGGGCCGGGCTGATGAGCGAGGAGGAGCTTGCTCTTCTGGAACAGGAGGCTTGCCCGGGCTGCGGGTCCTGCTCAGGGATGTTTACTGCCAATTCGATGAATTGTATCACCGAGGTATTAGGCATGGGGCTGCCCGGGAACGGCACCGTTCCCGCCATGACGGCTGCCCGGGCAAGGCTGGCCAAGAAGGCGGGCATGCGGATTTTGGAGGTTGTCAAGGAAGGGCTTACCCCCAGGCGGATTTTAACGACAGAAGCCTTTGCCAATGCCCTGACGGTGGATATGGCCCTGGGCTGCTCGACAAATACGGTCCTGCACCTGCCGGCGATAGCCCATGAGGCGGGAGTAAAGATAGATCTGGATTATATAAATGAAATCAGCGAAAGGACGCCGCAGCTATGCAAACTGGCTCCCGCCGGAGAGAATCATATTGAAGATTTGTACGCAGCCGGCGGCATTCAGGCAGTTATGAAGCGCCTGGCGGAAAAGGATTTCCTGTTTACAGACTGCCTTACCGTCAGCGGCCTGACAGTGGGTGAACAGCTGGAAGCCGCGCAGATTTTCGACGAAGAAATTATCCGTCCCTTCAGCAAACCATACAGTCAGACGGGCGGGATAGCCGTCCTGAGGGGCAATTTGGCCCCGGACGGCGCTGTGGTTAAGCAGGGGGCTGTCGCGCCGGAAATGTTGAAAAAGACAGGACCTGCCCGGGTTTTTGACAGTGAGGAGGCGGCGGTTGAAGCCATTTTAAGCGGTACAATAAAAAAAGGCGATGTGATTGTTATCCGCTATGAAGGTCCGAAAGGCGGACCGGGTATGCGGGAGATGCTGACCCCGACGGCAGCAGTGGCCGGGATGGGGTTGGACAAAGATGTGGCGCTGATTACGGACGGGCGTTTTTCCGGAGCAACCAGAGGCGCCGCTATCGGCCATGTTTCACCGGAAGCAATGGAGCGGGGGCCCATAGCGGTGGTGCGGGACGGGGATTTAATTGCCATTGATATTCCCGGCCGCAAGCTGGATCTGCTAATTTCAGAGGAAGAGATGCAGAGACGGCTACAACAGCTGCAACTGCCCAGACCGAAAGTAACTACAGGCTATCTGGCCCGTTATGCCGGCCTGGTGACAAGCGCCAGTACAGGGGCGATTTTCAGGGAGGTTTGAGCAAATGAAATTAAGCGGAGCGCAGATGGTTATTGAGGCGCTGAAAAGGGAGGGCGTTGAGGCCGTTTTCGGGTATCCCGGCGGGAAAGTCCTTGATTTATTTGACCATCTTTATAATTCGGAACTGGCTTACTATATGTCGCGCCATGAGCAGGGAGCAATCCATGCCGCCGACGGTTATGCCCGTGTTACAGGCAAACCCGGGGTGATCTTCACCACATCCGGCCCCGGGGCAACCAACTTGGTTACCGGTATAGCCAATGCCTATATGGACTCTGTGCCACTGGTTGTCTTTACCGGACAGGTGGCAACTTCTTTAATTGGTACCGATTCATTTCAGGAAGCGGATATCTTCGGGATAACCCTGCCCATAACCAAGCACAACTACCTGGTTACCAGTGTGGAGGAACTCCCAAGGATTATCAGGGAAGCTTTCCATCTTGCTTCTACAGGCCGTCCGGGACCGGTTTTGATTGACCTGCCTACCGATGTTCAGTCTGCCGTGAGCGATTTCAGCTACCCCACAGAGGTCAGGATACCGGGCTACAATCCCACGGTAATCGGGCACCCGGGGCAGATTAACCGGGCTGCCAAAGCCATTGCCCGCGCCAAAAAGCCTGTCCTGTACGCAGGCGGCGGCGTGATTATTTCCGGCGCTTCCGAGCTTTTAAGACAGCTGGCGGAAAAAGCGGAAATTCCCGTGGCAACAACACTTATGGGGATTGGCAGTTTTCCCGGCGATCACAGCCTGTCTTTGGGCATGCTGGGCATGCACGGAACTTACTGGGCCAACATGGCTGTCACTGAAGCAGACTTGATTATTGCCGTGGGGGCACGCTTTGATGACCGGGTGACGGGCAAGTTGAGCTCTTTTGCCCGGGAGGCAAAAATTATTCATATTGATATTGACCCGGCGGAAATCGGCAAGAACGTGACTGCAGACATTCCAATTGTCGGTGATGTGAAAAACATCCTGTCCGAACTGCTTAAAAAGGCAGCGGAAAAAAAGCATGCAAAATGGCTGGCCCGTATTGCGGCCTGGAGAAAGGATTGCCCGCTGCATTATGACATGAAGGCAGACGGCCACATACCTCCTCAATACGTGATTGAAGCCATTTACGAGGCGACGGGCGGAGAGGCCATTATTGCCACGGAGGTAGGTCAGCACCAAATGTGGGCGGTACAATACTACCTTTACAAAAGGCCCCGTACACTGATTACTTCCGGGGGGCTTGGCACTATGGGGTACGGACTGCCGGCTGCCATAGGCGCCCAGATTGCCGCTCCGCAGGAGACTGTTTTCTGCATTGCCGGTGACGGCAGTATTCAGATGAATATACAGGAGCTGGCCACTGCCGTTGCCTATAATCTCCCGGTTAAAATTGCCATTATCAACAACGGTTATCTGGGAATGGTCAGGCAGTGGCAGGAAATATTCTATCAGAAACGCTATGCAGCCGTCTGTCTGGAGAAAAGCCCTGATTTTGTCAAGTTGGCGGAAGCTTTCGGCGCTCTTGGCTTGCGGGCCGAAAAGACGGCGGAAGTTGTGCCGGCAATAAGTAAAGCCCTTTCTGTTCCGGGCCCTGTGGTAATTGATTTTTGTGTCCGGCCTGAAGAAAATGTTTACCCCATGGTCCCGCCCAACAGGGGCATCGATGAAATGATCAGGGGGGACATAAGGTGAAACATATTTTAGCAGTTTTGGTTGAGAATAAACCCGGGGTGCTGGTTCGGGTGGCGGGCCTGTTTGCCCGCCGCGGCTTCAATATTGAAAGCCTGGCTGTCGGCAAAACCAAAGACCCGGGAATTTCACGGATGACTATAGAAGTTGACGCTGATGAAAAAACATTGGAGCAGATGATCAAACAGCTTAATAAGCTGATTAATGTCCTGAAAATATCCAACCTGACCCTGGAGCCGTCTGTGGACCGTGAACTGGTACTAATCAAAGTAAAAGCTCCTACTTCCAGCTGGGCGGAAATTCAACAGATAGTAGAAACATTTCGGGCTAAAATCATCGATGTTTCTTTGGATTCATTGATCATTGAAGTGACAGGCAATGAAGAAAAACTGCAAGCAATTGAGCTTTTGCTTTCCCACTACGGTATACTGGAATTGGTCCGGACGGGGAAGGTGGCACTGCTCCGGGGTTCAAAAACCATACAAAACGGGGAGGTAAAAAAATGACTAAAATCTATTATGACAGCGATGCCGAGCTTGGCTTGCTTGAGGAGCGGACTGTGGCAGTTATGGGTTACGGCAGCCAGGGTCACGCCCAGGCCCAAAATTTAAAAGATTCCGGTATAAATGTGGTTGTGGGACTGCGGAAAGGAAGCCCCCGCCGGACGGAAGCGGAAGCGGCTGGCTTAAAGGTCATGACTGTGGCCGAGGCTGCACAGGCTGCCGATGTTATTCAGATTTTACTGCCTGACGAAAAGCAGCGGGAAGTCTATGAGGTGGAAATAAAACCCTATTTGAAGGCAGGGGACGCCCTGTTCTTTTCCCATGGCTTTAATATTCATTTTCGCCAGATCGTCCCGCCGCCGGATGTTGATGTCATAATGGTTGCCCCCAAAAGCCCCGGACATCTGGTCCGCCGCACCTATACCGAGGGAGCCGGCGTGCCCGGGCTGCTGGCTGTTTACCAGGATGCCAGCGGCAAGGCAAAGGAGCTTGGTCTTGCTTATGCCAAGGGCATTGGCTGCACCAGGGCAGGGGTTATCGAGACCACCTTTCAGGAGGAAACGGAAACGGACTTGTTCGGTGAGCAGGCCGTCTTGTGCGGTGGAGTCTCCGAGCTTATCAAAGCCGGCTTTGAGACCCTGGTTGAGGCCGGCTACCAGCCCGAGATTGCTTATTTTGAATGCCTGCATGAACTGAAACTCATTGTTGATTTGATTTATGAGGGCGGGCTTTCTTATATGCGTTATTCCGTTTCCGATACGGCGCAATACGGTGATTTTACAAGGGGGAAACGGATAATTACTGAAGAGACGCGCCGGGAGATGAAAAAAATCTTAAGTGAAGTTCAAAACGGCAAATTCGCCCTGGAATGGATCCAGGAAAACCAGGCCAACCGCCCTTACTTTAATGCCACAGACAGGATGGAAAAAGAGCACCTGATAGAAAAGGTTGGCAGGAAGCTCCGCCGCATGATGAGCTGGATTGATGCCAAGGAGGTATTTTAGCGGCAGGGCGAATAAAAATGAATGAAGGTAGGGAAAAACCGTGGGAATGACTATTGCTGAAAAAATCCTGGCACGGCATGCCGGAAAAGAACACGTCAGGCCGAACGACTTGATCAATGCCCGGGTTGATCTGGTGCTGGGTAACGATGTTACCGCTCCGGTAGCTATTAAGGAATTTGAGCGCATCGGGGTGGAAACTGTCTTTGACAGGGACCGGATTGCCCTGGTGCCCGATCATTTTACCCCCAATAAAGACATCCAGTCGGCCACCCAGGCCAGAATAATGCGGGAATTTGCCCGCAAACACAACATAACCTATTATTTTGAGGTGGGACGCATGGGCATTGAACATGCCCTGCTGCCTGAAGAGGGACTTGTTCTTCCGGGAGAGGTTATTATCGGTGCAGATTCTCATACCTGTACCTACGGGGCGCTGGGAGCCTTTGCCACCGGTGTGGGCAGCACCGATATGGCGGCAGCCATGGCTTTGGGTGAGACCTGGTTCAAGGTACCTGCCACCATTAAAGTTGAATTTAAAGGACGGCTGCGTCCCTGGGTCAGCGGCAAGGACCTGATTCTCTATTTAATCGGGAAAATAGGTGTTGACGGTGCCCTGTACCGTTCCCTGGAATTTACCGGGGAAATAATTGCGGACCTGTCCATGGACAGCCGCCTGTCTATGTGCAACATGGCCATTGAGGCCGGTGCCAAGTGCGGCATAATTGCTCCCGACGAAGTGACGTTTGAGTATGTCAAAAAGCGGGCCAAGCGGGAGTATGAGCCCGTTTATGCCGATGAAGATGCTGAATATGAAAAGGTTTATACCTTTAACGGATCCGATATCGAGCCGCAGGTTGCCTTTCCCCACCTGCCGGAAAACACCCGGGGGATCAGTGAAGTGGGGGATATAAAAATTGACCAGGTTGTGATCGGTTCCTGCACCAACGGCCGCCTGGAGGATTTGCGGACCGCCGCAAGTATTTTGAAAGGCAAGAAGGTACACCGGGATGTCCGCCTGATAATCATTCCCGGCACACAGGAGATTACCCGCCAGGCATTGCGTGAAGGGCTGCTTGATATCTTCCTGGAGGCTGATGCCGTTGTTTCCACTCCAACCTGCGGGCCCTGCCTGGGAGGCCACATGGGGATTCTGGCGGAAGGGGAACGCGCCCTTTCCACCACCAACCGGAATTTTGTCGGACGCATGGGGCACCCCCGCAGTGAAGTCTATCTTTCCAATCCGGCGGTGGCGGCGGCAAGCGCCGTTGCCGGCAAAATCTCTTCGCCCGAGGAGGTGCTGTAATGGAAGGCCGCGTGTGGAAATTTGGCAATGATATTGATACCGATGCCATAATTCCGGCCCGTTATCTTAATACTTCAGATCCCCGGGAACTGGCCCGTCATGTTATGGAGGATGCGGATCCTGAATTTCCGCAAAAAGTTGCTCCCGGCGATATTATTGTTGCTTTAAAGAACTTCGGCTGCGGCAGTTCGCGCGAACATGCTCCCATTGCCATAAAGGCAGCGGGAATTTCCTGCGTAATTGCCTCTTCCTTTGCCCGGATTTTTTACCGCAATGCCATTAATATAGGACTGCCTATTCTTGAGTGCCCGGAAGCTGCGGAAAATATCAGGGAAGGCGACAAAATCAGGATTGATTTAAAACAGGGTCTTATACATGACCTGACGACCGGCAGAACTTTTTCGGCAGTGCCTTTTCCTCCTTTTATGCAGGAAATCATGGATAAAGGCGGCCTGATTAATTATGTACAATGGCGGCTGCGCAAGCAACAGGGCAGCGGGACATAAAAAACTGTTTGCGGAGAAATATTAATTGTCTGAGCAGGAATACTGCGTGGACTGGTCGAAGTAGATTGTGTTCTGCATAAATTTCCTACTACTGCAGTCAAAGGAGGCATTTGGCGTGAAATTTTATGACACAGAACATATTCGTAATGTTGCTTTAATATCCCATGGGGGAGCGGGAAAGACATCGCTGGCAGAAGCATTGCTTTATACAGCCGGAGCCATTAACCGTTTGGGAAAGGTAGATGCCGGTACCACCACAACCGATTTTGATGCCGAGGAAATCAAGCGGAAAATTACCATAAATACTTCGCTGGCACCTGTAGAGTGGAAGGGCGTAAAAATTAACCTGCTTGACACACCGGGATTTTTTGATTTCATCGGTGAAGTGGCAGGAGCCCTGCGGGTAGCGGATGCTGCCATTGTCGTTGTATCCGCCACTTCCGGGGTGGAAGTGGGAACGGAAAAAGTTTGGTCCTATGCCGATGAAAACAATCTGCCCCGTTTAGTTTTCGTTAACAGAATGGACCGGGAAAATGCGAACTTTTCCAAGGTGCTGGCCCAACTGCAGGAATTCTTCGGCTTAAGTGTTGTTCCGATGCAGCTGCCCCTTGGCGCTGAAGCCTCCTTTAAAGGGATTATTGACCTTGTGAAGATGAAAGCTTTTACTTTCAGCGAGGACGGGAAGAAGTTGACTGAAGGCGAAATTCCCGCTGATTTGCTGGAGGCGGCCGAGGAAAACAGGGAAAAACTGATAGAGGCAGTTGCCGAAAGCGATGATGACCTGCTGCTGAAATATCTGGAAGGGGAGCCGTTAACCGACGAGGAGATTAACAACGGATTGCGCAGTGGAATCCTCGCCGGCAAAATCATTCCGGTAATGTGCGGGGCTGCCACCCTTAATTACGGTACCCAGCCGCTTCTGGATGCTATAGTGAATAATCTGCCGTCACCTGCCGCTGCAGGCAGCATAAAGGCGACAAAGGGAGACGGCGGTGGAGAAACGGAAATCAAGGCGGATGATCCTGTGTCCGCATTCGTTTTTAAAACATTTGCCGACCCCTTTGTCGGTAAAATTTCCTACTTTAAAGTGTATTCAGGGACACTCTCGGGCGACAGCCAGCTGCATAACGCTAATAAAGGCAAAGACGAGCGTATTGGCCAGATCTTTACCATGCTCGGTAAAAACCAGATCAACCTGGACAAAGTACCTGCCGGCGATATTGCCGCCGTAGCCAAACTGCAGCTTACGGTTACAGGCGATACTCTCTGTGATAAACGCCGCCCGCTTACTTATCCGCCCATTGAATTTCCCGAGCCGGTTACCACTTATGCCGTTGAGCCTAAAAAACAGGGTGAAGAGGATAAGATGGCCAACGGCCTGGCCCGTTTCCTGGAGGAGGATCCTACCTTCCGCATGGAAAGGAATGCGGAAACAAAGCAAACCCTTATTTCAGGGATGGGTGAGCTGCACCTGGAGATTATTACCAGTAAACTGGCACAAAAATTTGCCGTTGAAGTGGATCTGAAGCTGCCCAAGGTTCCGTATAAAGAAACTATTCGCGGAACGGCCAAGGTGGAAGGCAAGCACAAGAAACAGTCAGGCGGCCGCGGCCAGTATGGCCATGTCTTTATAGAGTTCTCACCGCTGCCCACCGGCGAAGGATTTGAATTTGAGGATAAAATCTTTGGCGGAGCCGTGCCGCGGCAATATATTCCCGCTGTGGAAAAGGGGCTGCGGGAAGCTATGGAATCCGGAGTCCTGGCCGGGTTCCCCGTTGTAGATATCAAAGCAAGCCTCTATGACGGTTCCTATCACAGCGTTGATTCCTCGGAGATGGCGTTTAAGATTGCTGCCAGCCTGGCGTTTAAAAAAGGAATGGAGCAGGCAAACCCCATTTTGCTCGAACCGATTATGTATGTCGAGGTTACTGTTCCGGAACCGTTTATGGGCGACATTATGGGAGATATGAACAGCCGTCGCGGACGCATTCTTGGCATGGAGTCCGCCGGAGGCAACCAGGTTATCAAAGCCAATGTTCCCATGGCTGAAATGCTGAAGTATTCCGCTGATTTGCGTTCCATGACGCAGGGACGCGGCAGTTTTACGATGAGGTTTGATCATTACGAAGAAGTGCCGCCACATATTGCCGAACAGGTGATTGCCGAGGCTAAAGCGGAACAAAAGGAAGAATAGAATTAGCACAACGCAAGTTAAGAGCAAGCGGCATGACGCTTGCTCTTTATTTCCCCGGTTCATATTTGACCTGCAAAATGAATAGACTTCAACAGCAAAGCAGTGACGGAGGGAATTATGAAAAAGAAAATAGCAGTACTATACGGTGGCCGGTCCGGAGAACATGAAGTATCTGTTAATTCGGCAGCAGCAGTGATAGAAAACCTGGCTAAAACTGACAGCTTTGAGATACTGCCTGTTTTTATCAACAAAGAAGGCGTTTGGCAGCTCCATGATAACCGGGTTGCTATTTTGCCTGATCCTGCCATTGGGGGACTTTATATCCTTGACGGAGAGTCCGCCGGCAATGTGATTACCGTTGATGTAGTTTTTCCCGTCCTGCATGGAACATATGGCGAAGACGGCACCTTGCAGGGCCTTTTGGAGTTGGCCCGCCTGCCTTATGTAGGGGCAGGGGTGACCGGTTCGGCCGTCGGTATGGATAAAATAATTATGAAAGCCATTCTTAGAGACGCGGGTCTGCCGGTGGGTGAGCATCTCTGGTTTACCGCCCACAGCTGGCAAAAAAATCAGGAGGAGCTGCTTGAGAAAATTCAGGAGCAGCTGGGTTTTCCCTGTTTTGTCAAACCGGCAAATCTGGGATCCAGCGTGGGCATAACAAAAGCTTACAGTCGTACTGAATTAATTGAAGGAATAGCCGATGCCCTGCAGTATGACCGGCGCATACTGGTTGAGAAATTCCTTGGCGGCCGGGAGATAGAATGCAGTGTGCTGGGCAATGACGAGCCCGCAGCCTCGGTACCGGGAGAGATTATTCCCTGCAATGATTTTTATGATTATAATGCCAAATATATCGATACTCGTTCAGAGCTGATAATTCCGGCGGAACTTGATGAGGAAACTTCTGCCCGGATAAGAAAACTGGCCGTGGAGTCTTTCCTTGCCTTGGACTGCGCAGGGATGGCCCGGGTGGATTTCTTTGTGGCGGAGGAGAGCGGCCGGATCTGGATTAATGAGCTTAACACCATCCCCGGCTTTACCAGCATAAGCATGTATCCCAAACTTTGGGAAGCAAGCGGCCTGCCTTTCCCCGAACTTTTATACAAGCTGGTAACGCTTGCCGAAGAGCGGGCCGCGGAAAGAGCGCGGCTGAAAACAACTTATTCCATTTAATTGCAAGCGGCATGCTTGTCGAGGCCGAGTAAATATAGTACAATATAAGAATCAATTTGGATATAATATTTGTGGACAGGTTAGGGGGTATAGGTTTAGTATGGCAGAACATGATTCCGTACAGTACAGAAAAATATTACCGGCGCTGGAAAAGGGCGTTATTATGGATGTAACTACGCCTGAACAGGCTAAAATTGCGGAGGAAGCAGGCGCCGTAGCTGTCATGGCCCTGGAAAGAGTACCGGCCCAAATCCGGGCGGCGGGCGGTGTGGCGAGAATGGCCGACCCCGATGTCATTCTCCGGATTATGGATGCCGTTTCCATTCCCGTTATGGCCAAGGTAAGGATCGGGCATTTTGTGGAAGCTCAGATTTTGGAAGCCCTCGGTGTTGATTTTATTGATGAAAGCGAAGTACTTACTCCGGCCGACGAGGAGTTTCATATTAACAAAAAACTTTTTACCGTTCCCTTTGTCTGCGGTGCCCGCGACCTGGGAGAAGCTTTGCGAAGGATCGGCGAAGGAGCGGCAATGATCCGCACAAAAGGGGAAGCCGGTACCGGCAACGTGGTGGAAGCGGTCAGGCATATGCGCAGGATAACCAGTGAAATTAGCAGACTGCAGAATATGCCGGATGAAGAATTAATGGCCTTCAGTAAAAATATTGCCGCACCATATGACCTTGTTGTTGAAGTAAAGCGCCTGGGTCGTCTCCCCGTTCTTAATTTTGCCGCGGGCGGCATTGCAACACCCGCCGATGCAGCATTGATGATGCAGCTAGGCTGTGACGGTATTTTTGTCGGTTCCGGCATCTTTATGTCCCAGGACCCAAAAGCCCGGGCCAAGGCCATTGTGGAGGCTACTATACATTATAACGATCCCCAAATACTGGCCGAAATCTCCAAAGGACTCGGGGAAGCCATGCCCGGCCTGGAAATATCATCCCTTGGCCGGGAAGAGAGAATGCAGGAGCGGGGATGGTAACCTTTCCCTGCTTCCTGCTGAACAGGCGTATATCTGTAGGCAGCCGGACGGGAATTGAACAAAAGGAGAAAAAACACAAGTAAAGAAGGGGATACCCTTCTTTTTTACGCAATTTGGCAGAAAAAAGGAGAAAGGCAATGTTTGTGGAATTAATCAGGGGTGAATACTATGAAAAACAAGTATTTGTTTGCCTACTTGGGCGGAGCCGAAAAAGCAGTGCAAAAAACTGCCTTTTCCCCGGTGCTGCCTGAAGATGCCTTTTCTTCACTGAAAAATGAAGTTTTGCGCTGTAATTCCTGCCGGCTGCGCGCAGGAGCCACCCAGGTAGTTTTCGGTGAGGGAAACAATCGAGCCCGGCTGATGTTTGTGGGAGAAGCCCCGGGAGCCGATGAAGACAGGCAGGGCAGGCCCTTTGTGGGAGCAGCCGGGAAATTGCTTGATAAAATCTTGGCAGCGGCAAAAATCAGCCGGGAAGAAGTTTTTATTACCAATATAATAAAGTGCCGGCCGCCACGCAACAGAATGCCTGCCAAAGAAGAAGTTGCCGCCTGTCTGCCCCATTTGCAGCGGCAGATAAGACTGATAGCCCCAAAAATAATAGTATGTCTCGGCGCTCTGGCGACACAGACTTTGATTGATGACAAGGCAAGAGTCAGTGTTGTCCGTGGCCAATGGTTTGAGCGTTATAATGCCAGGATTATGGCTACCTTTCACCCGGCAGCCCTGCTGCGTGATGCTTCTAAAAAAAGGCCTGTCTGGGAAGACATACAGAAAATCCGGGATGAGTATCGCCTGCTATAATAAGGGAGGAGAGGAACAGATGGCAAGGATACTTGTTGTTGATGACGAGAAAACAATTGCCAAGGGTATTAAATTTGCGCTGGAAAAAGAGAATTATGAAGTTTCTGTAGCTTATGACGGTGCGGAAGCTCTGCGTATTTTTCAGGAAGAAAAACCGGATCTGATTGTTCTGGATTTAATGCTTCCGGTTATAGACGGCTTTGATGTCTGCCGCCGGATCAGAAAAAAGAGTGATGTGCCAATAATTATGCTTACTGCCCGCGGGGAAGACATAGATAAAATTCTGGGATTGGAACTTGGTGCCGATGATTACATGACCAAGCCATTTAACCCCAGGGAACTGGTGGCCAGGGTAAAGGCAATTTTGCGACGTTCCCAAATGCAGGCCGTGGACCCGGCCAATATGCAGACAATCCGCTTGCAGGATCTGCAGATTGATTTGTTCCAGCACAAGGTACACGTCCGGGGCAAGGATGTTGACCTGACCAGCAAGGAATTTGCCTTGTTAAGCCTTTTGGCCAGTCACCCGGGACGGGTTTTCAGCCGGGAAGAACTACTGGAACATGTCTGGGGATATGATTATTACGGGGATGCTCGCACAGTTGACGTGCACATTCGCCATCTCCGCGAAAAGATAGAGCCCGATCCTTCTGCACCTCAGCTGATCCTTACTGTCTGGGGAGCGGGGTATAAATTCCGGGAGGAAAAAAATGTTTAGCAGTATTCGCACCAAATTAATTGCCTCTTATCTCATTCTGATAGTGGCAGTTATGCTGGCGGCTTCTTTTTTTCTCCTGACAATGCTCAGAAATTATTACCATGAATATCATGCCGATACCATGGTTGGCGCTGCCAGTCTTGTCCGGGACCTGGTGGTATCCAAACTGAGAGAGACACCCGATGTTGTTGATATCTCCAACCAGGCCGAATTCGTTGCCAAACGGCATAACGTGCGGATTCTTGTCACCGACGACCGGCAGAGGGTGGTAGGAGATTCGGTGCGGGTAGACGGGCTGGTGGGGGTAACACTGAACCGTCGTGAAATAAGCGATATCCTGTCGGGAAACGAAATAAAAAGCCGCAGTATTCAGTATTCTGAGACAAGCAAGCAATGGGTAATGCAGGTTACTGTGCCCGTAGTCGATCAGGGAAAGATAATAGGTACGGTATTTGTTTCTTCTTCCCTTTCTGAAATATATAATTTGCAAAACAATATAAAAAATTATCTTATTATCCTGACTTTGCTTTCCATTGCCCTGGCAGGGCTTTTAGGCAGGTATCTGGCCCAGAGAATTACGGATCCCATTCAGTTGCTAACACAGGCAGCGGAAAAAATGGCAAGGGGCGATTTGTCACAGCGGGTGGCGGTGCGTACCTCTGATGAAATTGGCCGCTTGACGAGGCAGTTTAATGAAATGGCCAAAAAACTTGCGGAATCAACCCGCCAGTTGAAGGATTTTGTAGCCAACGCTTCTCATGAAATGCGAACGCCTTTGACATCGCTTAATATCCTGGTCAAGTCATTGCGGGAATATCCGCTGGAAGCGGAGGAGCGAGAGGAATTTTTGGCAGACATCGACAAGGAACTGGAAAGGCTGATTCGCCTTGTGGAAAACCTGCTGGACCTGACCCGTCTGGACCGCCTTGCCAAAGAGGATACAATGTCAGTAGTGGATATAGTGCCGACGGTTGCCAATACCCTGTCCATGCTGCAAAGAAGGGCGGAAGAAAAATCAATTACACTGGAGATCCGTCTGCCGGAACGCGCTTCTCCCGTTTTTGCAGCTTTGCATCAAATAAAACAGGTAGTTTTTAATCTTGTTGACAATGCTCTTAAGTACACTCCTGCCCATGGCAGGGTAGAGGTAGTACTGTCGGAGGAGGGAGACTGCCTGAAACTGTCTGTCAGCGATAATGGGGTTGGGATCCCCGAAGAACACCGAGAAAAAATATTCGAACGCTTTTATCGCGTTGACAAAGCCCGTTCCCGAGAACTGGGCGGTACAGGCCTGGGACTGGCAATTGTTGCGGAAATCGTCAAGAGACATGGCGGGACAATTGCTGTTGAGGACGGGCCCGGCGGGATTGGTACAACCTTTATAGTAACTATTCCCCGTTATAAGCTGCCTCCAGAATAATGATAGTTATAAATAAACAGAACAACGGGAAGAGAGATTCGTGGTTAAAAAAAATTAAGATAAATTTAACCGCTCCGCAGGCTGGTAGCGTTATAATATAAATATGCTATGGTTTTACTGAAAAATCCGGGGTGTTAGCAATGAATAAAATAATAAAAACAATAATGAAAATATTATTACTGTCCGAACTGCTGCTTTTGTGCGGCTGTCAGATACAGACGGACGCCGGTGCCCCGATTGAGCCAATCGTCCTTACCGAGGAAGAAAACATGTCCTTGGCAATCGGGTATTATAATGTAAAAACCAAGGAAGTACAGATAAACGACCTAGCGGTTACGGCCGACGGGTCGCTTGCGGCCGTTGCTACGGCGGCAAAAACCCTGGATTTGGTCAGCAACACCGGCAGTGCATTTTGGGAGATGGAACTTCCTTTTGTGCCGCTGAAAACTTATATGGATCCGCAGGGAAATTTCATAGCGGTTGGCATGGAAGACGGAAAACTGTCGGTTCTCGCGCCTGATAAAAAGGAACTGTTTAATTACCAGTTTGCTTCCGGCATTAAAGATATTACCGCTTCCGTAAGCGGGGAATACATGCTTGTTTGCCTGGGTGCGGAGGAAGACGGGCAGCAGGAACGCATGGTTATACTCAAAGAAGGCAAACCTCTCTGGGAGAAAACGGCAGACACTTTTTTGGATGCAAAATTTGCCGGAGAGGATAACAGAGTTATTGTTAACTGGCAGAATGGAGAGACGCCTTACCTGACATGCTATTCGGCGGAAGGTGAAGTTATCTGGGAAATCAGCCGGAACAAGCCGCTTGGAATTAGCAGCGAGTCCCGGCTTGTTATCAGCGCCCAGGACCAGGACCTGATCGCCTACACTTGGGAAACTGCCCGGAAAAAATGGAATTATACCGTTTCCGGCAGTATTGAACGGGTGCTTGCCGCGGAAAACAGCAAGTATATAGCAGTTTTAACCAGGGATGAGTCTTCTGTCCTGGAAGAGTTGCTTTATTTTAACCATACGGGAAGATTGCTCTGGCAGCTGCGACTGCCTGTAGATGCCAATGTCATAGTATCCGCTGACGGAGAGCGGATTATAGCTGCTTCCTGGCAGCAGTACCAGGAAGACATTACCAGTATTTCTGTCTATAACCGGGAGGGCGAGATAATTCAAAGCCTGGGTATAGCGGGACGGGTGCAGAAAATGGCCTATGCGAATCATTCCAATACCCTCGTTCTTGGTTTGGATGACGGTGGTATATACTTTATTGAGGTTACGGAAAAAGGAAATGCAAGCAGCGGCAGTTTGACGGCCAAAACACGTTCAGACTATTACCGGGAAGTTTCTTTTAGCAAGGAGGAAGGAGAAACTCCCCTGCGTTTGTACTTTTATGATGAGAACGCGGAGTGTTTCGTTCCGGTAACGCGCAGAGCGAAGAATGTCAAATCCTTACTGCGTTCAACCATTCAGGAACTGGTAAGCGGTCCTGTACAGGACAGCGAACTCTTGCGGACTATCCCCAAAGATACGGTTATTAATGTAACGGAAAAGGACGGTACGGTTACCATTGACCTGCCTAAAGAACTGGATGAAGCGGCCGGCAGCGGTTTTCTTTCCGGGGTTATAGATTCACTGTTGCTGACAATCAGCTCCATTAATATTGAAACCATCAAAAATATCAGCTTTACTGTCGAAGGCAACAGGCAGGAAACCTTCGGCAGAGAGGGATTGCTGCTTGAAGAAGCATACAGCCCGCGGCCTGACGGCATTCAGGAAGGGGAGAGACTGCTCTACCTGCCTTTAATTGCGAAGAACAGATATTACCTGAGAGCTTGCGGCAAAGATTTTGCAGATCTTAAAGATGACGAACTGTTAAATGCTATTGCCCAGGCAGTCGTTAATGAATATAATGCCAAATTCCGGGAAAGAGTGGAATTGCAAAAGGTCTATACCGATAAGAGTTTAATTTATGTTGATTTTGCCGCTTCTTACGGCAAAATGCTGGCAGACACGCCGGAGGCGGCAGCCAGGGCAGCCGTTCTCCGAGATGCCCTTGCTCTTTCGCTGGCGGAAAACTCCACAAAGGCCACTGTCAGGTTTACCTCCGACGGGGCCGCACTGCCTGTGATGTCCAATTATTTAAACTGGGAAATTACAATTACCCGGCCTTATTATGTCAACCCAGAAAGCTAGGCATATTGCAGAACGGCTGTTTTTTGGGTTATAATAATGCCAAAATGAAGAAAAAGAAGGGCTTTTTTTATGCAGAGATACCGTGACGAAATTGCTCGCATGCTGGCAGAGAAGCTGCCGCTGAAAAAAGAACAAATTGCTGCAGAACTGGAGACTCCACCCGAGCCGCAAATGGGCGATTTGGCCTTTCCCTGTTTTAAACTGGCAAAAATATTGCGCAAACCGCCGGCAGCCATAGCATCAGAGCTGGCAGGCGCCCTGGACGGCGGTGATTATTTTGCGCGCATAGAGGCAAAGGGCCCTTACATCAATTTTTTCTGCAACCGGCAGAAACTGGCCCTTTGGACAGTAGAAGCAGTCCTCAAAGAAAAAAGCCGCTTCGGCTGCCAGGATGAAGGCCGGGGCGAAACGGTTGTTATTGATTTTTCCGCTCCCAATATTGCCAAGCCTTTTGGTGTGGGGCACCTGCGTTCAACGGTCATCGGCAATTCTCTTTATCGTATCTATGAGGCCATGGGCTACCGCTGTGTTGGCATCAATCATCTGGGTGACTGGGGAACGCAATTCGGCAAACTGATAGTCGCTTACCGGATGTGGGGCGATGAAAAAAAATTGGCGGAGGAACCCGTCAAACACTTGTATGACTTGTATGTCCGTTTCCACCGGGAAGCGGAGGATAAGCCCGATTTGGAAGAAGCTGCCCGCGCCTGGTTTAAAAAACTGGAGGACGGAGACGGGGAAGCCCGCCTGCTTTGGCAAAAATTCCGTGAGTTGAGTCTTGCCGAGTTTAAGCGGATTTACAGCATTCTCGGAGTGGAGTTCGATTCCTATCAGGGGGAAAGTTACTATAATGACATGCTTGCCGGGACGATAAGGCAGGTTGAGGATGCCGGGCTGGCCAAGGAATCGGAAGGTGCGCTGGTGGTAGACCTGGAGGACGAAGGAATGCCGCCCTGTCTTTTGCGCAAGCAAGACGGGGCAACACTCTATGCGACGAGAGACTTATGTGCAGCCATCTACCGCTATGAAAAATATAAATTCAGCAAAATGCTGTATGTTGTCGGCGCCGATCAGGCCCTGCACTTTAAGCAGCTGTTTGCCGTCCTGGAAAAAATGGGTTTCCCTTGGGCCAGTCAATGTGTTCATGTTCCCTTTGGCCTGATCCGTTTTAAAGAGAGCAAAATGTCAACGCGCCGGGGTACACTGGTTTTCCTGGAAGATGTTCTGCAGCGGGCAATAGAACTGGCAGAGCAGACAATCAGGGAAAAAAACCCGGATCTGAAGGATAAAGAGACGGTGGCCCGCCAGGTTGGGGTCGGCGCTGTGATGTTCGGGGACTTGAGCAATGACAGAATTAAGGATATCGATTTTGAGTGGGAAAAAGTCCTCGATTTTTCCGGAGAAACGGCCCCCTATATCCAGTACTCCCACGCCCGGATTTGCAGTATACTGCGCAAGGCAGAGGACTGGAACGGCTATGATGCTTCTTTGCTGACCGCTGATGAAGAGCAGGCTGTGATCAGTCTTTTGGCGCGTTTCCCCGAGACAGTTGCCCGTGCTGCCGAAACCTACAAACCTTCCGTTGTAGCCCGCTACTTGCTGGATTTGGCGGCTGAGTTCAACAAATTTTATCATCGCTGTCCGGTTTTGCAGGCGCCGGAAGAAGGAATAAGAAAGGCGCGGCTGGCTTTGATTGCCGCGGTAAGACAGGTTTTGGTCAACGGTTTGCTGCTTTTGGGAATTGAGGCTCCCGAAGAAATGTAAAAAAAACGGCTCAAAAGAGAGCCGTTTTTTACTTAAATTAATGCTTCTATGAGGAAGAGAACACAGAAAAGCAAAAACAGCAGGGCGCCGGCCAGCCGGATGAATTTCGCCGGCAGGCGTGCCAGGCAACGCGAACCAAGAAAGGCAGCCAGGCTGTGGTTGACAAGCTGCCCGCCCATGGCCCCAAGGAAAACTGCAGCCGGCTTGCCGGTGGCAGCCGTCAGGGCAATGGCCGTCAACTGGGTTTTGTCGCCCAATTCAGCGAGAAAAACCATAATAAAAGTCTGCAGGGCAATGGCACTGTTGCTGTCGGCCAGTTTGCTGTCTTCTTTTTCCTCTTTTTTTAACAGCATAAAAATGCCGATTACCAGAAAAAAATCCCACCGGCCAGCAGGGCAAGTTGGGCCGGCAAGAAAACAGCCAAATAATCGCCCAGTACAACTGCCAGCCCGGTAATGGCGGCCAAAGCGCCAAGTGCCCCGGCCAGTACTTGCAGCGGCGGGTGCCTTGTTGACAGTGTCAGTGTGACAAGCTGCGTTTTGTCTCCCATTTCTGCCAGCAATGTAGCTGCAAAGGCCGTCAGAAAAGTCGTCAAAGTACCACACCCGTTCGTTTTTTTTTCTCTATAATTATACCACAAAGAGCGGTTTATTCTTGCATTTTTATTGCAGGAAGGGTATACTAATGCTACATTATAGTTATGCAAAAACCAATGAAGGGCAAAAGTAGCCCGAGAACCGTCCTTGCAGAGAGCCGGCGGCGCTGCGAGCCGGCAGGGCGGCGGGTGAATTCCGGCCCGGAGGTGGAGGGGGAAGAAATGAAACCGTCCCGTTCTGCGCGTTAAGCAGCTCTGAGGGGGTTAAAAACTGCTTTAACCAACCAGGGTGGCACCGCGAGGAAAACTCGTCCCTGTAGGGGCGGGTTTTTGTTTTTGGATTTCCGGGATTTGCAAGGAGGAATATTTATGCTGGATTTAAAATTTGTCAGGGAGAACCCTGAAATTGTGCGCAAAGCCATTCGCGACAAGGGGGAAGATTCTTCGCTTCCTTATTTGCAGCAGTTTTCTCTTGTGGATGAAAAACGCCGCAGCCTTTTGCATGAAGCGGAAGAACTGAAACACCGCCGCAATCTTGTCTCAGAGGAAATTGCCCGCATGAAAAAGGACGGAAAAGATGCTTCCGTTGTAATTGCGGAGATGCGCCGGGTTTCCCAGCGGATTAAAGAACTTGACCAGCAAATCCGGGAAACGGAAAACCGGTTGCAGGAAATTTTGCTTAATCTGCCCAATATCCCAGATTCCTCAGTTCCCATTGGCAGCAGCGAAGAGGAAAATGTTCCTGTCAGGTATGTAGGCGAAAAAAAAGAGTTTGCTTTTACCCCCAAGCCGCACTGGGATATTGCGGCTGATCTGGATATTCTTGATTTTGAAAGAGCCGGCAAAGTAACAGGTGCCCGCTTCGTCTTTTACAAAGGCGCCGGGGCGCAGCTGGAGCGCGCTTTAATTAATTTTATGCTGGACCTGCACACAATTGAACATGGTTATCAGGAAATCTTCCCGCCCTTTATGGTGCACAGCGACAGCATGACAGGTACCGGGCAGCTGCCTAAATTTGCCGAAGACGCCTTCCGGGTGGAGGGCACAGACTATTATCTGATTCCGACGGCGGAAGTTCCTGTTACCAACCTGCACAGGGAAGAGATACTGGAGGCGGATGAGCTGCCGCTGAAATATGTTGCCTACAGCGCCTGTTTCCGCGCCGAGGCGGGAGCCCACGGCCGGGATACGCGCGGCCTGATTCGCCAGCACCAGTTTAATAAAGTGGAACTGGTAAAATTCACCCGGCCGGAAGATTCCATGGATGAACTAGAAAAATTAACGGCAGATGCGGAAGAAGTCTTAAAGCTCCTGGAACTTCCTTACCGGACGGTATTAATGTGTACCGGGGATTTGGGCTTTGCCGCGGCAAAAAAATATGACCTGGAAGTCTGGCTGCCTGCCTACGGCGCTTACCGTGAAATTTCTTCCTGCAGCAATTTCCTGGATTTTCAGGCCCGCAGGGCAGGCATTCGTTTCCGCAGGGACAAAAAAAGCAAAGCTGAATTTGTTCATACCCTGAACGGCTCCGGACTGGCCGTCGGCCGGACTGTGGCTGCCATACTGGAGAATTATCAGCAGGCTGACGGCACTGTAAAGATACCGGAAGCCTTAAGGCCCTATTTGCCGCAGCTTAAAAGCGGCTATATCGGTAAATAGTGGCGCAAGTATGAGTAAAATTAACTCTG
>LSQX01068839.1_pt1 | contig 30220 bp, 32 predicted proteins | sample 654561 | NCBI WGS metagenome assembly LSQX01 (sample SAMN04489861, study PRJNA283612) | anaerobic digester metagenome | isolation source: 4 biogas reactors fed with cattle manure at either 37C or 55C with and... | place: Denmark: Kongens Lyngby | collected 2014 | reverse complement strand
CTAAAAATCCGTTAAGGGCACATCGATGAAGCTTCTGGTGTTGGCTTGTGACGCCCAGTCGGGGGTCATCGCTGGGAGTTAAGGGTCTGGGGGCTATCCGCAAAGGCATGCGGGGATGACCCTCAAATCCGTGGAGGCTCATTCCTTTAGGAATGGGAAAACCTGCATTCCGGTAGAAGCTGGGTGCAGTGTAGCCTGCCTTGAGTGGAGGCGGCGAATGAGCATTTAGGGGCGATTTTTCCTCGGCCAAGGAACTATCGTCTGTTCTGAAACCGTCGACTGCAAAAGAGGCTAGAAGCTGATGTGGGCTGTTGAGGAAAACTCCTAGACTGAATGCAACTTGAGCATGGTTTATTGAGGATTAAAGTGCGTACTTAGTGGTAATCCAGCTCTATTTTTGGTGACGAAATAGGGTGGACGTAAAGGGAAACCGCCCTTTTGGCAACAAAAGGGAGATCTGCTGGGAAAACCTGCTGGACCTATGTCGCAGCGTTTACTCGATGAACAACCTTTTGCCAGGCCCGTTTTATTGGGGGATATTTAAACTTTGAGTGGCCAGACTAAAAAAAACATATTGATTTCTGGATTACTGGTAGCTTTTCTCACATTCTTTATGGCTCTTTTGGTCAGTCTGGGGTCAGAGGCTCTGGTAAGGGCCGTAAATAGTGTGCTGGTGGCATTTACTTTGCTGCTGGTTATTATTTTTCTGGGGATATTTTTTGATATAGTGGGAACTGCAGTTACCGCTGCTGAATTGCCGCCTTTTAATGCCAGGGCGGCTAAAAAAATATTTGGAGCCAAACAAGGGGTAAAACTCATCCATAATGCAGATATAGTGGCTAATATTTGTAATGATGTTATTGGTGATATAGCTGGAACCTTAAGCGGGGCCATTGGAGCTGGAATAGTAATTACTTTGAACCAAGAAATTCCCAATGCCGATGTGGTTCTGGCCGGAGCTGTTATGACCAGTTTGATTGCTGCCCTGACCGTGGGCGGAAAAGCCATGGGGAAAAAAATTGCCGTGAAAAACGCTGATAATATAATTTTTAAAGCCGCTAAAGTAGTAGCCTGGGGGGAAGATCTTTGCGGCCTGGAATTATTTAAGAGTAGAAAGTGAGCCTAATTATGCCAGGAATACTTGAAGGTGTAAAATCATCGGAAGACATAAGTAAACTGAATATTAAAGAAATGAATATCCTGGCGGCTGAAATAAGAGAGTTACTGATAACCAGTGTATCTCGCTGTGGAGGGCACCTGGCTCCTAATTTAGGGGTAGTTGAACTAAGTATAGCCTTACACTATGTTTTTAATACTGCTCAGGATCGGGTGATATGGGATGTAGGTCACCAGAGTTATGTGCATAAAATTCTTACCGGGCGTAAAGATGCTATGTCCACTTTGAGGCAATATGGAGGCTTAAGCGGATTCCCCAAAAGCGAGGAATCTATACACGATGCCTTTAATACCGGGCACAGCAGTACCTCTATTTCTGCTGCTCTAGGCATGGCCATAGCTCGCGATTTACAGCGACAGGATTACTCGGTGGTGGCTGTAATAGGCGATGGAGCACTAACCGGCGGGATGGCTTTTGAGGCTTTAAACCATGCTGGTATTGAGGAGCGCGATTTAATAGTAATCTTGAATGACAATGAAATGTCGATATCTAGGAATGTGGGAGCTATGTCGGGCTACTTGAATCGACTGCGCACGGATCCATCCTATTCCCGCACCAAAGAGGAGATCGAGCACCATCTAATGCGGATACCTGGTATCGGTCCCAATATCGCTCGGGCTGCGGGAAGATTTAAAGATTTACTAAAGTACTTGATGGTGCCCGGAATTTGGTTTGAAGAACTGGGTTTTACATATATTGGGCCGGTAAACGGTCATGATTTGGATGAGCTTCTGCCGGTACTGAAGAATGCCAGGAAAATGAAGGGACCAATTTTTATCCATGTGATAACGGAAAAAGGGCGAGGATATGAGCCAGCTCGCCAGGACCCGGGAACCTTCCATGGGGTGGGGCCTTTTGATATAAATACCGGTAAGGCCTTTAAAAAACCCATAAAAACTTATACCGAGATATTTGGTGAATATATGGTGGAGCGGGCCCAGACTGATTCTCAGCTGGTAGCCATCACTGCCGCTATGGCTAATGGGACCGGATTAAGCGAATTTGCCCTTCGTTACCCGGAGCGCTTTTTTGATACCGGCATATGCGAACAGCATGCGGTTACTCTGGCCGCAGGAATGGCTAAAGCTGGTCTGAGGCCAGTCGTAGCCATGTATTCTACCTTTTTGCAGCGAGCTTATGACCAAATAATCCACGACGTAGCACTGCAAAAACTGCCAGTAGTTTTTGCTATTGACCGGGCCGGCCTGGTGGGGGAAGATGGTCCTACTCACCATGGGGTTTTCGATCTGTCCTTCCTGAGAACTATTCCGGAATTCACCTTAATGGCTCCATCTAATGAAAACGAGCTACTGGACATGCTCCATACAGCTTTAACTATAAACGGACCGGTAGCCATACGCTATCCTCGAGGTGCCGGGGAAGGGGTAGAGCTGAGCCAGGTCCGGCAGCTATTGCCGGTGGGTGAAGCTCGGCTAATGAAAAAAGGTGGCGATTTAGCTATCATGGCCATAGGCCGAGGGGTAAGCATAGCCAGTGAAGTGGCCTGTTTATTGGAAGAGAAGGGCATTGGTACTCTGCTGGTGGACGCCAGATTTGTCAAGCCCTTGGATATTGCTTTAACTACCAGCATTGGAACTAATTATAAGCGATTGGTGACTATTGAAGACAATTGCCTTGAGGGAGGCTTTGGTAGTGCCATATTGGAAGTTTTGGCTGCCAATAACCAGCAGCTTGATGTGTTGTGTATGGGGATACCAGACGAATTTGTGGAACAGGGAAAAGTGGACCTCTTGTTTAATTATTTGAATATGGATGCAGTATCCATAGTTGAAACAATTATAAATAAATGGCCTGAACTATTAGGTTATAGCAGGGAATTGGGGTTGTTGAATTTTGGGCAAAATTAGACTGGATACCCTTATATACCAACAAGGACTGACCAGTAGCCGAGAGCGGGCCAGAGCCATTATCATGGCCGGGGAAGTAAAGGTTGATGGGCAGTTGGTTGATAAGCCCGGTACCAATGTTAATAATGATGTTGATATAGAGATTAGCAATTCCACTCCCCCTTATGTGAGCCGGGGAGGGCTGAAACTGGCAAAGGCTATTCAGGTCTTTGGCATTGATTTTAGCTCTGCCGTGGTTCTGGATGTAGGAGCTTCAACTGGTGGTTATACCGACTGTGCTCTGCAAAATGGAGCCCAAAAGGTGTTTGCAGTCGACGTGGGTTATGGACAGCTGGACTGGAAGCTGCGCAATGATAAAAGGGTTATTAACCTGGAGAAAACAAATATTAGGTACCTGAACCTAGATGCCCTAGGGGAAAGGTTAGATATTATTACAGTAGATGTTTCTTTTATTTCCACCCGTTTGGTATTTCCGGTTCTTAGCCCACTGCTGAAGGAGCAGGGGATGATCATATCCTTGATAAAACCTCAGTTTGAAGCCGGGAAAAAACAGGTGGGAAAAAAGGGAGTAGTTCGAGATGCTACCATACATAGGGAGGTGCTCAAGGCTTGTATAAAGTACGCTGAAGATGCTGCTTTATCATGTACCGATATTACCTTTTCACCTATAACCGGACCTCGTGGTAATATTGAATATTTCATTAAACTGGAAAAACATAATAATAAGCAGGAACTAGAGATAGAGAAGCTTATAGATAGGGTGGTCAATGAAGCTCACAAGCAGCTGGGAGGGTAAGATTTGAAAACATTGCTGGTTAACAACAAGAAATATCGCCAAAGTACCCAATATATGACCGAGGAAATCACCAAAAAACTACAGTATCGAGGCATAGAAGTCTTAGTGGACGATGGAAGCCAAGCTGTTTTGGATCAAGATCTGGATAATATCATTGTACTGGGCGGAGACGGCACCATGTTAAGAGCTGCCCGTACGTATGGACAGGGTGATCTGCCTATTCTGGGCATTAATATGGGTACGGTAGGATTTCTCAGCAATATTGAAATTAATGAAGTGGATGAGTATCTGGACCAATTTCTGCAGGGCGATTATACCATAGATACCATGATGATGCTGGAAGTGAATATCTACGATCAAGGTGTTCTAGCCAGCACATCCTATTGCCTTAATGAAGTGGTTATTAAGGCCAAAATACCTAACATGGTGACCCTCAACTATCGCATTAATGAACAGCCTTGTGTGCCTTATAAAGGTGATGGTCTGATTTTTGCTACCCCAGCCGGATCAACTGCCTACTCCTTGTCGGCAGGAGGCCCTATCGTTGACCCAGAGCTGGAAGCTATACTTATTACTCCGGTGGCGCCTTATACTTTTTCGCCCTTCGGGCAAAAGCCAGCAGTAATAGCTGCCAACAAGGTGATTAGAGTAACACCTCCCCAGTTTCGAGATGTCCTTATCAGCCTGGATGGCCACGTAATGATGGACTTCAGGTATAATAATTCCATAGAAATAAAAAAAGCCCATCGAGGGCTGCAGTTGGCCAATGTAAAGAAAGTTCCTTTTTTTTCTACCATTAACAAACGATTAAAGCGGAGTGCAGGCAAGTAGTTATGCTGGATATAACTAAAAACTCACTAGCAATGGTTAAACACATTCTGCATAAGAATATTAAGGCGGGAGACACAGTAGTTGATGCTACTTGTGGTCGGGGGCAGGACACCCTGTTTTTGGCTGGGCAGGTGGGAATAAACGGACGAGTATATGCCATGGATACGCAGGCTGCAGCTATTGACAGTACCTATAGTCTCTTAAAGAATCAGGGGTTAATGGATAATGTTATCCTGATTAAGGACAACCATGTTAATCTGGGAGATCATCTAAATGGCATTAGCCCACAGGCAGCGGTATTCAATTTGGGCTACCTGCCGGGTGGCAATAAAAAGATTATTACCCAGCCGGACACAACCATAGCGGCTCTAAATCAAAGCATCATGGTTTTAGCTGCTGGGGGATGGGTAACGGTGGTGTTTTATACCGGCCATGAAGGAGGCCGGGAAGAATATGAAGCAGTCAGCCGGTATTTGGCTGGGTTGCCTCAATCCCTGGTAACGGTAATGGAGTGGAAATACACCAATCAGCTTAATCATCCGCCAGGAATACTACTTATACATAAAGTAGGTGAGATTTAGAATATGAAATCACAGCGACATTTTACCATTATGGATATTATATCCAAAGAGCGCATAGCTACCCAGGAAGAGCTTTGTGAAGCTTTAAAGACTCGGAACTTTGATGTAACCCAGGCTACCGTTTCCCGGGATATCAAGGAGCTGCAGTTGATTAAGATTCCAGACCTGGAGGGCTATCGATATTCCTTGCCCGATAATACTGCATTAAAAAATTCATATGAAAGAATGAAACGTATTTTTCAGGATTCAGTGGTAAATATCGACCATAGTGAAAATATTGTGGTAATAAAGACTTTGCCTGGAGCTGCTCAGTCGGTAGCTTCCATGATAGATACTTCTGGGCTAAATCGTATAATAGGAACCGTAGCCGGAGATGACACCATATTGGTAGTGGTAAAGCCAGTACAGGCGGTTCAGGAAGTAATGGCGGAATTCCTTCGCCTGATCAGGTAGGAAAATATGTTTTACTGTCCCCGATAAGATTGCAACAGGCAGACAGTGGGGAAGGGATTTTTATGCTGCAGGAAATATATATTAATAATTTTGTGCTTATAGATGAATTGCGCTTGGAGCTACAGCCCGGTCTAAACGTTCTTACCGGGGAAACTGGAGCCGGCAAATCAATTATTATTGATGCTCTGGGTCTGCTTATAGGCGACCGGATAAGTAGCGATTATATAAAAAACAAAGAACAAAAGGCCTTAGTAGAGGCCGTGTTTGATGTCAGCAATAATAAGGAAGCCCGCCATTTTCTTGAAAAGAACGGTCTGTTAGAGGAAGATGGACTCTTGATAGTGAGCCGGGAAATAAGTCCAGGCAGCAGAAACCTGGCCAGGATTAATGGGCGCAGTGTGAATATATCCCTATTAAAAAACCTGGCCGTAAATATCCTGGACATGCATGTGCAAGATGAACAGCTTAGTATTCTGAGGCCGGATATGTATCTGGGTTATGTGGATTGCTTTGCCGTCGGCAGTGAAGAATTGTTGATACAGGTGCAGAATTGCTTTAAAGAAATAAGGAGATTGAAAAAGGAACTGGAGGAGCTCCAGATCGAGGAAATGAACAACGCTGAGAAGCTGGATTTCTTGAGCTATCAAATAGAGGAAATTGAAAAAGCAGGCTTGCTTAAGGGAGAAGAAGAAGAACTGCTTGGTCTGGCCCACCGGATTAGAAATGCCCGTAAACTATTGGAAGGATCCCAGGGTGTACTTGATCTTCTATATAATGGCCAAGGGCATAATGCCTATGATTTGATAGCCATGTCCATAGCCCTCTGTTCTGAACTAAGGGGAGATCCTTTTTTTGAAGATTTACATGGAAAACTGAAAGAAGTATACTATTTTCTTCAAGATCAGTCATCCCAAATAGCATCCTATCGTGATAGCTTGGATTTTGATCCTGGGCGGCAGGAAGAGATAGAAGAAAGACTATTTCTTATCAATAAGCTGAAAAATAAGTATGGCGGAAGTATAGAGGCAACTTTGGATCACCTGGAACAGGCCAGAGAGCAGAAAGCAGTCCTGGATAACCGCCAGGTCCATCAGGAATCCCTGCAGAAGGAATTAGATAGTTGGCAGCAACAGTATTATGCCCTAGCAGCCAGATTAAGTGCCAAGCGCAGGCAAGGGGCTGAAACCCTGCAGGAAATGGTTAAAAACGAACTAATAGAATTGAACCTCCCCCATATACGCTTTCAGGTCAGCCTGCAAGAGTTGGAAGAGCCAGCTTACGCTGGTTTGGATAAAGCCGAGTTCCTTTTTTCCGCTAATCCGGGCGAAGAATTAAGGCCATTATCCCGCACTGCTTCCGGAGGAGAAAGATCACGTTTTGTTTTGGCCTTGAAAAAGGCCCTGGCCCAAGTATATCAGGTGCCCACCCTGATTTTCGATGAAATCGATATTGGAGTCGGTGGCAGCTCTCTGACCTCTATGGCTTTAAAGCTTAGCCAGTTGGCTGCCAGCCACCAGCTTATTCTGGTTACCCATTCCCCCCAGGTGGCTAGCTATGCCCGCCAACATTGCCTGATAGAAAAAAAAATTATTAACGGAAAAACCTCCACTCTGGTAAAGACCTTAAATGGGGAAGAAAAAATAGCTGAAATAGCCAGAATGTTAGGGGGAGATAATTACTCCCAACTGACCCTGGAACACGCTCGGGAAATGTATACCCAGGCCCAGAGCTCCATATAACATATAAATTCCATTCTAGTCTCACCTTACTTCCCTAGATTTTGGATCAAGAGCTATATAGTCTGTTCCAGTCAAATCAACCCCTTCGGGAGAGCTAACCTGGCTTGGAAACTGAGAATAGCACAATTTTTCAAGCATTAATAATTGGTTCCCCTGCGAAAAGTTGTATTCCGTGGATTTGGATGCTAAATATGAGGCGCCGGATTTTGCATGGCAAGCCAGGGGATCATAATTTGATTAATAAAAATACCTATATATAGGTCACTACTACCCTTTCAGTATAGTTTTGCCTCATCAAGGTAAAAATATATTCTAGCAATCTACAGGGGAGTGAATGGCTTGAACAGGTATAGAATGTATACTGGAATTATTATTTCGCTATTATTTTTATTATTATGTTTTTCTTCCCAGGGGAGGTTGATTCTGAGTTTGCCTGATAATCACCGGATGGTGGTGGGAGAGCGCAACACTATAGATATCAATCTACCCAGGCAACTAGAAACTCAATTTGAAATCGAAATTCCCGGTACTTCCCAGAGTGTCCTGGCTTCTCCCCAGAATTCACCGGTTAGTATTACCAAAAATGATTCCGGTTATGAAATTGCCGCCCTTAAGCCGGGCAAGGTGCAGCTACAGCTAAAGCTGCTGGGTTATATTCCCCTTAAATCAATAGCTATCGAAACCATGGCTCCCAAAAGGGTAATTCCAGGAGGTCATTCTATAGGGGTTCTTCTGCAATCCAAGGGCATAATGGTAGTGGGTTTTGCTCCAGTAGTAAGGGAAAATGGGGATAAGATATATCCAGCCCGGGATAACGGAGTGCAGATCGGGGATTTGATTCTGGCTGTCAATGGGCAGGGAGTGAAGGATGAAACCGACTTAGCCCAAATAGTAGATTCCAGTCAGAATAGTGGCCTGGAATTAAGAATCAAAAGAAAGGACAAGTATTTGACCGTGCCGGTTAATGCCCAACTATGCCCAGAAACCCAGAGATATCGAATTGGGCTGTACGTAAGGGATGGTGTGGTAGGAGTGGGCACCCTTACCTTTTGGGATCCCGATACCTGGAATTATGCAGCCCTGGGGCATATCATTTTAGATGCGGATACCCGCCAAGGTATAGATGTATTGAAGGGGAAAATTATAAGTGCTTCTATTCAGACTATTAAGGCCGGTAAACCTGGTAAGCCCGGAGAAAAGATAGGAGTGTTCGATAATTCTGGAAAAATTGAAGGAAGTATAAATAAAAACGGTGCGTTTGGCATATACGGAAAAACACAGACCCAAGTGAGTAACCAACTGAGCGATTACCCTCTGGAAGTGGGCTATGCTCATCAGGTTAGAACGGGTCCAGCGGAAATTTATACAGTAGTTAATGGTACTGATATAGAGAAGTTCACCATAGAAATCGAAAAAGTATATCCGGAACGCAAAAACGGAAAGGGAATGGTTATCAAGGTTATCGATCCCCGCCTTTTAAGCCTTACCGGAGGAATTATTCAAGGTATGAGCGGAAGTCCTATTATTCAAGAATCGAAAATAGTAGGGGCAGTAACTCATGTTTTTCTAAATGATCCTCAGCATGGGTATGGGATATTTATGGATCAGATTCTATCCGATATTCCTCAGGCTGATCCAGTAGATCAGGCCAGTTGAGGCCAAATCCAAACTTATCTTGGGCCACCCAGCAAAATTTTCGACAAAGCTGAAGAATCTAGGCCAGAACTATCCCAATCCCAGCCAGGCCTAGATTTGACGCAATTGATTCCTATTATAAGGGCTAGATTATGTATCATTATGGGGGCGGTTGCTATAATATAGGGTAATTTGGTAGAAAAAAAAAAGAGGAAATACTTAGTGTATAATAGAAAAAGGATAATTAATTAATAATAATGAGATTTCTATAGGGATGAGGAGGATTCATTTGTATGTTTAGTGAATCAAATCAAATCAAAGTTTTAGTGGCTGATGACAACAGAGAATTTTGTGGAATCTTAAAGAGCTATTTTTCTAATGATCCGGATTTTCAATTAATAGATGTATGTACTAATGGAATGGAAGTAATCAAAGTATTGCAAAAAGAAGAAGTACAGGTATTGATCTTGGATTTAATCATGCCTTATATGGATGGAATAGGCGTACTTGAGAAGATTAACAGCATGAATCTGGAAAAACGCCCGCGAATTATTATTCTAACCGCTTTTGGACAGGAAAACATTACTCAGAAAGCGGTTCAATTGGGAGTAGACTACTATATTCTCAAGCCTTTTGACCTGGATGTGTTAGGGGATCGGGTAAGACAGGTGGTAAGCGATATTAAAGGGGAAGATAGTCCAGTTGCCATGGCTTCTACGGCTACGCCCATTCGTAATTCTCGTAACCTGGAGGTTGAGGTTACCCGGGTGATTCATGAGATCGGAGTACCAGCTCATGTTAAAGGCTATCAATATTTGCGGGATGCCATTATGCTGGTGGTTGACGAAATTAATTATCTGGGCGCAGTAACCAAAGAACTATATCCTACCATTGCTCAAAAATATGACACTACCCCCAGTCGGGTGGAACGGGCTATCCGTCATGCTATAGAACTGGCTTGGGATCGAGGCGATGTAGATAAGATTAACAAAGTTTTTGGCTATACTATCAGCGGCGAGAAGGGCAAACCAACCAACTCGGAATTTATAGCTATTATAGCGGATCGTTTGAGGCTGGAAAATAAAGTGAGTTAGGATTCAAATTGACCTATCCCATAGAATTTAGGCCGATGCAGGAACGATTGAGGCAGCCAAAAAACCCGTGATTCATACGTACCTTGGTACGTTGATTGAGCGGGTTTTTTTAACCAAGCACAGCTTTAGCTCCTTTTATCGGCTAGATTTTTTGAGATTTTCCCTATTAATGACTCCAGAGTGAAAGATTAGGGGCCCGGATAAGGTAAATATATTAAGATCAAATTTAGGCTGGAATTAATTCAATTCCAGCTTTAGCTGGTTTTTATTTTATTAATACTATGTGTTAATATTAATTGATAGTTGAATACTATGCTATTTTAGGAAAAGATTATAGCTGAGGTGGAGAATGGTATTAAAGGGCAGGGCCAGGATGGACCGCAGAACTAAAAACCTGGTCAAAAGATTAAAAAGAAGTGACATTGCCATAATCGATCACGATGATATTGACGAAGTGGCAGCTAACTCGTTGATTGATATAAGACCGCAGGCCATTATTAATGCAGCAGTTTCCATAACGGGACGTTATCCGGCCCGGGGAGTTTATAAAATATTAAAAGCTGGGATACCGGTTCTGGATGAAGTGGGTGAAGACATATTTCGGCGGGTGCGGGAAGGCATGTATCTAGAAATCAAGGGTAATGCTGTCTATTGGGGTGAAGGTCTTATTGCTGAGGGACAGCTTATCACCATGGAAGATGTGGAAATCAAGCTAAACCAGGCCAGCCAGAATATACAACAGGAACTTGATCGTTTTGTAGAAAACACCCTGGAGTATGCCAAAAAGGAAAAAGACATATTATTGGGCACCATAGAAATACCGATCATCGATACACCTATGTTGAACCACCATGTGTTAATTGTGGTTAGAGGTAGCAGCTACAAAGAAGATTTAAAGACCATAAGTTCTTATATTCAAGAAGAACAGCCGGTTTTGATCGGGGTGGATGGAGGAGCCGATGCTTTACTTGAATTTGGACTGACCCCGGATATTATCGTAGGAGATATGGATAGTGTTTCCGATGAAGCTTTGGCATGTGGGGCGGAAATAATTGTTCATGCCTATGCCGATGGTTCAGCTCCAGGTTTGGAGCGAGTTGAATCTATGGGAATAAAAGCCAAGATCTTTCCCATGCCTGGTACCAGTGAAGATGTGGCTATGATTATAGCCTGGGAAGAGGGAGCCAGTTTGATTGTGGCAGTGGGAACTCATTCCAATATGGTTGATTTTTTGGAAAAGGGACGCAAAGGTATGGGCAGCACCTTTTTGATTCGCTTAAAAGTGGGTTCAATATTGGTGGATGCCCGGGGAGTAAGCCAGCTTTACCAGCATAGCCTGCATAGAAGATATTTGCTGCAGCTATTTGCCGGAGCCTTGGTGCCTATACTAATTATTTTATGGGTATCCCCGGCCACCAAGCCTCTTTTTCAGATACTTCTGTTACAGTTCAAATTGTTGTTTAATATTTAACAGAAGATTCCCCTGCGCGGGGTTGGATTAATAAATATCCGTTGCCAGATCTTGCATGGGCAACCCGTCTGCCTGTCCCGGATTCCTATCCAGGACAGGCCTCACGATGAAAGAGGTACCCAGCCATAATACTTGAAGGGTGCTACCATACTGCATCAAATGGCTTATACATATTTATGCATCCAAACCAGTTGTACTAGGGTTTGGTAGGAGAATCAACATAATAAATTGAGGTGGGTTAAAGATGATCGATCTTAAGTATCATATTGCTTCCATTGTGGCGGTTTTCCTGGCCTTAGGTTTAGGAGTTATTATTGGTAGCACTATTGTAGGAGATGATCTGCTGGTAGAGCAACAACAAAAATTGATCGAGCGATTGGAAGAGCAGTTTTATGGTTTGAAAGACCGGGAAAGTGAACTGCTGGCGGATAACAATAATAAAGAACAGCTGATAAGCAATTATGAAAATTATAGCCAGGCCCTATTGCCAGCAGTGGTAAATGGAAGGCTGCAGGATGATAAGGTGGCGGTAATTGTAACCGGCGATGGTGAAATGCCAGCTGGTATGATTAATGCTATCTCCATGGCCGGAGCCCAGGTGGTTTCTAAAACGGTACTGCTTTCCAACATGAAGCTGGAAGATGAAGAAAGCCTCCGTGGGATTAGAGCCTATTACGGACTGGCAGAAGATGAAAGTAAAGCCACCATCAGACGATATATTGCTGATAGTGTGGCCCGGATTATTATGAACCAGGCTGATGCCGGGGCGGTAGCCTTCCTGCAGCAATACAATCTGGTGAAATTCAACGGGGCCAATGACATTCCTGTGGACGAAATCATAATAGTGGGAGGGGCCAATAACTTCAGCAATTGTTTTGTGGACGATTTTGACAGTAGACTGATAGAAAATGTTATTCAATCCAATGTGAAGGCGTTTGGAGTAGAAGCAGTACAGGTAAACTATTCTTATATCGGCATATTTCAGCAGTATAACATAAGTACGGTAGACGACATAGATAAAAGCCCGGGGCAGGTATCATTAATATTGGCTATGGAAGGAGAAGCCGGAAATTATGGGATTAAGGACACAGCTCAGAAATTTATGCCTACCATACCAGTTGATTACAAACTATAAGAGGTAATTAGGATGAAGTCAGTCATGGCAGTTATACCTGCTTTTAATGAGGAAGAGAATATAGCTAGAACCATCGCTGCAGTGCAAAGGGTAAGCCAGATTAGCAGAATACTGGTGGTAGATGACGGGTCCACGGACAAAACCACTGAACAATCTGAACAGGCAGGAGCTGAAGTGCTGAGACTGCCAGCCAATGGTGGCAAAGGCGGGGCCATGAATCGGTCGGTGGAATTTGTGGATTGTGATGTGGTGGTTTTTTTGGATGCGGATTTGGGAGAAACTGCGTCCCAGGCGGGTTTAATTATTACTCCAATACTGGAGGGTAAGGCCGATCTATGCATTGCTGCTTTTCCAGCTCCCAGTAAAAAAGGGGGCTTTGGTCTGGTCAAAGGAACTGCCCGTCGAGCCATAAGAGAACTATCGGATATGGAAGTAAACTCCCCCTTAAGCGGACAGCGAGCTATGAGCAAAGAGGTATTGTTGGACTTAACTCCTTTTCATGAGGCTTACGGAGTTGAACTGGGTATGACACTTAAGGCCCTGGCCCTGGGGTTTCGAGTACAAGAAGTTATGACTACAATGAAACATAATGAGACCGGAAGGGATCTTAAGGGTTTTATACACCGAGGCAAGCAGTTTCTAGATCTAATCAAAGTGATTGAAATGATGAAAAAGAAAGGTGTTTGATACCATGCTCCTTGTTATTCTGGCCCTTTTGGCCGGCTTGGGACTAGAGGCTATAGCCTTGTATTATTTGCTGAACTTGCTGCAAGAGTCCGGAGCTGTGAAGGAGAACTATTTGGGCCAGGAAATTCCCGTTAGTGCTGGCATCAGCTTTCCACTGGTGACTATGGGCATCTATCTCCTGTATGGCATAGCAGGCAGGTTTGATTGGCATTTCCATATATTTCTGCTGGGCATAATGACGATTTCTTTATTGGGATTGATCGACGATATGCTGGGTAAACGTGATGTTACGGGATTTAAGGGGCATTTTAAAGCTCTTTTTAAGGGCCGTTTGACCACCGGGGGATTAAAGGCTTTGGCAGGAGGAGGAATAGCCTTCTACCTTGCCCTTACCAATCCAACTGTTATTAATAACATCAGTGTTGGGGAAGTAATCCTGGATACATTGCTCATAGCGTTATTTACGAATATGTTGAATTTGCTGGATTTAAGACCAGGACGGGCTATTAAAGGCTTTTTGTTTTTTCTGATTCCCATAGTCATAATGGGGCTGGGAAATATAGAATGGATGTTAATAGCACCATTATTAGGAGCGGTACTATATTATTTTGTCATCGATCTTAGGGCTGGAGCCATGATGGGAGATGCCGGCTCTAATGTACTGGGCCTCACGCTGGGGTATCTATGTGTAATTAGCCTGGGTTTACTGCCCCGGCTATTTATATTATTGGGCCTCTTGGCTATACATTGGTATACAGAAAAATATTCACTATCCCAGACCATTGAAAAAGTTAGGGTGTTAAAGGTATTGGATGAGCTAGGAAGGGGTTAAACGATGATAAATGAATCCAGGTTAATAAACAATTTTATGGCTATGGTCCAGATCCCATCAATTTCTGGCCGGGAAGGCAAAATGAGAGATTATCTGCGAGATAGTCTCCAGGAACGAGGACTGCAGGTACAAGAGGATGAAGCCGGAGTTAAACTGCAGGGAGAAGCCGGCAACTTATGGGTTAGAATACCGGCTTCGATGGAAGCTGAAACCATATTATTTGCAGCCCACATGGATACGGTAGAACCAGGTGAGGGAATCAAAGCGATAATAGAGGATGAAATTATCAAGAGCCAAGGTAATACCATACTGGGTTCCGATGACAAGGCAGCCATTGCCGCTATACTGGAAGCCCTGGATGTAATACGGGAAAATCGGCTGCCCCACGGTCCTTTGGAACTGCTTTTTACCGTCGGTGAAGAGCAGGGTTTACAGGGGGCCAAGCAATTTGATTTCACTTCCTTGAACGCCACTATGGCCTATGTGCTGGACGCTGGAGGGGATCCAGGGGTTATTGTAATACAATCACCCTGTCAAAATGAGATAGAATACAAGGTTTATGGAAAACCTGCCCATGCTGGAATTAACCCGGAAAAGGGTATAAATGCCATTCAGGCAGCAGCCCGGGCTTTGTCCAAAATGCCATGTGGACGTATTGATAAGGAGACTACATGTAACCTGGGAATTATTCAGGGAGGCACGGCTCGCAATATTGTAGCGGACTATTGCCATATTAAAGGAGAAGCCAGAAGCTTAAGCCGCTCCCGGCTGGATCAAATTACCCAAACCCTTAAAAACACCTTTATTGAAGAAGTGCAGAAACAGGGAGCTAGGGCCGAAGTAGAGGTTAAATTCCTTTATCCGGAAATAAGACTTAATCCGGAAGATAGGGTGGTAAAAACTGCCACGCAGGCTATAAAAGACATTGGCCTTCAGCCCCGGCTGGAAAGCACCGGCGGGGGCAGTGATGCCAGTATTATACAAGGGCAGGGCATACCCTGTGTCAATTTAGGGATCGGAATGAGCAATGTACATAGCTGTGATGAATATATCAAAATCTCCCATCTGATAAAGGATACCGAAATAGTACTGGCCATAATAAATGAAGTCATAAAGGCCAAATAAGGGAGGTAGGGATGTTAGAATTTAAACGTGGGATACTGGGGCAGGAATTGTTCTCCCGTCCGGGGATACAAGGATTTGAGGTTAGGATAGAAGAGCGGAAGGAAAAGTGCATAGTCTATCCGCCCCTGAGTGGAGAGGCCAGGAGCGGTGATGAAGTAATACTGAATACCACTGCGGTAAGGCTGGGGCTGGGCAGCGGGGGTTATCACTATGTAATAGCCAATTTAAGGCAACCCGACAAACATCCCATCTCAGGGGGGCATATAATGAAAATGCGCTATACTCCCATGCAGCTTAAAGTACTGAGCGTGGAAGAGGAGGATAGCCCTCATCGCCAAGCTATGTTGGAGGCGGAGTCCCTCGATAATACTCCGGTATTGGTAGCTACTCTGCATTCTATGCTGGCCCCTTTGGCTCTGTATTTGCATGGACAGGGTTACCGAACAGCTTATTTAATGACTGATGGAGCTGCTCTGCCTATGGCTTTTAGTAATACTGTAAATATTTTAAAAGAAAGAAATATTATTTGCGGCAGTGTTACCGTCGGACATGCTTTTGGAGGCGATTTGGAGGCAGTAAATGTATATTCTGGACTGCTAGCGGCTAAAAAGGTCCTTCAAGCCGATGTGATAGTATCTGCTATGGGGCCAGGCATAGTAGGGACTGGCAGCAAGTGGGGATTTACTGGTGTTGAGCAGGGGGATATTTTGAATGCGGTGGAATCTCTGCAGGGTATACCCATTGCTGTACCACGTATCAGTTTCGCCGATGCCCGGGAACGGCATCGGGGCATAAGCCACCATACCCTGACCGTGTTGAAAAGGATATGCAGAGTAGAAGCGATACTGCCTTTGCCGGAGCTGGAAGTCGGAAAAATGAGCTATATACTGGAGCAGATGAGCAAAGAAGAGCTATGGGAAAGCTATATTTGCTGCCTGGAAAGAGTAGAAAGCTTCCAATATATACTGAATAATAGCCCGGTAAAACTTAGCACCATGGGACGCGGTCTGCAGGAAGAGCCCGAATTTTTTCAGGCTCTATTGGCAGCAGCCCGAGTGGCAGAGCGAGTTTTAAGAGGAGAGAGGCTAAACCAGATCCGTTTAGCCTAAAGCCGGTTGTCAGTGCAAATGCAATCGCAGATATTCCTGTAAGGAAAGGTGCAAGGGCAGTTTATGGAATATGACGGGCAAATCCTTGACCTGGCCCAGAGCAGTTAATCCATTAGCTTTTAACAATACTACCATTTTCATCACCTCGATGGTAGTTTATGCGTATAACGGTAAAAATATGCAGGAGGTTTTGAGTATGGACTGGGAAGAAAAAACTATATCATCCACTCCCATATTTAGCGGACGTATTGTTCGCCTTAGGGTAGACCAGGTTAGCCTGCCTGACGGTAGCCAAAGTAAAAGAGAAATTGTGGAGCACCCTGGTGCAGTAGCTATTTTGCCTTTGGATGTGGATAATATGATCTGGATGGTAAGTCAATATCGCAAAGCGGTAGAACAGGTACTGCTGGAAATACCAGCCGGTACCCTGGAAGAGAATGAAGAACCTCTCCATTGTGCCCAAAGAGAACTAGCCGAGGAAACCGGACTGAAGGCCGAGGAATGGCAAGAGATAATACAGTATTATTGTGCTCCAGGATTTTGTGACGAAAAAACCGTCATTTACTTAGCCCGGAATCTAGAGCCGGAAACTAGTTTGAGTCCGGATGGGGATGAGTTTTTAGAGCTGGTGCAGATACCCCTGGAAGAAGCTTATCGGCGGGTAATTGATGGGCGTATTGTAGATGGCAAGAGTATAATAGCCATTCAATATGCAGTTCATAAATACTTGAGTTCACACGATAAAGAGTAATCTCGATTTAGAACGCTATTCCTGTATCAGTGAGCACTTGCTATGCCAAAATATCAATACCGGTCTGGCGAGCACAGCTCGCCAGACCCCCGTCCGGAATAGCTTAAAATTTTCATATTCCCTAATCATGGGGGTGGATAAAATGTTGAGTATATATGGTGATCTGCATATCCATATTGGTCGGGCAGCGGGGCAGGCAGTTAAGATTACCGCTTCCCGCCAGCTGGAATTAAAAAGCATATTGTACCGGGATGCCCCGCGCAAAGGATTGGAAATGGTTGGCGTTGTGGATGCAGGCACGCTGCCTGTATCTCAGGAGCTGGAAGTGATGCTAGAGACCGGGGAACTGCAGGAACTGAGGGCAGGAGGCTTTTTAGCCCGCAATGGAGTATTGTTGATAGCGGCATGTGAACTGGAAAGTATAGAAGGAGTGCACTGGATCATTTATCTGCCCGGCTTGGAAAATTTAAGGGAATATCAGCGCTTTATCCGCAGCCGGGTACACAATATGCAGCTATCTACCCAAAGAATTCGTATTAGTTCTAAAGAGCTGGTAAACCTAAGCTATATCCTGGAGGGTATTCTATGTCCAGCCCATGCATTTACCCCTCATAAAGGGATTTACGGTTCCTGGACAGATAGTCTTAAAACCGCTATGGGCAGTGATTATAGACAGCTACGGGTTATTGAGCTAGGCTTAAGTGCTGACAGCGATATGGCTGCTACTATTAAAGAAACCCGAGCCTTTGCCTTTTTATCCAACTCGGATGCTCATTCAGCAGATAATATAGGACGGGAATATAACCGCTTTCGCCTGAATAACAAAAATTTTCAGGAATTCAAATACAGTCTGGAAAACATCCAGGGGCGGCGGATAACTGCCAACTTCGGTTTAGATCCTCGTTTAGGCAAGTACCACCGGAGCTATTGTTTAGCTTGCTCTACCATTAGTACTGAAGCCCCACCGGTAAGCCAATGTCATCGATGCGGCAGTAATAGGTTGGTGATGGGAGTATATGATAGGATTGCTGCCATTCAAGACCAGGAAGAGCCAAGTCATCCAGCCGGCAGACCCCCTTACTATTATCGGGTTCCGATAAAACAGCTTCCCGGAGTTGGACCTAAACTGTACGAAAAAATGCTAAATTATTTTGAAAATGAGATCACTTTAATGGAAGGGGCAGACCAAGCAGACATTGCCCGTATAGCTGGAGAAAAGATCGCAGCCCTGATAATAAAGATGAGGAAGGGAAGACTGCCTATTATTCCAGGAGGTGGAGGTCATTATGGAAAAGTTCAAAAGAATAGTGATTAGTTCTGATGCCAGCGGAGCTTATCAGGCGGCCCGGGAGGGAATGCTGGTAATGATTGTGGATGTTATCGACATGTCTACCACTCTGGAAAGCGCACTAGATGCGGGAGCACTAGCGGTCATGGGGTGTAGTCCTGATTTTACTCGGGCTCCGGTGCAGGTTAACCCGGAGCACATTGGGCAAAAGGCAGCCCAACTATCCCGGGCCAGGGAAACCGGAATTATACTGGTGGCAGAACCCAGAGCCGGTACCGAGGCGGAAAGAATGTCCCGTTGCCAAAAAGTTTTAAAAGGCATTGAAAAAGAAAAGGGCATGGTAGAAGCCATATTGCCCAATATCGGTGCCGAAACTCCACGTATGGCCGATATGAAGAACCGGGTGGTAGTAGCAGTGACTGATACCGGTGGAGTGGCATTTGATGCTGCCTATACTGTTAGCCATAGAGTCATAACCGGAACTATTGCCCGCACCCTAGCCCAGAAAGGTATTGAGCCCGCTCTTAGCGCGGTAAAAAGAGCCCAAGAACAGATGCGGGAAGACCACACTGGAATAGCTATCATTGCGGCCAGCCGCAATTCCATGGAGGATATGCTGGCAGCTCAGTTCATCGCCAACCTGATCAGCACCATGTGAGAGTGGGGATAACCGTCCCCACTCTCACACCAACGCTACCTTTGTCAGAGTTTAAGATCATGATTTTATCTTCTTTGCTCATAGTCTTAGAGCGAATTAAATCACATCATCATTAGAATCATTTCACTAACTTTTTGCTGAACAGCATATCTTGGCTCAATTCTTTTTGCATAAACTTAGCCCAAGAAAAATATTAATGGTACAAAGTGCAAGATAGATATCTATTTTCCAGGAAAGCAGGTAGCGGGCTATGGAGTTAAAACACAGGATCAGGCAGCATTTGAAAGACAATTCCTTACAATATATGTTAGTTATGGGAATCTTTATATTCGGCCTGATGCTGGGTTTTCTCAATGTTAAGGGTTTAGATAATGAGGTTGAACAGAGTCTGCTTAAACTGTTGGATGATTACCTGCGGGGAGGATTGGAAGGGGAATTATTTGGAAAGAATATCCTGACTGCTGCTTTTATCAAGCAGGCAGAAACCCTTTTGAGTATCTGGCTGCTTGGACTGACTGTTATTGGACTTCCATTAATATTGGTAGTGATCTTTTTGCGGGCTTTTTCCCTGGGGTTTACCCTGGGCTTTCTCTTTCAACAAAAAGCTGGAACTGGAGTCTTGCTCTGCTTGGTATCAGTATTACCGCAAAACCTGTTATACATTCCCGGTCTTATTATAGCTGCAGTTGTGGCCATTAATTTTTCTCTCTTTATCGTTAAGAGCAGAAATAACGGCACCAACAAACTGGGGATTGCCTTACTGGCTTATAGTACAGTAATGTTGCTGTTGTTGCTGGTTTTCGGGCTAGGGGCTTTGATTGAGGCATTCTTTTCACCCTGGCTCTTGGGTTGCTTAGGATAAATTAATTTAAGGGGTGGTAAATATGATCGTAGTTATGGGCAGATGGAAACAAAAAGTAATTAAGTTTCTAGGTATATTGATGCTGATTGCGGCATTTGTAGTAGCCGTGCCAGCTATTACCGGAATGCTGGTAAAGCAGGTGCCGGCTCTAAGCGGATGGCTGCAAGACGAACATCCCACAGGGAATCCCATGCGAGTAGAAGCGGATGAGACTACCGGTAGCTTCAACCAAATTCTGGATCAATTTGTTATCAAACTGCAGGATTTTTATTATGAACAATAGCTTGAAGAAGGAAAAGGGTTATAATATGTCAAACTAAGTAAGAAAAAACAGGAGTATGCTAATGGACGGCCATATACAAGCGTTTATGGAATATTTGGAATTTGAAAAGGGACTATCCTTAAACACCAGGGATGCATATCGGCGGGATCTGGGGAAGTTTATGGCCTTTATCCAGGACACCAAGGAGTATAAGCGCCTGGATAAAATCACCAAGCAAGATATTATTGCTTTTTTGGCCCGGCAGATGGATTCCGGGGCAGAACACTCTACTATTGCCCGTACTTTGTCCAGCATCAAGACTTTCTATAAATATCTGGTCTTGGATGGATTAGTGGTGGCAAACCCGGCTGGGGATTTAGAAACCCCTAAAATAAAGAGAAAACTGCCCCGGGTGCTTTCCATAGATGAGGTGGACAGGCTGATGGAAGCACCCAAGGTGGCTTTGCCTTTAGGAATTAGAGACCGGGCTATGCTGGAATTAATGTATGGAACAGGAGTGAGGGTATCAGAACTGCTCTCGCTGCAGTTGGATGATATTAATTTTACTGCGGGATTCCTTCGCTGTTTGGGCAAAGGAAGAAAAGAAAGGATCATACCGGTCAATCAGACTGCCAGTGATTGGGTACAAAGGTATTTGTCTCGATCTCGTAATCTGCTCAGTAAAAGTGCCAAGGAAAGGACCCTTTTTTTAAATGCCCGGGGAAGGAGTTTGAGTCGGCAGGGGTTTTTTAAGATCCTTCATGCTTATGCCAAGGCGGCTGAAATCGATAAGGAAGTTACGCCCCACACTTTAAGACACTCTTTTGCCACCCATCTGCTGGAAAATGGAGCTGACCTGCGGGCAGTGCAAGAAATGCTGGGCCACTCAGATATATCTACTACCCAGATATATACTCATTTAACCCGCTCCCACTTGAGGGAGGTATATCAAAGGTATCATCCCCGGGCCTGATATGGGACAGGCCACAAGTATTGCAGATAATATTTATGAAATGAAAATTTGACCCCTGCGAAAAGTTATATATCGCGGGTTTGGATGCATAAATATCCGGGGCCAGATCACCCCCGTGTTTTTATGGGAGGAATGAAGTTGAGGAAAAGAGTTATTTTAATAGTATTGGATGGAGTAGGGATAGGTGAGATGAGGGATAGCTACCAATATGGGGACCAGGGCAGCCACACTCTTAAGAATACCGCCTTGGCTGTAGGGGGATTGAAGACCCCCAATCTGCAAAGGCTGGGCTTGGGTAATATTGAAGCTATTCCCGGGGTGGAGCCTGTTGCTGACCCTGCTGGAGCCTATGGGAAAATGGAAGAAAGATCCTGCGGTAAAGATAGTACTGTAGGCCATTGGGAAATGATGGGTTTAATTAAGGAAAAACCTTTTCCTACTTATCCTCAGGGCTTTCCCGAGCAAATTATTGATGAATTCGAAAGGGCTATAGGAAGAAAAACCATTGGCAACAAGGTGGCTTCCGGCACCCGGATCATAAATGAATTGGGAGAAGAGCACATAAAGACGGGTTATCCCATCGTCTATACTTCAGCCGACAGTGTGTTTCAAATTGCTGCCCATGAAGAGGTGGTGCCGGTGGAACAGTTATACCAGTGGTGCCAGATTGCCCGGGGGATATTGCTGGGCGACCATGGGGTAGGCAGAGTTATAGCCAGGCCCTTTATAGGTCAACCCGGCAGTTGTACTAGGACTAGCAATCGCCATGATTTCTCTTTGGAACCAGGAAGAAATGTACTGGATATCCTGCTGGAAAAGGGGCTGACCGTTATCGGGGTAGGTAAAATAAAGGACCTATTTGCCGGTCGGGGATTAAGTGAATCATATCCTACTACCAGCAATCAGGAAGGGATTCAAAGGTTGATAAAATTGGTGCAAGAGGGTAAAGGAGATCTGATTTTCGTCAATCTGCTGGATTTTGATCAAACCTTTGGCCATCGCAATGATGCATCAGGCTATGCTGGTGCCCTGGAGGAATTTGACCAGGGCTTGGGGATTCTGCTGGATGCCATAAGGCCAGGAGACTTGCTTTTTATCACAGCTGATCATGGCAATGATCCTACAACTCCCAGTACTGACCATTCCCGTGAATATGTACCCCTGCTGGTCTATGGTAAGCGAAGTCCTGGGGGGATAGATCTGGGAGTCAGAGGATGTTTTGCTGACCTGGGCCGTACTATCGCCAATTATCTAGAAGTTGACGCCTCTGGTTTAGCCGGTGAGAGTTTTTGGCATTTGATCAGAGCCTAGGTGAATGTGGGATTGGCCGGGTAATGGGTGCAAGAAAAACATATTCCATGATTGGAACCCTTAAACCAATTTTCAAAGGTGCTGGTGGCCAATGAGCCATGGAAATTGCAGTTAATAAGGAGTTAAAGATGGATTTTCAGGATATTATCAGGGAAAAAAGAGATGGTCAGACCTTAAGCGAAAAAGAGATTGGCTATTTAGTCAAGGGAATCAGTGACGGCTCCCTGCCTGATTATCAAATTGCAGCCTGGGCTATGGCCGTATACTTTCAGGGCATGGATGACAGAGAGACCCGGGATCTAGCCATGGCCATGGCTTACTCCGGAGAAGTAGTGGATTTATCGTTTATTCCCGGTATAAAGGTAGATAAGCATAGCACCGGAGGGGTGGGAGATAAGACTACTCTCATAGTTACTCCCCTGGTTGCTGCAGCCGGAATTCCAGTGGCCAAGATGTCAGGGCGGGGCCTGGGCCACACTGGAGGAACCGTAGATAAGTATGCTTCCATTCCTGGCTTTCAAGTGGAACGGAAATTTCCTGACTTTATAAAGCAGGTGCAGCAGGTAGGAGCGGCAGTTGTTTCTCAGAGCGGAAATCTGGTTCCAGCCGATAAGAGGCTATATGCTATCAGGGATGTAACAGCAACAGTGGAAAGCATTCCCTTGATTGCTTCCAGTATTATGAGCAAGAAGATTGCTTCCGGAGCCAATAGTATTATTTTGGATGTTAAAGTAGGCTCAGGTGCTTTTATGAAAGAGCAGGAGAAAGCTGAAGAGCTGGCCCGTACTATGGTTGAGATTGGCAAAAGAGCTGGCCGTCGGGTAATTTCAGTATTAAGCGATATGGAGCAGCCCCTGGGACGAATGGTGGGCAATGCTCTGGAAGTAAAGGAAGCCATCGATACACTAAAAGGCCGGGGTTCCCAAGACCTGCTGGAACTGTCTCTGGTTCTGGCCTCATATATGCTGATATTGGGTGGGAAAACATCCAGCCTTGAAGAAGCACGGGAATCGGTGAGAGAGATTCTAGTCTCAGGTAGAGGATGGGAGAAATTCCAGGAGATGATCGCTGCCCAGGGAGGAGAGTTGAAGCAGGAGATGGAAAACTATGGCCTCCCTCAAGCCCTATCCAAGCAAGAGGTAAAAGCAGCAAAGAGTGGGTATGTAAGTGCTGTTAATGCCTTTTTAATAGGCCATACCGCAATGATGTTGGGGGCAGGCCGAGCAAGGCTGGAGGATGATATTGATTATGCAGTGGGGGTAGAGTTATTGAAAAAAACAGGAGATCCCGTACAAGCTGGGGATACTCTGGCACTGCTACATTTAAATGATGAGAAGAGGATTGAGCCAGCCAGCCTGGAGGTTTCCCGGGCTTATATAATTTCCCCTGACCCACCTCAAAAGAAAAGGCTTATATTAGATATAATCGAATAGTTGGATATAAGAGGTTTTGATGAACTGGGACCGGTAGCCCACCATAAGATAATCAAAGGAGCTGGAAGATCTTATCTGCCAGCTTCTTTTAATATGTTAAGGGACTGTTTGTACCTAAGATTAGGGATTGCTGTAGAACAGCAAGTCCATTTCTTCAGGCTGCCAAGCCAGATGGAATAATAGCATACTGCCTCCAATATAATTAATAAACTATTTTTTCAGGAGGTGCAAACCTGTATGCCGGATAAAAGACGAACTGCTTTGGTGCTGGTTCTTGCATTTTGTTGGTGTTTCCTGCTGCCTATAACAGTTAAAGCAGATGTCGTTGAAGTATCGGCTGAAAGTTATGTTTTAATGGATGCTGATTCAGGTAAGATACTGTTAGCTGAAAACGAGGATAAAAAACTGACGCCGGCCAGCATGACCAAAATTATGACCCTGATGCTAGCATTGGAGGACCTGCAAGAAGGAAAAGTTGGACTAAAAGACAAGGTGGTGGCTAGTGAAAATGCATGGAAAATGGGGGGATCTCAGGTCTATCTGGAACCGGGGGAAGAAATGACCTTCGAAGATATGCTCATTGCCATCGCGGTAGGGTCAGCTAATGATGCCTGTGTGGCAGTAGCTGAGCATCTGGACGGTACCCACCAGAACTTTGTTCAGCGTATGAACGAAAAAGCCAGGAGCATAGGCTTAAAGAATACCACTTTTATTAATGCCTATGGTCTTACTGCAGAAGGACACTATAGCAGCGCTCGGGATATGGCTACCATAGCCCGCTACGCTTTAGAGGTACCAAAAATGTTGGAATATACCTCCATCAAGGAATACAATTTGAGACAGGGAGAATTCAAACTGTTTAATACTAACAAATTGTTATGGTGGTACGAAGGAACCGATGGTTTTAAGACCGGATGGACTGATGAAGCTAAGTACTGTTTAACCTCTACCGTAAAACGGGATGATTTGCGCTTAATTGCGGTGGTTATGGCCTCACCCGTTCCCCAAAGCCATTTTCGGGATTCTATGCAACTATTCAATTATGGTTTTGCTAGATATAGTTTCAAGTCCTTTTTTGCTCCGGGCAGCACTTGCGGCACGGTTCAGGTGGGAAAAGGGGAACAAGAGCAAGTGGCGGTAGTAGCAGGAGAGAATGCGGGAGTAATTTGCGCTAAAGGAGAAGAAAAGAAGATAAGCCATAAGAAGAGCCTTTCTGCTTATATTGATGCTCCGGTGAAAGCAGGACAAAAACTGGGTGAACTTATGATATACCAGGACCAGGAGCTGCTTAAAAAAGTCAATTTGAATGCGGCCCAAGATGTGCAGCGGGGGGGCTTATTAAGGGAATTTTTGAAAATGCTTGCCGAAACCTATCTTTTATAATTGGAATTTAGTGGAAGGAGATTTCCCCTCCCAGCTAGAATGGGTATTATGTCAGGGTAAAAGCGGGAGGGGATAATAAATGGAGCTGGAAATGAGGCAGGTAAGAAATATACTGATAGTTAGAATTGAAGGGGAAATGGACATGCTGAGGGCAGATCAAATACGGGAAGATATTGACAAAAAGCTAGACAATAGTGAAATAAGAAATTTAATATTAAACTTGGAAAAGGTGACTTTTATAGATAGCTCAGGCTTAGGCATGATACTGGGCCGTTATAAAAAGCTCAATAGCAAAAATGGCCGGATGTATATTGCGGGAGCCAGGCCCCAGGTAGAAAAAATTTTGTATTTTTCTGGGATAAACAAGCTAATTACCATGTACCGGAATGAACAAGACGTAATTAATCTTCAGGGGAGGTGAATTCCAGTACAGACTGGAATCTATTATGAATGTAAGAAATTATTGTAAATTAGAAATAATGAGTCTGCCGGAAAATATCTCTTTTGCCCGGGCCTGTGTAGGCGCCTTCGCTTCTCAGCTCGGATGTACTCTGGATGAAATTGATGAGATAAAGCTGGTAGTCTCTGAAGCCGTGTCCAACAGCATCATCCATGCCTATCAAAATCGGGGCACTGAGTTGATAACGATTGTTATCACCTTGCTGGATGGGCAAACCCTGGAAATCATAGTAGAGGATTATGGCAAGGGCATTGAGGATGTGGCCCGGGTACTGCAGCCCTCGTATTCCAGTGAGCCAAGCCGAATGGGCCTGGGTTTTTCTTTCATGAAATCTTTCATGGACGAGCTGGAAGTAATCAGCCAACCGGGTGAAGGCACCAGTGTACAGATGAGAAGAAGTTTTGTGAGCAAAGACAAAGAAGCTTATGCTTAAGGGGGAGATGAAATGTCCTCCTTGAACTCCTACCATGATAATGAGAAGCTGATAGTCAAAGCCCAGGCTGGGGACGAGAAGGCTCGAGCCCAAGTTCATGAATCCAATATCGGTCTGGTATATATGGTTTTGGAAAAGTTTAAAAACAAGTCCTATGAATATGAAGACCTGTTTCAAGTAGGATCTATTGGTCTATTAAAAGCAATAGACAAATTTGATTTTAGCTATGGGGTTAGATTCTCCACCTATGCGGTACCAATGATAATCGGGGAAATTAAAAAATTTTTGCGGGATGATGGTATTGTAAAAGTTCAAAGGGGCTTAAAGGAAACTTATAGTAAAATTCGCTGGGCCCAAGACCAATTAAGAGGTGAACTGGGGCGGGAACCAGGGGTGGATGAAATCGCTCAATTGCTGGATATGGATAAAGAAGATATTGTAATTTCCATTGAAGCTTGTCAGGTACCAGCTTATATTAATGATGTTTTGCCCCGGGAGGAAAATGACAATTTATCCATGCTGGACAGGTTAACTGCGAATGAAGGAAGCGCAATGATGCTGGAAAAAATAGCCTTGCGGGAAGCCCTGAGTGCTCTGGATGATCGAGAACGGGAGGTGATAATTAGGAGGTATTTCAAGGATGAGACCCAGTCTTTGATAGCAGCAGATTTGGGAGTATCTCAGGTACAGGTGTCGCGAATAGAAAAGAATGCCATTAAAAAACTCAAAAACCTGCTGGAATGATGGACATAAATTTGACAGCTAGAGCCGATAAGGCTCTTTTTTTGTTTATTAGGGTGATTCCAAATCCAGCTTGTCATTCTGAGCGCAGCGAAGGATTATTTTGATCCCCCCTACGGGGACTACAATGTGCACTAGCACTATTAAGTTTCAGGATGGCTTAGTTAAAATACTTGAAGAGTAATATTAGAAAATTGATGCCCCTGCGAAAAGGCTGATATAGGCTATCTGAGGTTTAAAGGGGTACAGATGAATAAGCGCAGGCTCAAAAGTCAATAATATCTTATCGGGAGGCGATTTATTTTGAATGTTGATGCCAAGAAGATGCACCAAATAGAAATACAGGAGTATCAAAATTTGGTGGATGGGATAAAGCCCAAACCGGATATACTTAAAAACTGTATATGGGCTTTCCTGGTCGGTGGAATGATTTGTGGTTTGGCCCAGCTAATGGTAAATTATCTCCTGGCCTTGGGAATGAGCAGAATTGACGCCGGCTCAGCGGTTTCTTGCATAATGATATTTCTGGCCGCTTTTTTCACTGGCATAGGAATTTATGATGAATTGGGGAAAAGGGCTGGGGCTGGATCCATAGTGCCCATTACTGGCTTTGCCAATGCTATTGTGGCCTCAGCCATGGAATATAAGCGAGAGGGATATATATTCGGAGTAGGAGCCAGAATATTCAGTGTAGCCGGACCTACTCTGGTATTCGGTTTTGCAGTGGCGGTCTTGGTAGGTTTAATTAAAGTCTTTTTGAGTTCTTAATTAGAGCATGTAAAAGGTGGAATGGATGAATGCCGGCTTATAAAAAGAGAGGAAGCCAAACGGTGGTTTTTGAGGATACTCCAGTTATTACTTCCTGGGCTTCCATAGTAGGTCCTAAAGAAGGACAGGGACCCTGGGGAGGAGATTTTGATCAGGTCCTGGCTGACTATATGTTTGGCGAAAAGACTTGGGAAAAAGCCGAGAAAAAAATGCTGCAGGAAGCGATAAACCTGGCTCTTAATAAACGAGACCTGCAGGTTGATGATGCGGAATTAATTCTGGCTGGAGATTTATTAAACCAAACGGTTTCGGCCAATTATGCGGCCCGGGAACTGGCTCGGCCTTTTCTGGGCCTGTATGGAGCTTGTTCAACTATGGCCGAGACTTTACTGGTAGGAGCCATGCTGGTGGATGGAAAATTCTTCAACCGTTTGATATCGGCTACTTGCAGCCACCATTATGCAGCTTCCAGGCAGTATCGCTTTCCTACTGAGCAGGGAACCCAGCCTACTCCCAGCACGCAGTGGACTGCTACTGCTGCTGGGGCGGTGGTCTTAGAGTGGGCAGGAGTAGGCCCTCGGGTTACTTCAGCGACTATTGGCCAAGTAGTGGATCTAGGTCAGACCGATGTAGCTGATATGGGAAGTGCTATGGCCCCTGCAGCAGCCCATACCCTCAAAACCCATTTCGAGGATCTGCAGCGCTTACCCGACTATTATGATCTGATTGTTACCGGAGATCTGGCCCGGGTAGGTATGGCTATAGCCGAACAGCTTTTCATCCGGGATGGCCTGGTACCCCGGCCCAACTATAGTGATTGCGGAGTTTTACTTTACGATGAAAAGCAGGATGTAGACGCCGGAGGCTGTGGATGCGGTTGTGCTGCAGCTATGCTCTGTGGTCCGCTGTTGAAGAAAATGCTGGCCGGGGAGATTAACAAGCTGCTCCTGGTAGCCACTGGGGCTCTTATGAGTCCTACCATGTCCTTTCAAGGTGAGAGTATACCAGGAATTGCTCATGCGGTGGCCATTGAGAACTAGAGTCCAGGGGCAGTTTTTTATGGATGGATAGAGTGCAGATAAAAAGTGATTGGGAGGTCCCTGAATTATGACACCATTGTATATGGCCTTTTTAGGCGGAGGAGTATTATGTCTGATTGGTCAGCTGATTATGGATTTGACCAAGGCCAATATTACCCCGGGTCACATTCTGGTGGGTTATATTTCAACCGGAGCGGTATTAAGCGGCTTGGGACTGTACCAGCCCCTGGTGGACGCAGTGGGAGCTGGGGCTACCATTCCCCTTTCCGGCTTTGGACATTTGCTGGTACAAGGGACTTTAAGGGCGGTGGAGAGTGATGGCCTCTTAGGAGCTTTCAGCGGAGGGGTTGAAGCAGCGGCCGCCGGCATTACCTGTGCTATAGTATTTGGCTATGTAGCTGCGGTGCTATTTAATCCCAAGGATTAGACATGGGCCTTCATAGTCGCTAGAGGTGAATGTAATTTGTCCAAAAAGCAACATATACAACTTAACTCAGATTATGATCAAAACTTGGGTTTAATTAAGAAGGAATTGGGTGAAGGGGAGAGTTTTGATGTAATAGTTCGGGAATTCCAGGTGGCAGGCAGAAAAAGTGCACTGATTGGCATAGATGGACTTATTAAAGATGATGTATTGACCTGGATTATGCAGTCTTTGTTTCTCTTGCCGGATAGCCAGCAAGATAGTATTAAATCCACCTTGCAAACAGCTATTCCTTATATGGAACTAAACAGCGAATCCAATATCGATAAACTGTTAAGCTTTGTATTATCCGGCTCCATTTTACTACTAACTGATGGTATTAAAGAGGTTTTTGTTATCGACGCCAGAACCTATCCGGCCCGCAATCCGGAGGAAGCGGAAATTGAGCGGGTGGTGCGGGGTTCCCGGGATGGTTTTACCGAGACTATTGTCTTTAATACCGCTCTGGTCAGGAGGCGGGTGAGAGATCCCAAGCTGCGGATCAAGATGATGGGGGTAGGCAAAAGATCTAAAACCGATGTTTGTCTGTGCTATATAGAGGATATAGCGGATCCGGACTTGGTATCCACCATTAGTTCCGCAATAGAAGGTATTGAGATAGATGCAGTTCCCATGGCGGAGAAAGCAGTAGAGGAATTGATTGTGCCGGGAAACTGGTGGAATCCTTTTCCTCGGGTAAGGTATACTGAACGCCCTGATGTGGCCGCAGCACACCTATTCGAAGGTCATGTGCTGGTGATGGTGGATACTTCCCCCAGTGTAATAATTGCTCCGGCCACTTATTTTCACCATGTACAGCATGCGGAAGAGTACCGGCAGAATCCTATGGTAGGTTCCTAT
>LSQX01077846.1_pt1 | contig 30221 bp, 28 predicted proteins | sample 654561 | NCBI WGS metagenome assembly LSQX01 (sample SAMN04489861, study PRJNA283612) | anaerobic digester metagenome | isolation source: 4 biogas reactors fed with cattle manure at either 37C or 55C with and... | place: Denmark: Kongens Lyngby | collected 2014 | reverse complement strand
AGGAAGAAATAGAACAGCAGTATTCACTTGAGAAGAGGATGACTAGAGCATAACGATATGTTAACTAGGCGATAATATTGGTCTCTTCAGCTTGTGTTTTCTTTTCCCAAATACGTTCGTGAATGAAATAAGCCACCGCTTGAACCGTTGGTTCGACCAAACTTAAGGTAATAGCCATCCAAATATTACCCGTGACCACATAACCAACCACCATTGCCACGGTGATGTGCATAATGTAGTAGCTCAAGGTCTTTTTGAACATGCGTTGATTGTTAGCAACAAATTTTTGAATATGACTCATGTGATACTCCTGTGCTGCTTTGGTGTTTCTCTGTGTGATAGCTAAAGGATAATCATTCTTGTTTGATTTGTAAAAACGAATATTTTTGTGTTTTTGATTGGAAAATTAGATTTTAGTCGTAATTATTTTTTAGATGAAACGATGTTGATTGAACTCAACTTGAAAACAAAACAGGTTTGAACCAATAAAAAATATTTTGCTTGGAGATAAATATTAATTCCCAAAAGTTTTTAAATTAATAAAAATGATAAATTAGATTTATACAAATTCGCGGTTATAATCGAAAGAATGAAAAAATTACCCAGTCCAGTGGAGTAGATCTGACATTGCAGGCGAAAACCAACAAGCACAAAATCCAACAGCAAAAACTTTGTATGACAAATTGTGGGATGATCACTTGGTCACCCAACGTGACGATGGCTCAGCTTTATTGTATATCGACCGTCATTTATTGCATGAGGTGACTTCTCCACAAGCGTTTGAGGGCTTACAACTTGCAGGTCGTCAACCGTGGCGTTTAAGTGCCAATGTGGCAACGCCTGACCACAACGTACCAACCTCTAAAAAAGAGCGTGCAGACGGCATTGCAGGTATTGAAGATGATACTTCTCGTATTCAGGTGCAAACCTTGGATGNNACCGCCATATTTTACATGAAGTGACTTCACCGCAGGCCTTTGAAGGCTTGCGTTTAGCCGGTCGTAAACCCTGGCGCATTGATGCCAATATTGCCACGCCAGACCATAACGTTCCGACCACTAAAAAAGAGCGTGACGGTGGTATTGCGGCAATCGCTGATAATGTGTCGCGTATTCAGGTGCAAACCTTGGATGACAACTGTAAAACCTTTAACGTGGTGCAGTTTGACATCAATGACATCCGTCAGGGTATTGCGCACGTGGTTGGGCCTGAGCAAGGTTTAACTTTACCAGGTATGACGGTTGTGTGTGGTGACTCACATACAGCGACACATGGTGCATTTGGTTGTTTGGCACATGGTATTGGTACTTCTGAAGTTGAACACGTATTGGCAACCCAATGCTTAGTTCAAAAGAAAATGAAAAACATGCTGGTGCGTGTAGATGGCAAATTAGGTCAGGGCGTTACCCCAAAAGACGTCGTATTGGCCATTATTGGTAAAATCGGTACGGCTGGTGGTACAGGTCACGCGATTGAATTTGGTGGTCAAGTTTTCCGTGATATGTCTATTGAAGGCCGTATGACTGTATGTAACATGGCCATTGAAGCGGGTGCACGTGTAGGTATGGTGGCTGTCGATGACAAAACCATTGAATACGTGAAAGATCGTAACTACGCACCGAAAGGCGAGCAATGGGATGCTGCAGTTGCTTATTGGAATACCTTACATTCAGATGAAGGCGCACACTTTGACACCGTTGTTGTGTTGCAAGGTGAAGAGATTGAGCCACAAGTGTCTTGGGGGACTTCTCCAGAAATGGTGATTCCAGTGTCACAAGCCGTACCGACTTTAGAACAAGCTAAAGATGACGTACAGCGCAATGACTGGACACGTGCTTATCAATATATGGGTTTAACTGCAGGTCAGTCTTTGGCAGACATTCAATTAGACCGTGTATTTATTGGTTCATGTACCAACTCGCGTATTGAAGATATTCGTGCCGCAGCTGAAGTCATTAAAGGTCGTAAAGTTGCTGAAAGCATTAAACAAGCGATGGTCGTTCCTGGTTCTGGCTTAGTGAAGCAACAAGCAGAACAAGAAGGCTTAGATAAAATTTTTGTAGAAGCAGGTTTTGAATGGCGTGAGCCAGGTTGTTCAATGTGCTTGGCCATGAATGCAGACAAGTTACAACCAGGTGAGCACTGTGCATCGACATCAAACCGTAACTTTGAAGGTCGTCAGGGTAACGGTGGTCGTACTCACTTGGTGAGTCCAGCAATGGCTGCTGCAGCTGCAATTGCAGGTCATTTTGTAGACGTACGTTCATTCTAAGTTATTCCCTCATCCCAACCTTCTCCTAAGAGGGAGAAGGAGTTCTCTCTCGTAATAGAAGAGAGAGGGAGAGGTTACGGATTCAGTGAGAATTAAACATGAAAAAATATACCATTGAACAAGGTATCGTTGCACCATTAGACCGTGCCAATGTCGATACTGACTTAATCATTCCAAAACAGTTCTTGAAATCAATTAAGCGCACAGGCTTTGGTGATAACTTATTTGATGAATTACGTTATTTGGATGAAGGCTATCCAGGACAGGACAATTCAAAACGTCCGTTGAATACTGAGTTCGTATTGAATCAGCCACGTTATCAGGGCGCTTCAATTTTGATTTCACGTGCTAACTTTGGTTGTGGTTCAAGCCGTGAGCATGCGCCATGGGCATTGAATGAATATGGTTTCCGTACTGTGATTGCGCCAAGCTTTGCTGACATCTTCTTTAATAACTGCTTTAAAAATGGCATGTTACCTGTAATTTTAACTGAAGATCAGGTGGAGCAGTTATTTAAGGAATGTGCTGCGACAGAAGGTTATCAATTAACCATTGACCTAGAAGCGCAAGAAGTACGCACACCAAACGGTACTGCATTTAAGTTTGAGGTCGATCCATTCCGTAAACATTGTTTGTTGAATGGTTTAGATGATATTGGTCTAACTTTGCAAGCGGCAGATGATATTCGTGCTTATGAAGAGAAAACCAAGCAATCTCGTCCATGGGTTTTTGCTGAAATTCAGGCTTAAGTCCAGTCAAATTAGTCATAGCATCGTGGCCTAACTCTTGCTAACATCGGCACATAATAATTTTTATATTTTGTATCTAACAAGTGAGGTTGGGCGCGAACAATGAGTAAGATTTTCGGTCAGCTTGCTGTAATTGGATTTTGTGTGACTGCGTTAAGTGCATGCCAAACGTGGGATACAGCACGGCTTAAACAGGTAAAAGAAACTGCGCAAACTAAATCCAATGCATTAATTTACTGTACAGGTACGGATGATTGTGAATTTGAACGGTTAAATAAAGTCACCATTGTAGATGCAGAAAATCATCGTGTGACACGTACTGCCATCAAACAAGGTTTGGTGCGTTTACAGGAATCTTCCTTAAATAAATCGAATGCCTTGTATTTGTCTGTACCTCCTGCGCAGCATGAGTTGGTGATACGTTTTTATCCGATTTCTAAAGATCGTGCAGAAAAATTGCATGTCATTCATAAGTTTAATGCCAAGCAAAAATACACCTTTAGAATGTATCGAGACCGCATTCGTACTAAAGGCAGCTTATTAAATGTATCTGCACCCAATCCACTCTGCGTGGAACTGATGCAAAACAACAAACCCATTCGTCGTTTTTGCAAACCCTACAATGTCCTGAATGGCTTGGGCGAGTTTGTGGAACAAAAAATTTAGTCTCTACAGTCGTTGACTGTTATTAACAATGGAAATTTTCATGTCAAAACATATTTTGATTTTAGCTGGTGACGGCATTGGTCCAGAAATTGTGAAAGCTGCTGAACAAGTGCTGACACGTGTCAATGAAAAATTCAATTTGGGTTTGACTTGGGAACAAGGTTTATTGGGTGGTTCTGCAATTGATGCACATGGCGAACCGTACCCTGCAGTAACATCTGAACAGGCTAAAAAAGCCGATGCAATTTTATTAGGCGCTGTCGGTGGTCCAAAGTGGGACAACATTGAGCGTTCAATTCGTCCAGAGCGTGGCTTATTAAAACTACGCAGTGAATTGAACTTGTTTGCTAACTTACGTCCAGCGATTTTGTACCCACAATTGGCAGATGCTTCTAGCTTGAAACCTGAGATTGTGGCTGGTTTGGATATTCTGATTGTACGTGAATTAACAGGTGGTATTTACTTCGGTCAGCCACGTGGTATTCGTGAATTAGAAAATGGTGAAAAACAAGGTTATAACACCGACGTTTATTCAGAGTCTGAAATTAAGCGTATTGCCAAAGTTGCCTTTGAATTGGCTGGCTTACGTGGTGGTAAAGTATGTTCTGTCGATAAAGCCAACGTACTTGAAGTGACAGAGTTGTGGAAGCAAACAGTCACTGCAATGCAGCAAGCAGATTATCCAAACATCAATTTATCGCACATGTATGTAGATAATGCAGCGATGCAATTGGTACGTGCACCAAAACAGTTTGACGTGATTGTAACCTCTAACTTGTTCGGTGATATTTTGTCTGATGAAGCGGCAATGTTGACGGGTTCTATTGGTATGTTGCCATCTGCTTCTTTAGATGAAAATGGTAAAGGTATGTATGAGCCATGTCATGGTTCAGCGCCAGACATCGCAGGTCAAAACTTAGCGAATCCATTGGCGACTATTCTTTCTGTAGCAATGATGTTGCGTTATACCTTCCGTGAAGAAGCTGCAGCAAAAGCCATTGAAGATGCAGTAGGCAATGTATTGGATCAAGGTTTACGTACTGCCGATATTATGTCTGAAGGCATGAATAAAGTTGGTACGGTTGAAATGGGTCAAGCAGTCGTTACTGCACTTAACTAAAAATTTAAGCGATTTAACCTATCGCTTACAGCGCTAAATCAAATCATCAAACGCAGTCTTCGGGCTGCGTTTTTTATTGGTTTTGTACTTTTAGAGTGTTTTAGCTAGGAGAATTAACAGCGTTGTCCTGAAACATACACTGCGGTAGCAATACCCTGCTGTAGGCGAAAATACAAATCACAAGTCAGTGCAACATCGTAACTTTCATGACTCGGGATACCAATATTTAATGGAACAGCACCAATACCTGTAGTGGGATGCTGCGCCATAGGGATCGGAACACGCACAGGACGAATGATACGGTAATGTAGCAATTGAGGGGTAGCTTGAGCTGTACCAAGCTGTTGATAGCCAATTTGGCTTAATTGCAGATGGGTCAGGATATATTGGCTAGATTGACCAATAAATTGCTGTAAATAAGTATCGCGGTTTAAAGTGGAATGCGGTGGATTGCTACTACACGCCACAAAACTGAGTGCAAAAAGACCTGTTATACAAGCAACGCAAGATCGAAAAAACATAAACTTTTCTCCATTGCTCAAAATTTTATTGTAGCGAGCAACGCTGGAAGAAATGTTGTGATTCGATAGGCGGTAGCTAGAAAAGGTTTGAGAATGGAGGATTTTTAAAAAATAACGTAAAAAAGCCACTCCGAAAGTGGCTTTAGCTTACTCTAAAACTTAGCGTGCGCGGTAAGTGATGCGACCCTTGGTTAAGTCGTAAGGTGTCATTTCAACCTTCACACTGTCGCCTGTTAAAATACGAATATAGTGTTTACGCATTTTACCAGAAATGTGAGCAATCACTTCATGACCGTTTTCTAAACGTACACGAAACATAGTATTAGGAAGCGTTTCGGTGACAACGCCTTCGAACTCGATGAGTTCCTCTTTATTGGCCATGGCCTACCTGAGTATCAAATTGGAAAGGCGCAAATTATAGGCAATTTTTCTGAAAAAATCAAGATGCTTTACCCTATACGCCGCGCATCTGTTAGTAAAATAAGCGAATCATCGGTTTATACTTTTTCTGTAAAAAGGGGCTTGGGTAGGTTGTCAGTTTGGTCAATCGCAGTTAATCTAATTTCAATCTTTTTGGGTATAAATGAAGTACATACAAGGAAGGTTTTTGCGTGGGTCAGCTAACTGATGCATCGGTTGTATTGCGATTAGGCTACCAAGCGATTCGTCGTGCGGGGTTGCCAACCGAAGAAATTTTAACAAAAGCAGGTGTGGCCTTAAATCAGGTCGATGCCAATCAACGTACGCCTTTAAATGCACAATATGCGTTTTGGGTAGCAGCTGAAGAAGTCAGCAAAGACCCCGATATTGGTTTGCACTTGGGTGAGCATTTGCCATTGTACCGAGGGCAAGTGATTGAGCACTTGTTTATTTCTTCAGAAAACTTTGGTGAAGGCTTAAAGCGTGCCTTGGCCTATCAACGTCTGATTAGTGATGCTTTTGATGCCAAACTGGTGGTTGAGGATGACCGTTGTTATTTAACTAACGGGGTGCAGCCGTGGTCTGAAAATATTGTCAATCGCCACTTTTCTGAATGTGCCATGTCGGGTGTACTGCGCTTTTTTAAATTCATTACCGAAGGCAGATTTCAACCTATTTATATCGACTTCAATTTTAGTGAAGGAGCGATGGATGATGAATACTTTCGGGTATTTGAATGTCCAGTAAGCTTGGGGCAAAAAGAAACTCGTTTGTACTTTGATCCAAGTATTTTAGAGTATCCGCTTTGGCAGGCTGAACCAGAGCTTTTGCAGTTGCATGAGCAACTGGCATTGGAAAAGCTGCAGGAATTGGCACGTTATGATTTGGTGGGTGAGGTGCGCCGTGCCATTGGTTCTACCTTAGAAAGTGGTGAAACTACACTGGAAACAGTGGCGGCACAATTGAATATCACGCCACGTCGCTTACGTACGCAATTGAGTGAAGCCAATACCAGTTTCCAACAGATTTTGTCAGATTATCGTTGTCGATTGGCGAAACGCTTACTTTCTAATACCAATGAAAGTGTGGAGCGAATTGTGTATTTAACGGGTTTCTCTGAGCCAAGCACGTTTTACCGTGCATTTAAGCGCTGGACCAATGAAACCCCTGTGGAATATAGAAAGCGCAAACAGCGTTAAGTTGCCTGTTCAAGTCCCTCCTAAATGGAGGGATTTTTCATTGCTGTACTTTTGTAGGGAATATGGTTCTACTCTGATCTGGAGGTTAGGGTGACTAAAATTTTGAAAAAGACATTATTCAGGTATGTTTAACCAATGCGGCCCTAAAGGAACTTTGGGTAAATCAAACTGTTCAGGATAATGCGCCTGAATAAAATATAAGCCGTCAGGTGGGGCGGTAATGCCTGCAGCTTTACGATCTTGTGCTGCAAAAATTTGGTCAATATGGTCAATTTCATACAGCCCTTGCCCAATCTCCAATAAGCACCCCATGATATTGCGAACCATGTGATGCAAAAAGCCATCAGCTTGAATATCCAGCACCAAATAATTGCCGTGACGAATCAGGCGGCAATGGCTGACATGGCGTACAGGTTGATTGGACTGACATGCAGCAGCACGAAAACTCTCAAAATTATGCGTACCTTCAAATTTCTGTGCAGCCGCAATCATTTTGTCGACATCTAAGGGATAATAAGCATGCGTAACTTGCTTGTGCAATAAGGCAGGACGTTGCGGATTATTGTAAACCACATAGCGATAGCGGCGTGCCTGTGCCTTAAAACGGGCATGAAAATCCATGTCCATAGCCTTAATCCATTGAATCGCAATATCTTTAGGTAGTTGGCTGTTGGCACCCATTAACCAGCCACGTTCAGGGCGAATGGCCTGAGTATCAAAATGCGCCACCATATTGGTTGCGTGCACGCCAGCATCGGTACGTCCTGCACCGTGTAAAATAATTCGTTCATCAGCAATTTTGCTCAGGACTTTTTCAATAGTTTCCTGCACACTCGGCACGCCAGCTTGCTGGGTTTGCCAGCCGCGATAACGAATGCCACAAAATTCAATTCCGACTGCAAAACGCTGCATAATGACCTCAAATTACACTGAAGAATGCCAATGCGCATACCACTGTGCAAGGCTGTCGTATTGTAAATGCATTTTTAAGCCTTTTGCATACAGATCTGCATGGCTGTGGCAATTGCTGATCAAAATTTTACTGTCCTGCAGCCATTGGCTGATGGCATAGCGTTGTTCTATTGCCCCAAAAGTGACTTGTGTGGTGAGAATCACTGCACATTGCTGGCTTTGCAGGGCATGAATCAGGGCGATGACCTCGGCATTGACTGCCATATTGCCTGTGCCATAACTTTGTAAAATCAGACAGTGGGGTGGATGTTGTTGTAAGGCTTTTAAATTCTGAATCAGGGCTGAAAGTGCAATCGGTTGTAGCATCCAATTGAGGCAGTTAAAGTGCTGAGCTTTTTCAATATGCTGAGCTGTGATGCTTAACGGTGGCTCATCGTATGGCTGAATTTCACTGCAGGCTAAAGCAGATTGCCCTGTAAATGCATTCAGCTCCATGGTGTGTTGTTTCAGTGCTGTTGCAGCGTGAATGAGTTGGTGATGAAAAGCTAGATACACGCCTGGATTCACTTGATGAATCTGTGCTAAAGCAAAATTTAGGTTGTCGAGTGCATCACTAAATTCACGGGTGTCTGTGCCTTGTGTATTTAAAAGCGGATATTGGCTACCGGTTAAAATGACGTGAGCAGAATGCGTTAAAAAACGTGCCAATACCGCACTGGCATAGCTGAGAGTGTCAGTGCCATGCAGAATCACAAAATGCTGAAAATCTTGTTGTTGTAATTGTTGAATATATTGAATCAGTAATAGCCAGTCTGCTGCGGTACACGCGCTACTGTCTTTAATAACAGGTGCAACAAAACATTCAATATCCAAATTTAGGGGGAGGACTTGTGCTAAGCGAGGTAGAAATTGCTCAGCAGGCATTGGACTCAGGGGGGCACCGACACAGCCAAAAGTGCCGCCCATATAAATCAAAGCAATTTTTTTCATCATAAAAAAAGCAGTCAAGGATGACTGCTTTATCTTAATTGGATTTACTTCAAGATACGATTTGATTCAGTAACTGATCGGCACGTTGGCGTTGTTCAGTTGAGTAATCTGCATCTTGTTCACTGAGTAAGGCCTTGGCAGTATCAAAAGCACCTAATTCGATATATTGGGCAGCCAAGTCTAAATTTAATTGAATTTCATCTACCTGAGCTAAATCTGGGAATGATTTAACCAACGGGTCATTCAGGTCAACGGTTGCAGTAACAGGAGCCGTTGTAGTTTCTTGCTCTTGAGTTGGAGCAGCAATGATCTCAGCTGGGGTTTCGGCTTCAGTTGTTGTTTCTGGAGCAGGCGCGCTGTCAAATGTGAAATTGAAGTCAGATACTGCAGGATCAGTTTTTGCTTCAACAGCCGCAGGGCTTTCGGTTGTTGAAAAGTCAAAGTCTAAACTTGGTGCTTCTGTTGTGGCAGGTGCACTTGCTGGTGTTTCAGGTGCTACAGTTTCGGTTTTATTTGGCTCTAAATCAAATGAAAATTCAAGCGGTTGGGCTGCTTCTGTAGCACTTGTACTTGGCTCAGGTGTAATTGTAGGTGCTTCAGTTTTCTCTGTGACTGGTGCAGTATCTACAGAAAAATTAAAGTCTAAAGCAGCAGGTTCAGCTTTTAATTCAGGCTCAGCTGCTTTTTCTACAGGTGCAGCAGGGCTTAAGTTTAATGATGAGGTATCAAATTCTAAGCCAGCTGCAGTATCTGTAGTTTTATTTGAGGTTAATTCTTGTTGTAACTGATCAAATGATGCAGTTTGATTAGGTGTGCTAGACGGTGCAGTGAAGTCTAAGCCAGTATTAGCAGCGGATTGAGAAGTCTCTTCAGCTGATTTCTCTTCAATGCTCTCACGTGCATAGCTAGCCTTTTTCGCTTCAGCCTGCGTCAAAATATCATCTAACTCTAAAGAGCGTAAATGATTCAGCAATTGATCAATCGCAAACTCATCTTTTTGCTGTAAATGAATGTCGAGCAAGAATAAATACAGACCGTGTAAAGAATTATCACGTTTTAAGGCCTGATTGATCTGTGCTTCTGCAGCAAAGAAATTACGTTCCTTAATCAGATTTTCAATATTGGTCTGAATTTTAACAGGTACAGGGGTAGAGTGCTGTGCTGCAGATACCACATCTTCAACAGCAACTGATTTTTGTGCCGTTTTTTTTGTAGTCGTGGTTTTTTTTGCACTACTTTTTGCTGGCGTTGCTGCTTTTTTGGTGGTTGGTTCAGCTTCTTTACTTGCTTCACGCTTTTTCAAGAAAATTGCGATCACCAGTAGCAAAATAAACGGAATCACATAAATCAGCATGTTTATACCCCTTGAGGATGTGGTGCGTGTTTGACCTTATATCCCAAAAAAATCATTGTAAGTAACATTTAGTGTTTTGGCTTATTTGCTGCTTGTTGTTTTTGCAATTGTTGTTGCAGTTCAGCCAAGCGCGCATTGAGTAATTGAATTCTGTGATCCTTCTGACGTAATGCCAATTCTAATTCTGTTACGTTCTTTTGTAATTTAACGGTTTTCTCGCGGGATGTCATAACTTTTAATGACAAGTCACCCGAAGTTTGTGTGGATTGTGTGTTCTTTTTGGCAGAACCATGGGTGGAGTCTTGTTGATTTTCAGCGACAAGGCTCATTTCAGCCTGATTCAAGCGATATTTGGCTTTGCCAGATTGTGCTGCAGTGGCTTGTTCAGGCACTGGAATCGTTGCTTTTTTCTGGGCTTTTGTAGCTGCTTGCGTCTGTAGGTTCAGGGTTGCACCACGGCGTAAACGATTGGCATCTCCCTGAATAAAAGCATGTTCATTATTGGCTTTAATTTGTTGCATGACTTTTGCGACAGGTTGGTTATTTTCACCTGCAATACGTGAGGCAATTGCCCATAAAGACTCATTCGATTGCACCACATGTTGAGTCTTGTTTGGTGCTGTCGTACTTGGTTTTGCTTTGGTTGTTGCTGTTTGAGCAGGTTTGCTGGCTGGTGCTTCAGGTTTAGCTTGAGCTGCTTGTTTTGCACGCTGTTCGGCAGCAAATTTTTGAACCAAAGGATCAGCCGATTGTTGTGCCACAGTCACAGATGATGTTGTGGTCGTCGTTTTAGGTGTTGTGGGACTGCTGACTTGTTGCTCTGGTGTTGTGTTAACCACGGTGTTACTTGGTGTTGTGCTGCGGCTTGGTGCTGTTTGTACTACAGTCACTTGCTGCTGATTGAGCGCAGGAGGAGCACTGCGTTGAATGGTAAGCGGTGCTTCAAACGCATTACGCTCAATGGCTTTCGGTGTTTCAACTTGGTAATGAGTGCTTACAGGTAAATTTAAGGCAATATCTTGCTCATTTACGATCATCACAGGGGTTAAAGCCTGTTCATTACTGCGCTGCGTTGCGGCGAGCGGGGCAGGTGTGCTGCGCTTTAATGGTGTACGAATATGCTGTAAACGTGTTGCATTACCTTCTTTAATTTTAACCACAATATTAAGCTCAGACTCTGTCAGAGGTCGTGAGGAGGTAATGGTAATGACCCCTGTTCCATTGCCGTTGCGGCGGGTAAAAAAGTTAAGATGGCCTGGTGGACGATGGCTTGCACCAATAGACATTAAATCTTCTGCCGTGGCCAAACTTACATCAATCGGTTCATTAATATTGGATTGACGAAAGTTGATTTCAGCATAAAGCAATTCCCCAGCTGTTGACTGAATTTGAATTGGGTCAACATTCATTGCATACATTTGCTGCGAAGCCAAAATAGATAAAATGGCGATCTTTAATTTGTTATATACAGTCATCTTAATTGTTAGCTCGGTCATTTATCGCAAGGCGAAAAGGATAGAGTAGCGAGTTGTAGGTCGATTGTAAAATATTAACACACCGATTACATAAAAAAAGCCAGTCAAAATTTGACTGGCTTTTTGCTGCTAGATCACAACATCAAAATGATTGAGTGATCAAGCGAGTATTTAGGCATTTTTGTAATCAATTAAGATGCGTAGCATGCGGCGTAATGGCTCAGCAGCACCCCAAAGTAATTGGTCACCTACAGTGAATGCACCTAAGTACTCTTTGCCCATGTTCATTTTACGCAAACGACCCACAGGAACAGTTAAAGTACCAGTCACAGCTACAGGTGTAAGATCAGTCATAGATGCTTCACGTGTATTTGGCACAACTTTAGCCCATTGGCTTGATTGACGAATCATATCTTCAATTTCATTCAATGGTACGTCTTTTTTCAGCTTCAAGGTGATTGCCTGAGAGTGACAACGCATTGCACCAATACGTACACAGTGACCATCAATTGGAACGATCTGCTGATTGCCTAAGATCTTGTTCGTTTCAACTTGACCTTTCCATTCTTCTTTCGATTGGCCGCTTTCAAGCTGCTTGTCGATGTATGGAATTAAAGAACCCGCTAAAGGCACACCAAAGTTTTCTGATGGGAAACCTTCACCACGTTGTAATGCTGCAATTTTAGAGTCAATGTCTAAAATTGGTGAGCGTGGATCATCCAGCAAGTCTTTGGTGTTGTTGTAGAGGTAGCCCATGCCTGTGATCAGCTCACGCATGTTTTGCGCACCTGCACCAGAAGCTGCTTGATAGGTCATTGAGGTCGCCCATTCCACTAAATTGTTTTGGAACAGTGAACCCAAGCCCATCAACATGAGTGAAACAGTACAGTTTCCGCCCACGAAGGTTTTAGTGCCATTCACCAAGCCATCTTTAATGACATTCATGTTGACAGGGTCAAGCACGATAATGGCTTCATCGTCCATACGTAGGGTAGATGCTGCGTCAATCCAGTAGCCATTCCAGCCTTCAGCTTTAAGCTTTGGAAAAACTTCAGAAGTATAGTCACCACCTTGACAGGTAATAATGACATCCATTTGCTTCAGACTGTTTAGGTCTGTTGCATCCATAAGTGCTGGGGCAGTCTTACCACCAAACGCTGGTGCTTCACCGCCAGCATTACTGGTAGAGAAATAGAATGGCTCAAAATGAGCAAAATCATTTTCTTCAACCATACGTTGCATAAGGACGGAACCGACCATCCCGCGCCAACCGACCAGACCTACTTTCATGTCACTTTGCCTCGGTGCGTTAAAAAACAAAAAGGAGTATGAGTTTATCAAAAGGGGGCGCAACTGCAAGCATTACATGAACAAAACATGAGTATTATTGAGTGAAATCTCTAGTTTATGTTACATACAAAATTGATAACATTTGTTTCAAGCAAGAAAAATCAAAAAATACAAGTGAGTTAGACAACATGATTTGGGTGGAGATACTGGCAATATTGGTGATTTGGCTCAGTTTTTGGTCGCTGATTCCGCGTGATGAATGGTGGATTCGGGGCGCAGATTTTCCGCGTTTGCAAATTTTAGCACTGGGGATTATTGCCTTTATTTTATTGCTGGTTTGGGAACATCCATGGGATATGTCACGCCAAGTGATCTTGATTGGCGTGATTGCTGCTTTGGCTTATCAACTCAAAATGGTCTTGCCGTACACTTTATTGTGGAAAAAACAGGTGAAGCAGGTTCGCCCTGAACAATTAAACCCTGAAAAACAAATTTCTTTAATTGTATCCAATGTGTTAACACCCAATAAAAAACATCATTTGCTGATTGAACAAATTCAGCAACTAAAACCCGATTTGGTTTTGACCTTGGAGTCTGACCAAATTTGGCAACAGGCTTTGACTGAAATTGAGGTGGATTATCCATATCGGGTCGCGGTTCCTTTAGATAATTTGTACGGGATGCATTTGTATAGTCGTTTGCCACTCAAAGATACAGAAATTAAATTTATTCTCAGTGATGAAATTCCGTCCATTCATACCACTGTATTTTTGCCTTCAGGACAACCTGTGCAGCTATATTGCTTGCATCCGAAACCACCCAGCCCAACCGAAGCCAAAGACTCAACCTTGCGTGATGCAGAGCTACTCATTGTGGGAGATCAAATCAAAGATTTAGATGAAAGTTGCATTGTTATGGGGGATTTAAACGATGTGGCATGGTCACGTACGACACGACTGTTTCAGCGGATTAGTGGTTTGCTTGATCCACGGGTAGGGCGTCATTACATCAATACCTTTCATGCCGATTATCCCTTGTTGCGTTGGTCGTTAGACCATGTTTTTCATAGCACAGACTTTGCTTTGGTCAAGATGAAACGCTTAGCACATATCGGTTCTGATCACTTTCCTGTGTATGTGGTTTTGCAGACAGGGCGTATTTTTGATCAGATTCAAGAAGAGTTGCCCCAAACTGATGCCGATGAGCAAGAAGCACAGAACGCAATTCAGGAAGGCATTGAAAAAGCCGAACTAGAAGAAAAGATTGTGACAGATGAAATTGCGCAGCCGTATAAAGAGCAGGGTAAATCGGTTTAGAAATCAATCGAAAAGTGTACGAAATAGCTTACACGGATTTAGGCACATGGCGCATAGTTTATTCTGACTGATCTGGTTAAGATTACTTCATCGGCACAAGGACTCGGGAACGGAATATCCCATTAAGGAAGACGACGCCGATGGATGAGCATCAAGGATATGATGTAGGTAAGGAATGCCACATAATAAAATAACAATAAGTTTTGAAAGCACAACCTCATGAGCCCGAGTTTTACAGGATGTAGAACTCGGGCGATGATTTTTAGGGATTGTTTTTTTTCACTTTCATTGTTTTTTAAACGAATTAAATTTCAATCAGCTTGATTTAGTTCTAAGGCTTTAGGTGCGTTTTGACTGCAAAACTTGCTGATATAAATCTAAGGTTTGGTGGCACATATCTGCCAAACTGAATACCTCCACAGGTGCTACGCTTTGCTTTTGCTGTATGTGTAACTCTACAGTTTTCGATAAAGCAGACTGATCATCGACTTTTATTAGCCCTTGCGGATACAATTGCGATAAAATTTCTGCTACGCCCCCACGGTTCCAGCCAATTACAGGTGTACCTACAGATAAAGATTCAAGTGCGGTACGCCCAAAGGTTTCTGCCTGATTAGAAAGAGAAAGTACAATATCGCTAAAAGCAAGCCATTCACGAATATCAGAACGGTGTCCAACAAATGTTATGACTTCAGTCAAATGTTTATCCTGAATATTTTGTTTTAGTTCTTGCAGGTAAGCTATTTTTTTCGCATCTGCACCGCCTACAACTACAGCATGGATATGTGGATACTGGTTTTTTAATTTCGCAATTAGATCAATTAATGTTTCATGACCTTTTAAACGTGTGATACGTCCTGGCAAACAAATTAAAAACTTATGTTCAAGTTCAGGAAAATCTTGATAGGTCTGTTGAATCCATTGTGTAGAAGGTTGATAGCCATGTGGAAATGCCGCAGGGTCAATTCCACGATAAATACGGACAATATCTTCGGCTGGGCAATTTTTATAATGATCGTGAATGTAGGTGACCACACTGTCTGAAACGGCAATCACTTTTTCAGCTTGGGTCATAATTTGGCTGTAGCGGTTAATTGAATAAAAACCGTGCACGGTTGAAATTAAGTGAGGACGTTTTTCTGCTGGAATACCTTTTAGAGCAAAATGGGTCAGCCAAGCAGGTACACGAGAACGCACATGCACAATGTCTGGTTGATGTTGCAGAATCAGTTGGCGTAAAGGACGGATTTGCCACAAGCTTGATAATGATTTTTTGTGGATGGCCAACTTTAAATGTATAGAACCTTCAGTTTCAAGTTGGTTCACCATCCGCCCGCCATTCGACACCACCAATGAGGTATGCCCTTGAGCGACTAAGGCACGGGCAATTTCTAGGGTGCCACGTTCTACACCGCCACTGTTTAATTCGGGTAATAGCTGCATGACTTTCATGAATCTTTCCTTTTACCGTACAGATTAGTAAATACTGTCATAACCTTCGGGACGGCTCTTAAACCGACGATGAAACCACATATATTGGGTAGGAGCGATGCGTAGTTGCTGCTCAATAATAAAATTGGTGCGCGTTGCATCTGCGACTTCATCTGCACTTGGAAAATCTAACAGTTCAGGCTCAATCAGCACTTTATATTGAGGGTTGGCAAGCTCACCTGTACGGTAAAAATATAACGGAATTGCAGCGGCTTTGGTCATTTTTAACAGACGACGATGCGCCGTGACTGTTGCTGCAGGCACGCCAAAAAATGGCGCCATCACCCCTTGTTTTAAACCAAAATCCTGATCTGGGCTATACCAAATCGCACGACCGTTTTTTAATTGTCGGATTAAGCCACGCATATCATCGTGGTCAATTTGATGACCATAAATGGTGGCGCGACAACGGTAAATGAGCATGTCCAATAACGGATTGTTTTGTGGGCGATAGACCACGTCAGGGTCAAAATATTGGGCACAGACATAACCGCCCGCATCGAGCAAAGTAGAATGAGTGCCCAAAAGTAAAACACCACGACCTGCGCTCTGAGCCTGCTGAATATGCTCTAAACCTTCAACTTGGGTACGACCTTTAAACCATTGTGGGTTGTACCATGCGTTAAGCGTTTCAAATACACCGAGCATTTGATCTACAAACACTTGTCGTGCATTTTCATGCAGTTGCGCTTCATTCCATTCAGGGAAACACACTTCCAAATTACGTAAGGTGGTCAACCGACGGGACTTCATACTTTTAAAGGCTAAATTGCCTAAAAACTGTGCCAAACGATACTGAATTGCCCATGGTAAAATGGCTAAAATCATGAGAAAAACGATGCCAATCCATACCCCCCAGTATTTAGGTAACAGGAAAGACCATTGAAATTCACCAGGTTGAAATTCAGTGCGTTGACTCATAATATCCAGATCGCTTGTTGCATCGTTGCAGTGTAGCATGAACCGATTTTAAAATTAAAAAGCATCCGTCCAATGGGAAAGATGCTTTAAGAGGTCTGATTTTAGAGGATTTATGCCTAGTGCTTAAACACGTTTGGCATATCCCCAGAGTTTATTGGTCTAGTTACCGTTGGCCAGATTTTCTAATTCATCCCAGCGCTCTAGTTTCTCCAATAGTTCTTCATCAATTTCTGCCAAACGCTGTGAGGCTTTGGTGGCTGCTTCAGCATCCGTTACAAACCAAGAGCCATCTGCCAGTTTTTCAGACAATTCTGCCTGTTCCTGCTCCAATGCTTCAATTTCGCCAGGTAGTTGCTCTAAAGCACGTTGATCTTTGTAGCTCAATTTGACTTTTTTCGCTGGTGGTGCAGCTGCTGCAGCCTCGGCTTTGGCAACGGCTTTTTTAACATCACTTTTTTGATCAACCACAGTTTGGTCTGGACGCTGCTGCAAATAGTCCTGATAGCCGCCAATATATTCATCAATATTGCCTTTACCATCAAATACCCAAGTTGAAGTCACCACGTTGTCCATAAAGGCACGGTCGTGTGAAATCAGTAATAAAGTCCCTTTATAGTCGCTGAGCATTTCCTCAAGCAATTCTAAAGTGACCATATCCAGGTCGTTCGTTGGCTCATCCATCACAATTAAGTTAGATGGTTTAAGCAATAATTTTGCCAGTAAGATGCGGTTGCGTTCACCGCCAGACAAAGCTTTAACAGGCGTGCGTGCACGTTCAGGTGAGAACAAAAAGTCTTGCAAATAACTATAGATATGACGACGTTGTCCGTTTACATCTACAAAATCTGAACCTTCAGATACGTTATCTTTAACCGATTTTTCTAAGTCCAATACATTACGCAATTGGTCAAAATAGGCAATTTCGAGCTGTGTTCCTGTTTTGACAGAACCGCCATGCTCAATTTCACCCAAAATGGCTTTAATCAGCGTGGTTTTACCCACACCGTTGTCACCCACTAAACCAATACGGTCGCCACGTAAAACCAATGCCGAAAAGTCTTTAATAATTGGTGCTTGATTGCCAAAAGCTACTTGTAAATGTTCAATTTCAAAGACCAGTTTACCTGAACGGTTAGCTTCCTGTGCAGCCATATTGACTTTGCCTTGTTGGAAGCGACGTGCCTTGGATTCTTCACGTAAGGCTTTTAAGGCACGTACACGTCCTTCGTTACGGGTACGACGTGCTTTAATGCCTTGGCGAATCCATGCTTCTTCTTCGGCCAGTTTTTTATCAAATAGTGCGTTTTGTTTTTCTTCAGCTTCGAGTTGCTGTGCTTTTAAATCTAAATAACGTGAATAGTTGCCTTCATAGCTGCGTAACACACCACGATCTAGCTCGACAATGCGAGTGGCAATACTGTCTACAAAAGCACGGTCATGCGAAATAAACAGCAGGGTTAAATTATTTTGATCGAGTAAGAATTTTTCTAGCCATTCAATACTTTCTACATCCAAGTGGTTGGTCGGCTCATCTAATAACAACACATCAGGCTGCGTGAGCAGGGCACGTGCCAACAACACACGACGTTTACGTCCGCCCGATAAATCGGCCAAGTCTGCATTCGGATCCAGTCCCATTTTACTTAAAATGGCATTGACCTTATTTTCTAGCGCCCAGCCATCCAGCTGATCCAACTTGTGTTGCAGGTTTCCCATGCGATCACAGGCATCCATATCGCCTAATACACAGGCATCGCTGGCTTCATGGTAGGCTTTGAGCACCGCTGCTGCTTCACCTGCACCATCGGCCACAATATCGGCCACTTTACCAGACGACATCGGTACGTCTTGTGCCAGCATAGAAATAGTGATGCCATTTTGCAGCGATACTTCACCGGCATCGGGCAGTAAACTTCCTTCAATCAGTTTAAGTAGAGTAGACTTACCTTCCCCATTACGGCCAATCAAACACACTCGTTCGCCACGTTCTAGGTTAAAATTCGCGCCGTCGAGCAAGGCAGGTCCACCAAATGCAAGCTGGACATCCCTTAAAGTAATATAGGCCATAGTGTTTCCTAAAAAATCTCAAATGAGGATTTGAAATGACTAAACAAAGTATAGATGATCAGGCGTCATTTTCCGCACCCATTGAAGATTTGCAAGTGCGAATTGCATTTTTGGACGATTTAGTTGAACAATTGAATGAACAAGTGGTACGCCAAAGTCTGGAAATTGCGGATTTAAAGCAACAAATGCAATTGTTGTATCAGCGGGTTGAGTCTGCCGATTTGTCGGAAGGCATTGCGCCATTTGACCCACTGACTAACCGTCCACCGCATTATTAAGGCTCGAAGATGCGTAAATACAGGGAAGGTAGTTCAGATCAAAACAATGTCAGACATGAATTTTATTTGACCTTTACGATACTTCCCGTTGTAATGCTCGGCTGCTGCGCCAAAATCTTAAAATCTACCCGTGTTCGCTAAAATTTATGTCTTCTAAAGTTGTGTTACTTGATCTTGAAAACAACATGCCTACCGCGACCTTGTTGCGAGAGATTGTTGAGCATCATCCTAGTGTGTATCTGTTTAATTGTGCAGGAAAATTTGAATACAGCCTGCAAGATTTAACCGAGTTCGCAGGCTGGGTTAGCACAGGTCAGCTCATTATTTTAGATAGCCCTCGTGCTGAATTTAAAGAGTTTGAATATGCTGTGGTGGTGGGGCAACTGATGGCGCTACTTGAGCCAGATACACAGGTTGAGGTCATTTCTGCCGCAGACAGTATTCAGATTTTATTGGAAATGTTGCAGGCTTCAGAAATCGCTTGTCACCTGATTCATATTCAGCCTGAAGTTCAGGCTGCGAAAAGTAAACATCAATTACCGAGCCCTGCAGCAATTCGCAGTAAGCCTGAATTGCTGTTGGTGAAAAAGTACTGTGATGCGTTGGCAAAAATGTCAGGTAAACCGACGAATCAAGACGCTTTAAAAAACTCGATCACCAATATTTTGCAGCTTGAAGCAGATAAGGCACAGCATGTGTTGGGCATGTTGATTAACCTAAAAATTGTTAAACGTGTAGATGAGCAGATCAGTTTCCGTAAAAAAGTACTGAAACAATGGGTGCAGTTAGATTTAGATGCTGTAGCAGAGCCCATTCAAGAGGTGACAGAAAAGTCTACGCTAGCGGAGCAAGCAGAAGTTGCAGAATTGCATCCTCAGCATGCGTTGTTTAAAAACTTTAGCCAAATTGACCCTGTGCAATGGGAAGTGGCAAAAAAACTACGTGAGCTAAAAGGTGATAAGCCTAAAGATATTTATGAGTTGCGTGATTTATTGGAACGACTTTTTCCAAAATCTGACATTCGCTTATTGCTCAAAGAACTGATTGAAAAAGGCTATATTTATTGGAATGGGCATGAAGTGCTGTATAGCCATGAAATGTTTTTGAGTTGATAAGACTGAGGGTATATGAAAAAAATATTATTAGTAGACATCGAAAATATTCAAAAAACTGAAAAAGAGCTTTTGAAATACTTAGCTCAATATCAATATGTGTATTTGGTGTATGCAAAATCACCTATAAATTTAAGCTTGGACGGTTTGCAGATGCTTTCTGATTTTGTGAGTAAGAAAAAGCTTGTTCTTATTAAAATGCCTAAGATAGGACCAGATGCTGCAGACTTTGGGTTGGCTTTCTTAGCTGGTCAGTTGTCTATTCAAATGGATAAATCAAATATTGAATTTGATGTTATGTCGAATGATAAGAAAATTGAATATATTGTTGATTTATTGACAGTAATGGGTTTTAAGTCTCAACAGTTAAAAAAGGATATCTCATCTTCACCTAGTAAAGAGTTTAAATTAATAAATCAGGAAATTGATTTAAGCTCTGATGAGATGAAACCTTTACTGTTTGCAATTCAATTACTCTTAAAAAATCAACCAAAACAATTTAATTCATTAAACAATGCTTTAAAGTCTTGGTTAAAAGGATATACAAGCAATACTAGAAAAATTATTGAGCAGTTAAAAGATTATCAATTAATTCAGATTAAAGATCAGACTGTAAGTTATGAGCTATCTAGGATGAAAGAAGCTCTTAAAATTAGAAAAAAAGGTGAGGTACAGGCTTTAAGTAAAGCTTTACCATCAGTTGATGAAATTCAGATTAAGCCGCATTTACAAAGAGTGAAACAGTATTGTGATTATCTAAGTAAAATTAGAAATAATAAACCTGCAAAATTAAATAGTTTACTGAATTCGATTCAATCTGTATTAAAGTTAAACACTCAGCAATCGGCTCAAGATTTTACCAATATTTTAATAAAGCAAAATATTGTTAAACAAGAGAGTACCAAACTAACATATAACGATTCCTTGATTGAGGCTTGGGCTAGTCTAGACAAAACTTGTTTGAATACAATAATAATTCAGGCAAATTTAATGGGGCAGCCTAATACCGAAGTTTTGTCATAAAGAGCATAAGCTTCGGATAAAGCCTATGATTTTAGTCGTCGGTACTTGCGTTTTATATTGTGCTTATGCAACTCTAATATAAGAATAGAAAGGTTGTACTATGGAAAATACTGGAATTTGGGTTGCCGTTGCCGTCATTGTATTTGTGATGGGCTCTATTTTTGGTCTGCGTGTAAGCCCAAGAGAAAAAGCTTTGGGACTAATGCGTGAGAAAGCCCGAAAAATGGGACTACACCCACGTTTGGTGGTTGCACCCGACTGGACCAAAATCCCGAAAGCAACGGAATCACGTGCCAGTATGGTGGCGTATTATAGCGTCTTAATCGCCGATGCTCGTTTACCATTGATGCGTGCTTTAGTGACAGATCAAAAGCTTAATGTGCTGCATGGCGATGAGAAATTTCAGGGCTTACCCATTGCATTAAAGGGCATTTATGCTATTGATATGCAGGCAAACTGTGTAGGAATCTATTGGGATGAAGAAGCCGACCTTCGTGCTACTCAGTTAGATGAAATGAAAGCCTTTTTACATGGCTTGGCAGAACATTAATTTTTAAACCATTAAATAGGAAATACGGTTACTTATGGCGAACGCTCCTCGGTCCACATCCAAAAGCACAGCAGCCAAATCTGAAGCTGGTCACAAACGTGCCTTAGTGATTGTGGAGTCGCCTGCAAAAGCGAAAACAATCAATAAATATCTTGGTTCGGACTACATTGTGAAGTCTTCGGTAGGTCACGTGCGTGATTTACCAACCAGTGGCGGTGCTAAAACCACAGAAAAGAAAACCACCACCCGAACCAAGCTGACCGAGGCTCAGAAAGCTGAAAAAGCTCAATCAGCATTAGTCAACCGTATGGGCGTCGACCCTGAACATGACTGGAAAGCACATTATGAAGTGCTACCAGGCAAGGAAAATGTCGTTGCGGAATTAAAAAAACTGGCATCGCAGGTCGATGAAGTCTATCTCGCAACGGACTTGGACCGTGAAGGGGAAGCCATTGCATGGCATTTAAAAGAAGTCATTGGTGGCGATGACTCTCGTTATCAGCGTGTGGTGTTTAACGAAATTACCAAAAATGCCATTCAGGAAGCGTTTAAGCACCCTGCGCGTTTAGATACCAATAAAGTCAATGCACAACAAGCACGTCGTTTCTTAGACCGTGTGGTGGGCTTTATGATCTCACCGCTGTTATGGGAAAAAATTGCCCGTGGTTTATCGGCAGGGCGTGTACAGTCGGTTGCGGTTAAATTAGTGGTAGAGCGTGAGCGTGAAATTCGTGCCTTTGTTCCTGAAGAATACTGGCAAGTGTTTGCAGATACTAAATCTGCAAAAGATGACATTCGCCTAGAAGCGGTGAAGCAAGCGGGTAAAACCCTCAAGTTACGCAATAAAGCTGAAACCGATGCTTTACTGAACTTGATTAAAGATGCGCAATACACCGTATCTACACGTGAAGATAAGCCGACCAAAGTTAATCCGAGCGCACCGTATATCACCTCAACGCTACAACAAGCAGCAAGTACTCGTCTTGGTTTTTCAGTCAAAAAAACCATGATGTTGGCACAGCGTCTGTATGAAGCAGGTTTTATTACCTATATGCGTACGGACTCGACGTTCTTGAGTGATGATGCCGTAAATATGGTACGCACACATATTGAATCCGAGTTTGGTCAAAAATATTTACCTGCAAAACCTAACCGTTATGGCAATAAAGCAGGCGCACAAGAAGCGCACGAAGCAATTCGTCCATCTAATGTTGCGCTGAAAGGTGACAGTTTGGTGGGGGTAGAGCGTGATGCACAGCGTTTGTATGACCTAATTTGGCGTCAGTTCGTCGCTTGTCAAATGACACCTGCAGAATATTTATCATCAACCATTTTGGTTGATGCCAATGGCGTAGAGTTAAAAGCCAAAGGCCGTACACTGGTTTTTGATGGTTTTACCAAAGTGCGCGGCCAAAACAAATCGGATGATGATGTGCTGTTGCCAGCCGTTAAAGTAGGTGAAATTCTTAAATTAGAGAAGCTTGATCCATCGCAACACTTTACCAAACCGCCTGCACGTTTTACCGAAGCGTCTTTGGTCAAAGAGCTTGAGAAAAAAGGTATTGGGCGTCCATCGACCTATGCTGCAATTATCTCAACCATTCAAGACCGTGGTTATGTGAAACTAGAAAATCGTCGCTTATTTGCAGAAAAAATGGGTGAGATTGTCACCGACCGTTTGGATGAAAGCTTTAATAACTTGATGAACTATGACTTTACTGCAGACCTTGAAGGTCAGCTAGATAAAGTTGCAGATGGTGAGCGTAACTGGAAAGATTTGCTTAACAGTTTTTATGGTGATTTCAAACAGCGTTTGACCAATGCACAGGGTGAACAGGGCATGCGCCGTAACTTGCCTGTAGAGGTCGATGCAGTACATTGTAAAGAATGTTCACGCCCAATGCAGATTCGTACAGGTACAACAGGGGTATTCTTAGGCTGCTCAGGCTATAATTTGCCACCGAAAGAGCGTTGTAAAGGGACGCTGAACCTGACACCTGTAGAATCACTTGCAGCCTTATCCGATGATGATGCCGCTGAAACCGCAGATTTGATGTCTAAAAAGCGCTGTCCAATTTGTGAAACAGCCATGGACAGCTATGTAATTGATGGCGGTCGTAAACTGCACATTTGTGGGAATAACCCAGACTGTTCAGGTTTTGAGCTTGAAGAAGGCGAGTTCAAAATTAAGGGTTATGATGGTCCAACCATTCCGTGCGACAAGTGTGATGGCGAAATGCAGCTGAAAACAGGTCGTTTTGGCCCTTATTTTTCCTGCACCAGCTGTGAAAACACACGTAAAGTGCTCAAGAATGGTCAGCCAGCGCCACCGCGTGTTGATCCAATTAAAATGGAGCATTTACGCTCGACCAAACACGATGACTTTTTTGTACTGCGTGATGGTGCGGCAGGTTTGTTCTTGGCAGCTAGCAAGTTCCCGAAAGTGCGAGAAACCCGTGCCCCGAAAGTGGCAGAGTTACGTACGGTGGCAGAACAGCTTGATCCAAAATATCAGTTTATTTTGCAAGCACCCGATGCAGACCCAGAAGGTAATCCAACTTTGGTGAAATTTAGCCGTAAGAACCAAGCGCAATATATTGGTTCAGAAACGCCTGAAGGCAAACAAACCAAATGGTCATTGGTTTACCAAGATGGTAAATGGGTTGAGGCTTAATCACCCAAAATAAAAATGCTGGCTTCGGTCAGCATTTTTTATTCAATTGAACACACAATTAATTAGTAAAAGAAGAAAACAGGCGTGCTGGTGTTATGTGGAAAAAAATCCGAATTTTATGCTTATTGCTGGTTTTACTGGTTGTTGCAGTCAATGCATGGCGTGATCAGAATCAAGACTGGACTAAGCCGATCATCGTATTATTACACCCCATTAATGCCGATGGACGGACAAACACACAAAATTATATCAATGGCTTAAATATTGCTAATTTAAACACAGCACAAGACTATCTTAAACAAGCATCACAGCAGTATCGCGACCAACCAGTTGCGCTGTATTTTAAGTTAGGCCGTGAACTTAAACAGCTGCCGCCTAAAGTCCCAACGGATGCCTCTTTACTCAGTACTGTTCTTTGGAGTTTAAAGTTTCGTTTTTATGCTTGGCAGCAAAGACAGGGGAGAGATGGTGCGGCAACTGTAACGCTGTATCTGAATTATTATGATCCAAGCCAAACCCAAATTTTAAAACACTCCACCGCACTGCAAAAAGGCAAAATTGGCTCAGTAAATTTATTCGCCTCCAATGCGCACAGTCAGCGCAATACTATGGTGATGGTGCATGAATTACTACATGCCTTTGGTGCAACAGACAAATACGACTTGGCTACAGGTCAGCCAATTTACCCAATTGGCTATGCAGCACCGAATCAGCAGCCTTTGTATCCACAGCAGCAAGCCGAGTTAATGGCAGGTTATATCCCGCTTTCACAAAGCAAAAGTAAAATGCCTGAGTCGTTGGAGCAAACACGCATCAACGAAATTACCGCTATTGAACTGGGCTGGAAATAAGCCTGAGGATAAACCTGTACTTATCCACAACTCACGATACAGCCTGTGCAAAAGTATGCTGAGTGTATGAAATGCACTATTGATATTCGTGGGCTTATTTTTAAACCGATCTGTTAAACTATTCATCCACCCAGCACGATGAGTCACTATGAGTTTAGCCAGCCTAATTGATGAATTGAACCCCCAACAAAAACAAGCAGTCACCACAGTACATCAACATAGTCTGGTTTTGGCAGGGGCAGGCTGTGGCAAAACCAAAACCATTGTGGCACGTGCAGCGTATTTAATTGATCAGGGTATTCCTGCTAATCAGATTCAAATTTTAACCTTTACCCGTCGTGCAGCCAGTGAAATTGTGGCGCGGGTTGAGTTAGCACTGGGTGAGCAAGCCAAGGGCTTACGTGCTTCGACTTTCCATACTTTTTGTATGTATTTGTTGCGCCGTATCCCCAAAGCATTTGGCTTAGAGCAGTTTTCAATTATTGATCGTGATGATCAGTTAATGATGTTCCGTTTAATTCGCGGCAAAGATGATAAGAAAAACCCAAGTCAGTTGCCTAAGCCTCAAGAATTATGTGACTTATATTCTTTTGCACGAAATACTCGCCAAAAATTGAGTGTGGCATTAGAAAAACAACAGCCAGAATATTTGGCAATGAAAGACCAAATTGCCGAGATCATGCAGGAATATGAAAGCCGTAAACGTGCGCGAGGTTTTTTAGATTATGACGATATTTTGGCTGTGGTGGCTTCTGCATTGGCACAATCTGAAGGTCTGGTCGATTATGTCGCATCCATTTGTCAGCACTTGCTGGTCGATGAAATGCAGGACACCAATCCTTTGCAATGGGCGTTGCTTGAACCTTTAAAAGATCGGGTCAATCTGTTTTGCGTGGGCGATGATGCGCAGTCGATTTATGGTTTCCGTGGTGCGGATTTTGAAAATATTCATCATTTCACTGAACGTGTGCCGAATGCTCAAATTTTTAAACTGGAACAAAATTATCGCTCCACTCAGGAAATATTAGACCTGTCTAATTGGTTGCTGGAGCAAAGTGAAATTCGCTATAACAAACGATTGCAGGCGCATCGTGGTGGTGGCATCAAGCCGAAAATGCATATTTTTCCAAATGAGTTTGATGAAGCCAAATGGATCGCCATTGATATTAAAGAGCGACATTTCTTGGAAGGTGCACCGTGGTCAGATCACATGGTGTTGGTACGCTCCAGTTTTGCCGCACGGCATATTGAAGCAGCATGTATTGCGGCAAGTGTGCCGTATCGTTTTATTGGTGGCATGAAGTTATTGGAAACCGCGCATGTGAAAGACTTGCTCAGTTTATTGCGGGTCATTGCCAATCCTCTAGATGATATTGCATGGATGCGTTTTCTGACCTTATGGAATGGCGTGGGTGATGTCGGTGCAAGTAAGTTGGCCCAACAACTATTGCTTGAACCGAGCATGGATAAAATTATTGAAAAGTTGGAAAAGTTTGGAAAATTGCCTGAAAAAACTTTACTGATTATGAAGCAGATGGACGTTTTACGGCATGAAGTTGCTGCTTGTGTCGGTTTGGGGATTGAAGCTATTCAGGAACAATTGGCAGAAAATTATAAAAAAGACTGGAATCGTCGTCAGGGCGATTTTCAGTTGGTGCAACAATTGGCGGCTAAGCATGCGCAGTTAAGTGAATTTTTAGAAGAGTATGTACTCGATCCTGTATCTATTTCAGAAATTGAACGTCAGTCTGATACCGATGTGGTCACTTTGATTACGATTCACTCTGCCAAGGGCACAGAACAAAAAGTTTGTTATGTGGCCAATGTGACACCGGGGCAGTACCCACACTCGCGGGCGCAGGGCAGTTTTGATGATATTGAAGAAGAACGTCGCGTGTTGTATGTGGCCTTGACCCGCGCCCAAAATGAACTGATTTTAACCAAACAAAATCTGAATTTATGGGCGCGTGACATGGTAGATGAACAGGGGCGCAAGCTAGACAGTTATTTTTTGAATGATTTGACACGTCAGTTGTGTAGCTTGGAAACCCATCACCGTACCCGTCAGCAAACGGTTAAAAGCGCCTTGGTGGAACGTCAAGCGATTAATTTAGATTTTGGCATTGATCTCGATTAAACTATGTCACATGGTTTCCTGCAAAAAGTAGAGTAGGCGAGTGCTTTTTGATGTTTTTTGCCTATTTTAAGGTTGTAAGATGAAAATTTTAGTTCGTAGTTTAGAGCGCACGGTTACTGAAGAAGAGTTATTAAAACTTTTTCAGGAATACGGCACAGTCGAATCTTGTACGTTGGTGCTGGATGCGGCAACAGGAAAGTCGAAAGGGTTTGCATTTGTAGAAATGCCGCATGCACGTGAAGCTGTGAAAGCAATTAAAGGCTTGAACACATTGCGTCTGCATGGCCATGGTATTCGAGTCAAAGCGGCGGAAGATAAGCCTGCCTCAAAATAGTTCAAAGGGAGCAAAAAATGCTCCTTTTTTATGCGCATTTTCTAATGCAAATTCTGATATGGGCACGGTATTGGTGCGCATTTTGGACTGTATAAAAACAGTCTTTTTTTTATTGGGAATCATGTAAAAATCGGTTTAATCTAAAGCTCTTAGACCGCTAAATTGAGGAAAGGCTCATGTCTCGTGTTGCTCGTTTTCATGCAGATCGTACCAATCAGAAATTATATTTCGCCCGCCTTTCGTGCCAACAGGCAGAACAAACCGAACACGTTCAGCAAGCACAGGCGCATCGTGAAGCTGCGGTATTTCATTTGCATGGTGCAGTACTGGCTTTTTTGCAGGAATTGGTACGCTATTATCGCCTGAATGACAGCAATCCGACCCTTAAATCGATTGAAGAATTAATGGCCGCAAAAGGGCAGATTTCGCCTGAAGTGGCTATTTTACAGCAACTGAGTAAATCGGGCTTTATTGCAGAGTTAAAGCGAGCGTATCGACTGTGTCAGTACACACCTGAACCGAGTGCGCCTGAACCTGAAGATGAAACATCATCTAATTTAATTATTAAAGTCACGCAAACACCACAAGCATGGTTGCCAGACACCAAAATTTTACGGGAATGGCATCGGGACTTAACTCAATTGATTGATGGTTTTCGCAATGAGATGGTGGAGTTTTAAGCTGACCAATAGCCCTTGAAAAATTTTTGATCAGCCCGATATAAATATTCTGAACGATGCAAAGTGCAAGCGCCTTTGCCGCCATGTCGAGCATGGAGGATATATGTCTATAGAGCAATTGAAAGAATTATTTGGTAATCAGGAAGCTATTTTGGAGCTGGTGCAGCTTGAAGGCGGTGAGTTGGCATTGCGTAATGCAGGCTCAGAGAAAGAGCCGTTAGTGAAAATCCAGTTCAATGACGAAGTCAAAGCCTTATTGGGTGATCAGACTGCTGTTGTTGCCCAGCACATGATTCAGGCGGCATTATTTGGCTTGTTGGAAAAACAGGTCAATGAGTGGCATGCAGAAATTGTGGATGAGCAGCCAAAATTTATGAGTTGATCTGTATGCTTCAGTGAACTTGCTAGATCAGCAGAGAAAGCAATCGTTCATATAAAAAGCGCACTGTTTAAAGTGCGCTTTTTGTTTGTTTTATATCTGGCTTAGATCGCCATAAGTCCAAACTTGGCTTAATGCGTTGGTGGTTGATGATGCGCAATTTCAATTTGATTTAAAATATAATTACTCATATTTTTCGCCATTTCTTCTTTGGCGAAATACACCTCACCAATGTTGTCCTTACGAATCACTTCGGCTTCAGCTTTGCTTTCTGCACAAACCAAGACCTGAATTTCAGGGTTGAGGGTTTTGGCAATATCCACAATTTTATGAATGTCCAGAATATCCATAGGCGAAAGCACCAACAGTCTTGCATGCTGGATATGCGCCTGAATCAGCACACCTGCTTCTGTCGCAACTCCGCTGACCGCAGCAATGCCTTTGGCACGCAAATCTTCTACAATTTCACGGTTTTCTTCGGCAATAACGACCTTAATATTTTCAGCCATGAGGTTTTGGGTAATACGACGTCCGACTTCACCATGTCCAACAATCACGACCTGATCACGTAAATAGTCCTGTGAGACTTCATCGGGTAGCATCGCTAATGGGTCGCTGCTACGTTCCAGTAAACGTGCCAAGTAAGAGCGTTCCCGAATCCAGTTTTGCACGGGTTCAATTGCAGAGAAAACAAAAGAGTTGAGTGTAATAGAAATGAGTGCTCCTGCCAGAATCAGGTTTTGGCCTTCCAGCGACAACAGTTGTAGCGATACGCCTAAGGTTGCCAAAATGAAGGAGAACTCACCAATTTGCGCTAAGCTTGCACCTACAGTTAAGGCCGTGTTGAGTGGGTAGCGAAAGAACAGCACCAAAGCCATTGCCGCAATGGTTTTACCCACCATAATAATGGCGACCACAGCCAGTACGTGTATCGGTTCTTCAATTAAAATACGTGGGTCAAACAGCATGCCTACGGCTACAAAGAACAGGATTGAGAAAATTTCACGTAGTGGAAGCGTTTCTTCTTCGGCACGATGGCTAAAGTCAGACTCTTTCACCACCATACCCGCAAAGAATGCACCGAGCGCCATTGATACGCCAAAGACTTTATAGGCACCAAAGGCAATCGATACTGCTGCTGCAACTACAGTCAAGGTGAATAGTTCCCGAGAGCCCAAACGTGCCACAATTTGCATGATAAAGGGCACAAGGCGTTTGCCCACAATGAGCATAAAGGCAATGAAGCCTGATACCTTAAGTAAGGTTAGCCCCAAAGTTAGCCAGATATTTTCATCATTTGCACCTTCAATGGCTTGTCCACCCAGTAATACGGCTGTTGCGGGAAGCAGTACCAAGGCCAAGACCATCACTAAGTCTTCAACCAATAACCAACCCACAGCAATTTTACCGTTAATGGAGTCAAGTAAGCCGCGATCTCCT
>LSQX01082038.1_pt1 | contig 30224 bp, 25 predicted proteins | sample 654561 | NCBI WGS metagenome assembly LSQX01 (sample SAMN04489861, study PRJNA283612) | anaerobic digester metagenome | isolation source: 4 biogas reactors fed with cattle manure at either 37C or 55C with and... | place: Denmark: Kongens Lyngby | collected 2014 | reverse complement strand
GTTGATGAATTATTCAGGCTAAAGCAACGGCCCTTCGAAAAGAAGGGCCTTTTGGTATCCGGTTGAATCCCTCCGGGAGGGAGGGCTCCATCAGGTCATGGCGGCGACTTCTTCGGCGATTTCCCGGGCGGCCTCGGCGGCCAGCTCGAACCGCTCCTCGGCGCCGATATGGCGGGAGGTGTCCTGCCCGTCAGCCCAGGCGATTTGGATGTCATCCACGCCGATATAGCCAAAAATGGCGCGGATGGCGGGGGTCAGGCCGTCCAGCACATCGCCTTCCTTGTAGAGCTCATCCGAGGAAACCAGCAAGACGACCGTGCGGAGACGATGGGTGGGCGAGATGCCCTCGGGGCTCATCTCAAACATTTTGCCGGGCACCAGCACCTGGTCGAGCCACGCCTTGAGAATGGCCGGCATGCTGTTGATCCATACAGGCAGCGTCAGCACCAGAACATCCGCCTCCATCAGCATCGACGAGTTGTTGTTGGAGTAGTTGGCGGCGGTTTCCTCAGCCTTGCTCGGGTTGTAATCGCTGTCGGCCACCGGGCCCCAGAAATAGCGCAGGGCTTCGGCGGTTACAAAGGGCGGCCGGCTCTGGTAAAGATCCACGTTGTTGACGATGACCTCGGAATTGTTCTCGGTCAGCGTCGTAAAAAATTCGAGCGCCAGCATCTTGGATTTCGAGACTTCCGCCGGGCGTGGATTGGCGATCACATGCAAAACGTTCATTCATTGGCTCCTGTTCATGAGTAAAGTACAACCGGCTCACGTTGATGCCAAAAAGAAAATGGGAAGACAATGCAAAAATTGTTTGGGCAAGAAGAGTAATTGACAAAACAGGGCCGCCATGAATAATCGGGATCCGCTTACAATGGCGGATAAGGTTGTTTCGATTGTGCAAACTGGCGACGTGTATATGAGGAAAGAAATAAAACTATTGCGTAAAACCGGGAAATGGGCTCGACGGGCGGCTATATCTCTGTTCGCGGACCGATACTGGCGGCATCCCGGTGTGACACCGGTCTGGGTTGGATCGCTATCCGGAGGAGCCTATGCAGATTTGCGGTTCCTTAACGATCGGAGTGTGGTATACTCCTTCGGCATCGCCACGGAAATTTCATTCGATCGGGCAATTATCCAAGAAACGGGATGTCAGGTCTTTGGATTTGACCCGGATCCTCGATGCTCCCGTTGGCTTAACCAGCCGGAAAGGTGGGTTCCGCCCGGCTTTCATTTTTCCGAATTGGCCTTGAGTGCCGTCTCTGGGACATTTCCCTTCCACATGACCGATATCGAGCTGATGAGTGGAAGCCTCACTCGCGAATACCAGAATGGCTTCACCGCCAAGGTGAATTGCATGACTCTGCGCGACATTATGAGCGACAAGGGTCATGATCTTGTGGATTATCTCAAGCTGGATATTCAAGGCGCGGAATATGACGTGTTAGAGGCATGGCGGACGGATTATCAGACATTGCCGGTAAAACAACTCTGGCTCGAATTCTTTCCAGATGGGAAAAAATGGACCGAAAAAGACTCCACAGCATGGGTGCGCCGACTTGCAGCACTTGGCATGGAGCCGGGATACCGTAATTATTTCCGTTACCCTCAAAATTATTTATTGATCAACACGCGGCTAGCCGAATGGAAAGCATGAAAGCAGGCGAATTGCGCTCGATGGCACAAATCAGATAGATAAGGGAAACATATGGATATCCAACACCTGTTTGCGGAACGAATTGGCGGGGCCGAGTTTGGGAAGAGCACGGCGATTTACAAGTTTGAGAAGATCAAGCGCGCCAAGCAGGCGGCGCGGACGGCGCATCCGGGGGTGGAAATGCTCGATTTCGGCGTGGGCGAGCCGGACCAGATGGCACCCCGCAACATTCGCCAGGCGCTGAAAAAAGCGGTGGACGATCCCGCCAACCGGGGCTATGCCGATAACGGGATTGCCGAGTTCAAAGTGGCCGCCGCGAAGTATATGACCGATTTCTTCGGTGTGACCGACCTCGATCCGGCCACGGAAATCAACCATACCATTGGGTCGAAGCCGGCGTTGGCGATGATTCCGCTGTGCTTCATCAATCCGGGCGACGCGGTTTTGGCCACCATCCCGGGGTATCCCGTGATGGGCACGCACACGAAATATCTGGGCGGAACGGTTATTCCGGTGCCCTTGCTGGCCAAAAATAAGTTTTTCCCGGATTTGAAGGCGCTGGAACAGACGGATTTGTCCCGGGTCAAGTTGTTCTATGTCAACTATCCCAACAACCCGACCGGGGCCGCGGCCACGGCGGAATTCTTTGACGAACTGATCGCGTTTGCCAGACGGCACAACATTCTGATTGTGCAGGACGCGGCCTACGCGACCCTGATTTATGGGCGGGAACGCCTTTCGATCCTGTCGCGTCCCGGGGGCAAGGATGTGGCCATCGAACTGCACTCGATGAGCAAAAGCTACAACATGACGGGCTGGCGGCTGGGCTTTGTGGCCGGGTCGGCACCGGTTGTGGCGGCCGTGGCCGAAGTGAAAGACAACATTGACAGCGGTCAGTTCAAAGCCATCCAGGTGGCCGCTTGCGCGGGCATTGCCGACCAGAAGCAATCGGAGAAAATCCGGGCGCATTATCAGCGTCGTTTGCGCGGTTTGGTCAAGGTGCTCAAGGGAGCCGGGTTCAAGGCGAGAATGCCGGGGGGGACCTTCTATCTGTATGTGCCCGCGCCCAAGGGAACGGCGGACGGCCGTGTTTTTGCCAATGCCGAGGAGGCCTCGCAGTATTTGATCACCGAACACTGCATCTCAACGGTGCCGTGGGATGATGCCGGAGCGTTTTTGCGGTTTGGCGCCACCTTCGAGTCGGCCAACCGGGCCGATGATGCCCGCGTGCTCGAAGAACTTGGGCGGCGACTGGAACAAGCCAAGTTTGTATTTTAGGATCGAGTGATGGCCACCGCCAAGACCAGCTTTGCCAAGGCCGTACAACTGACGGTCTATATTGACAACCGCAAAGGCACGTTGGCCGCTTTGACCGCGTTCCTGGCCAAGCATGACGTGATGATCCAGGGGCTCACCTTGGCCGACACCGAAGGCCACGGGCACGTCCGCCTGATTGTGGGCGAGACCGAAAAGGCCCGTCAACTGATCGAGGATTCGGGCGAGTTGGTCAGCGCGCGGGAGGTGCTGGTGATGCGGACGTCCAGCCATCCCAGGGAGTTCAGCCAGCTTCTGCGCGTGATGGCCGACCGGAACGTGAACATTGAATATGGTTATTCGGCCTGCGCCTCGGGCGGGCAGCAGACCGTGGTGCTGGTGCCGTCGGACATGGCCGCGGCGCTGGATGCGCTGGCGGCTGCTGGCGCGATGGAAAAATGAATTGCATGGCAGTGCCACGCGTCAGCATTATTACCAGTACGTATAATCGCTCGGACGTTCTGCGCCGGGCTATCCGCTCGGTTCTGGCGCAGCGGGATTTCTCCGACTGGGAAATGTGCGTGGTGGGGGACTGCACGCCGGATGACAGCGAGGCCGTGGTGGCGTCTTTCGGAGATCCCCGCCTGCGGTTTTACAACCTGTCCGAGAAGTCGCCGCCGCGCGCGCACGGCGCCATGGCCAAAAACCACGGCGTCTTCAAAATGGCCCGGGCGCCCTACATCGCCTATCTCGACGATGACGACGAGTATCATCCCGACTTCCTGCGCGTGATGATGGCCGCCGCGGAGCAGCATCCTCAATATCCTCTGGTGTATTGCCGCGCCGTTTACCGGGATGCCGATTCTGGGAAACGCATTTGGGGGAATCCGTTTCACGGCGCCTTGAAGTGGTCGCGAGAAAACCTCATGCGCTATAACTTTTTGGTGTCCAACGGGGTTGTGCACACGCGCGCGATCATCGATCAGGTGGGCGGCTGGAATCCGGACGACTTTTTTGATGACTATGATTTATGGAAGCGGATGGCCGCGGAGCACGATTTCTTGTTTGTGAACCAGGCGCTGTGCGTGGTCTATACAAAGGCGGATCCCTTCTTTAAGCGCCTCTTCACCAAGGGGTGGAAAATTCTGCGCTACGGCCGCCGCCTGCAGGATCAGTAAAAAAGGGGCCTGTGGAGCGGCCGGTGGGTGTGGTGTGCCGCGGGAAAGTTTAGGGGGATTCGGGCTTAATCGAGCACTTTTCGCTTCAAATGACCCGTAAGTAGCATACGAAGGCCGCTAAGTTGAGATTTGATGAAAGACAAGTTATTTCTATTTCGCCCTGAGTCTATGCGTGGAAGAGCATGCAAATGTTCGAGGTGCTCAGGGAATATATTGCCCCGGCGAGTGGTCGTTGCCGTGAGATAGCCGGCTTTTTGTGCCTGCGCAAATTCACGGGCTCCAGCCGCCCCCGGGGAACCAAAAGGATATGAGAAATGGTGAACACTTTGGCGGGTGTTTTGTTCGATTGATCTCTTTGAGTCGACCATTTCCCGTGCAAGATCCACCTCGGACAGAGCGGCAAGAGGTACATGATTCGTTGCGTGGGCACCCAGAGTGACGAGAGGGTCTTGTGCCATGGTTGCCAGCTCATCCCATGATATAGCTAGTTGTTTAACATATTTGCCCACATCCATATCGTACGCACCAAAAATCGAGTGGCATAATTCATTTCGACGCTCAGGATCGGCTCCGAAAAATAGGTTGGCCAAATCTTCAAATGCATTGAATTTGTTGTCAACAGACTGGAGACACCAACTCTTTCGCTGCCCATCAATAATCACCTCAATGTGTTGCCGGGCTAGCAGGAGGTCTTCGAGTGCATAATTCCACAGGACTGCATTTTGATTGGGGAAGCAAGTCGCCACGTAAACGGTAAAAGGCGCATTCATCTCTTTCAAGATTGGATAGGCGGATGTATATACATCCCGATAGCCATCATCAAATGTCAGGCATACAAAACGTTTGTTTTGTTTGTTGCGCAGATACTGTGGTATTTCATCCAGCGAAGCAATGGTGTAGTCGCGCATTATATACTGCAAGATATCCCGTAAATAAGCTGGGGAAACCTCAAGCGCATCGTTATTTAGCCGTTGTCGTTTTGAACTATCTTCAACAATGCGATGGAACGACAAAATACTACCCCTGCCGCCATAATAAAGACGGCTGATTTTGTCCAAGCCCATAGAAGTTAGGATGCCCGTCACGCGATCCTTCGTATTAGTTTTCACAACTTCCTCCGCGTATGAACAGAAATGATGGCTTTAAACTTGGTGGTGGGCAAATACAAAGTCGAGAAATTGAATAGCTCATGAGCGCGTATGGTTGCAATTTGGGTGGGGGGGTGTATGTTTGCGCGACGTAGCAAAGGAGCGGGCGATGGCCTGGCAATACAGCGATAAGACCAAACAGATTTTTATGGATGCGGTGCAGGGGAAGCCTGGCACGCATCTGGGTGAGATCGAGAACCCGGATGGCGAGGGGCAGCATGGGTCCATTGTGTGCGGCGACGCGATCAAGTTTACGTTTCGGGTGGAGCGCAACGAGGATCCGCTGAAGGATGTGATTGTGGAGGCGAAGTATCTGACGTTCGGCTGCACGTCGGCCATCGCGGCGTCGGAGGCGCTTTGCACGCTGATCGAGGGGCGGGGGCTGACGCCGATCGAGGCGCTGAAGATTACCAATCAGGATATTGTGGATTTTCTGGAGGGTCTGCCGCAGCAGAAGGTGCACTGCTCGGTGATGGGCGCGGAGGCGCTGGAGGGGGCGGTGGTGGACTGGGCGCAGAAGCGGGGGGTGGACCTGGCCGCGCAGGGGGTCAGGCTGACGGGGGCGGGGGCGGACGAGGACGAGGGCCGGGTGGTCTGCAAGTGCTACGGGATCACGGAGCCGTACCTGCGCCGGAAGGTGAAGGAGCTGAATCTGCGGACGATCGAGGATATTGTGTCGGCGCTGAAGGCGGGGGGCATGTGCGGAGCCTGCCGCTACGCGCCGGGCGGGTTGCAGGATATTTTGAACGAAACCTGGGGCGCGGGCGAACCGGCACCGACTACCGTGGCGGCGGCGCCGGTGGCCGAGGGGGAGATGTCGCCGTTTCAGCTGTATCGCAAGATCGAGCAGGTGATTGACGAGACGGTGCGGCCGGTGCTGCAGAGCGACGGGGGGGACATCGAGCTGGTGGACATCAAAGGCTGGAAGGTCTATTGCAGCCTGAAGGGGGCGTGCGCGAGCTGCATGGGGGCGGCGCGGACCTTGCAGCTGATTGTGGAGAGGTCGCTGAAGGATCAGGTGGATGAGCGGATTCAGGTGGTGCCGATTTGAGCCAGGCGGGCGGATCATGAGTGAGCCGACATCCATTTACGCGGACAACAACGCAACGACGGCCGTGGCCCCGGAGGTGGCGGCCGCGATGCAACCGTTTTTGGGGCCGGAGTTTTACAATCCGAGTTCGATGTATGAGCCGGCGCAGGGGGTGGCGGAGGCGGTCGGGCGGGCGCGGCAGACCGTGGCCGATTTTCTGGGCGGGGTGACGCCGCGGGAGGTGGTGTTCACCTCGTGCGCGACGGAAAGCAACAACATGGCGATTTTCGGGGTGGCGGCGGCCGTGCCGGCGCGCAAGCATATCGTGACCAGCGCGGTGGAGCATCCGGCGGTGCTCGAGGTTTGCAAAGAGATGCAGCGGCGGGGATATGAGGTGACGTATCTGGGGGTGGACCGCCACGGGCGGCTTTCCACCGCGGACTATGTGCGGGCGCTGCGGCCGGACACGCTACTGGTGAGTTTGATGCACGCGAACAACGAGACGGGCGTGGTCTGGCCGGTCGGGGACTGGGCGCGGATTGCCAAGGAGACGGATCCGGGGATTGTGTTCCACACGGACGCGACGCAATCGGCGGGAAAGCTGTCGCTGGATTTGACGGGCGAACTGAAGCATGTGGATTTGCTGTCGTTTTCGGGGCACAAGATGCACGCGCCGAAGGGGGTGGGGGCTTTGTTCATGCGGCGCGGGACTCCGTTGCGTCCGTACATGCTGGGGGGGCATCAGGAGGAAAGCCGGCGGGGGGGGACGGAGAACGTGCCCTATATCGCGGCGCTGGCGCGGGCGTGCGAACTGGCGCGGGAGCACGAGGCGGACATGCCGCGGATTGCCAAGTTGCGCGACTGGCTGCAGGAGGAGCTGTCGCGGCGGATTACGCATTTGGAGGTGAACGGGTTGGGGGTGGAGCGGACGCCGAACACGCTGCATGTGTCGTGTCATTTTATCGAGGGCGAGGCCATGCTCTACGACCTGAACCGCTATGGCATCTATGCCAGCACGGGGAGCGCCTGTTCGAGCGGGTCGCTCGAACCGAGCCATGTGCTGCAGGCGCTGGGGGTTCCGTTTACGGCGCTGCACGGTTCGATCCGGTTCAGTTTCAGCGCGTATACCACGGAGGCGGAAGTTCGGCGGATTGCCGAGGTGTTTCCCGAGGTGGTGGCCAACCTGCGCAAGATGTCGCCCTATTGGGATCAGAAGAACAATCTGCCGCGCGAGACCGGCCCGGCATGAGTTGCCGGAGGCATGGTCCGGCCGCGGCCGGAGCCATGGGGGGGGGCGCGGGCGGAGATTTTCCACGGCGTGGAAAACATATTTCCATGGCGTGGAAAACTTTTTTCCATGGCGTGGAAAACCGTCGGTCGCGCGCGGGGACGCGGCGGGGCCGGGCGCATTGGGCGGCGCTGGCGCTGATGTTTTTGAGCGGGGTGTTGCAGGGGGCGGCGGCGCTTGGGGCGGGGATTGAGCGGCTGGCGATCTGGTGCGAGTTCATGCCTTATGCCGAGGTGGAGCCGCATTTGCCGGTGCTGGCGCGCTATGACTGCGATTTGATTTTGCATGTGGAGCGGGGGAGTTTCGCGGATCCGGATTTCGCGCGGCTGTTGCGGGCGGCGGAGGAGGCGGGGGTGGGGGTGGACGCGTGGCTGCTGCTGCCGTATGAGGAGCACTTGTATGTGGGGCAGGCGAGCGTGGGGGCCACCCGGGACTTGGCGCGGCGGGCGGCGGATTTTTTTGAGCGCGAGGGGCTGGCGGTGCGGGCGTTTGTGTTCGATTGCGAGCCGTCGCCGCTGCTGGGCCGCGAGCTGTTCGCGGCGGTGCGGCGGAGGAGTCCGCGGGCGCTGGCGCGGATACTGCGCGGGGAGCTGGATGCCGAAGCCTTCGCGCGGGATACGGCGGCGCTGAATGAGCTGATCGGGGAATTGCGCGCGCGGGGCTACGCGGTGGACGGCGCCGCGAACCGGGCGTTTCTGGACGCGCAGAGCCGGGGCAATGTGGCGCTGGAGGACGCGCTGAACGCGCCGGTGAGCGGCGTGGAATGGGACGCGCTGTCGTTTATCACCTATCGCTATATGGCGGATCAGTTGACCTATGTGGCGATGGTGAACCGCTACGCGACGCTGGCGCACCGGCTTTACGGAGGGCGGGCGGCGCTGGATGTGGGGCTGCTCGGGGATTATGATGACATCGAGGAGAACGCGGTGCGGGCGGCGCTGTTTGGCGGGGAAGATGTCTTCGTGCGTTTTTTACGGGGCATGCGCAGCGTGTACGACTTGGAGGAGGCGGTGGGGACGGCGCTGGGCTGCGGGGTGCGGCGGATCCATCTCTACGCGCTGGACGGGGCGGCGACGTCGGTGGCAGGGCTGGAGAACTGGTTGAAGGCCGCGCGGAGGGCGCGGGCGCTTTCGTGGCGGGAGCGCTGGACGCCGGTGCGCTCGGCGGGGCTGGGCGCGATTGGCGCGTTGACGGAGAAAAGTTTTCGGTGGTTTACTGGGGGTTCGGAGAAAACTCATGGCAGAATCAAAATTGGGACGCCGGCAGCTGGTGCTGGCGAGCGCGAGCCCTAGGCGCTGCGAGTATTTGCGGCTGCTGGGCTATTCATTTGAACTGGCGGCGCCCGCCACGGAGGAGCGCCAGCGGCCGGGCGAAGGCGCGGTGGACTATGTGGTGCGCAACGCGCGCGAGAAGGCGCAGGCGGTGGCGGCGGAGAAGCCGGACAACGCGGTGGTGATTGCGGCGGACACCGTGGTGGTGCTGGAGGGCCGGATTCTGGAGAAACCGAAGTCGGCGGAGGACGCCCGCGACATGCTGATGGCGCTGAGCGGGCGCACGCACCAGGTGATCAGCGGGTTTTGCGTGAAGGGGCCGGCGCAGGATTTTTCGCCGCGGGAGCGGGCGGCGGCGGCGGTGACGGATGTGGTCTTCAAGGAGCTGTCGGATCAGGAGATCGCGGCCTATGTGGCCAGCGGCGAGCCGATGGACAAGGCGGGGGCCTATGCCATCCAGGGGCGCGCGGCCTACATGGTGCGGCGCATCGAGGGATCGTACAGCAATGTGGTGGGGCTGCCGCTGACGGAGCTGGTGGAGACGCTCGAACGCGAGTTCGGCATCCACCCGACTTTCCGCAATTCGGTATCGGGCTGAACCGCCCAAAGGAAGGGGGGGGCTATTCCTCGGCGGGGCCTTCGGGGGCGTCGGGCTGAGCGGGGCCGCTGCCGGGTTCGACGAGCGCGGGTTGGTCAGGGAGGGTCGTTTCCTTGAAGGCGGGTGAGAAGTCCGGCGCCAGGTTGGGGCGCAGATCGGGTTCGGCGATGGCGCCCGCGCCGATCCGGCCGGTGGCGGGATGATCGGGGCGGGGCATCTCGAACTGGATGTCTTCGGTGTACCAGTGCTGCTCGCTCTTGCGGAACATCATGAGGGTGGCCTGGGTGGCCTTGGAGCCCTCGACCTGCACGCCGACGGCCAGGAAGCCGGGCTGGGTTTCGATGGCGCGGACAATGGTCCAGTCGGCGGGGACGCCCACTTTGCCGAGAAAATCCTGGGCCTGGGCGAGGAAGATCAGATAGGGGACGCGGCCGCGATAGGTGGAGGTTTGCTGGTCGTAGATGGCCTGGAACTCGGCGGTCTGGAAGCGGGTCCAGAAGGCCTTGATGAGCTCGAGGACGGGCTCGGGGGGGGCGACCATGCGGACCCGGGGTTGGCGGCGCATGGCTTCCTCGACCGTGGCGGGCGAGATTTGCCAGTCGGAACCGATCTGGATGAGGCCGATCAGGAGGGGTGTGTCCTGTCCCCCGGCGGTGCGGGTGAGCACGCGGGCGAGATGGCCGGGGATGTCGTGGGGGGCGGGGGCGTAGCCCATGATGCTCCAGGTCATGCCGGCGTGGTTGGCTTCTTCGAGGATTTCGATGATGATGTTCTGGAGGCGGGCGGGGGCGAGGTCGTGCACCTGGATTTTGGCGGACATTTCCTCGATGTCCTGTTCGGTCAGCTCGGGATTGCGGGCCTTGAGCTCGGTGAGGCGGCGTTCGAGGAGATACTGGCGCATGCCACGCATGTCGTGGAGGGGGATGGTGGCTTCAAGGTCGCCCTGGGAGAGGAGGGAGAGGTAGGACTCGAGGACTTCGGCTGCGCCGGGCTCGGGGGGGGCGGGGGTGTAGCGGGGGGACTCGGAGGATTCGGCGTCGGCAAAGAGCAGTTGGGCGCAGAGGGCGATGCCCAGCAAAACGGTGATTTTTTTCATGATGGTTCCTTTGGGTGAGTCAGCGGGGGAATATAAGCAAGCCGGGCGGGGTGAAGTCAAATCCCGGCTCGGAGCGAGGGGGGTGAAAATGTTTTGCGCAAGCGGGGGGCGGGGGGCATAATGCGCGACGATTGGTGTTCAGGATCAACGGGAAAGGTTATCGAGACGAGTGAGCAATTTTCTGCATTTTGAAAACGTGTCCAAGCACTACGGCGAGGTCAAGGCGGTGGACCAGGTGACGCTGACGGTGGAGCAGGGCGAAATTTTTTCGCTGCTGGGTCCGAGCGGTTGCGGCAAGACGACGCTGTTGCGGATCCTGGCGGGGTTCGAGCAGCCGGACAGCGGGCGGGTGATTCTGGGGGGGAAGGATGTGACCGACCTGCCGCCGTACGAGCGCAAGGTGAACACGATTTTTCAGAGCTACGCGCTGTTTCCGCATTTGTCGGTTTGGGACAACATCGCGTTCGGGCTGAAGGTGGCGAAGCGTCCGCGCAAGGAGATCAACGACGCGGTCGAAGCGATCCTGGCGATGATCCAGATGGAGGATCACGCGTGGAAGAAGCCGGATCAGATTTCGGGCGGGCAGAAGCAGCGCGTGGCGATCGCGCGGGCGCTGGTGAACAAGCCGCAGGTGCTGCTGTTGGACGAGCCGCTGGCCGCGCTGGACTTAAAGCTGCGCCAGCGGATGCTGATCGAGCTGGACCTGATTCACGACGAGGTGGGGATCACCTTTTTGTATGTAACCCATGACCAGGGCGAGGCGATGAGTTTGTCGGACCGGATCGCGGTGATGCGGGACGGCAAGATCGAGCAGCTGGGGACGCCGGCGGAGATTTATGAAGCGCCGCGGACGAGCTTTGTGGCGGCGTTCATCGGCGACACCAATTTTTTTGACGGGGTGGTGGCGGAGCCGCTGGAGAAGGGCGTGGTGCTGGATGGCATGCTGTCGGCGGCGCTGGACAAGGATTACAGCCGGCTGAAGGTCGAGGATTTTCCGGATGTGGAGTGCTACAACGACAAGCAGATCCGGCAGGGGGAGAAGGTGTTTTTGAGCGTGCGGCCGGAGAAGTTCCGCATCTCGCGCGAGAAGCCGGAGGCGCGGCCGCATCTGAACATCATCCAGGGGATGGTGGAGGACGTGATTTATCTGGGGTCGCAGACGAAGTACTGGGTGCGCGTGGCGGACTATCAGATTTCGGTGATCCGGCAGCACAGCCGCTTTCTGCTGGATGAGGAGCCGATCGAGTGGGATGAGCAGGTCTGGCTGAGCTGGCACGCGGACGACGGTTTCATGATGGAGAAATACAGCGAGCAGGACGAGGCGCTGCTGCCGGCGCCGCCGGACAAGGTGGGCGACGAAGTCGAGCCGGAGGTGGAAGCCCAGTGAAGACGCGGGCGCGGACGCGCTGGGCGGAGTGCTTCGTGACGCTGCCGTCGCTGGTCTGGCTGGGTCTGCTGTTTCTGGTGCCGACGGTTCTGGTGTTCGCGATCACCTTCAAGCCGGCGACGCCCTATGGGGGCATCGGCGAGGGCTGGACGCTGGAGACGCTGCGGACGCTGGGCAATCCGAACTATCCGGCCATTATTTGGCGCACGCTGCGTTTGAGCATGCTGACCACGGGGGCGTGCATTCTGCTGGCGACGCCGATGGCTTATTACATGGCGCGCACGGGCGAGGTGTGGCGGCGCTGGCTGCTGCTGCTGGTGGTGCTGCCGTTCTGGACCAGCTCGCTGGTGCGCATTTTCGCGTGGAAGGTGCTGCTGCATCCGGAGGGGCTGGTCAAGCAGGCGCTGGTGGCGCTGGGGCTGGCGGGGCCGGAAACCATGCTGCTCTATAACGAGAACGCGGTGCTGCTGGTCATGGTGTACACCGAACTGCCTTTCGCGATTCTGCCGCTCTACGCGGCGGCGGACAAATTCGACTTCCAGTTGATCGAGGCGGCCAAGGACTTGGGCGCGACATCGTTCCGGGCGTTCCGGTCCATTTTTCTGCCGGGCATCAGGGTGGGGCTGCTGACGGCGTTTCTGATGGTGTTCATTCCGTCGCTGGGGTCGTATGTGATTCCCGACGTGGTGGGGGGGCCAACCAGCGAGATGGTGGGCAACAAGATCGCGCAACGGACCTTTGTGGACCGCAACCTGCCGCACGCGGCGGGGTTGTCGGCCATTCTGGCGCTGACGGTGGTGGCGCCGCTGGTGGCGATTACGGTGCTGCGGCGCAAGACGAGTCCCCGGGACGCGCTGCGGGAGGAGGGGATATGAAACCCAGCCGCTTCCCGTTGGTGGTGACTTGGGCGGTGCTGATTTTTTTCTATCTGCCCATTGTGGTGCTGGTGGTGCAGTCGTTCAACTCGGCCCGCTTCGGGGGGGGGTGGGAGAGCACGTCGCTGAAGTGGTACCGTCAGTTGCTGAAGGAGCCGAGCATTTGGGACGCACTGATGAACACGCTGATCATCGCGACCACGGCCACGGCGGCCTCGATGGTGCTGGGCACGTCGGCGGCCTTCGCGCTGCACCGCTACGGCAAGAGCCTGCTGCAGCGGCTGCACTTCAGCCTGATCTACACCCCGCTGGTGCTGCCGGAAATTCTGATGGGGCTGAGCATGCTGCTGTTTTTCGTGGCCATCAACGTGGAGCTGGGCCTGGGGACCATTTTTGTGGCGCACGTGACGTTTTGCCTGTCCTATGTGGCCATGACGGTGCTGGCGCGTTTGCAGGATTTCGATTTTTCGGTGATCGAGGCCGCACAGGATTTGGGCGCGGGCTGGTGGACCACGCTGTGGAAGGTGCTGGTGCCCATCCTGGCGCCGGGCATCCTGGCCGGCGGGCTGCTGGCGTTCACGCTGTCCATTGACGACTTTGTGATTTCCTTTTTCGTGGCGGGTCCGGGTTCGACCACGCTGCCCATCAAGATTTACAGCATGATCAAGTATGGTTCGCCGCCGCTGATCAACGCACTATCCACATTGCTTTTGCTGGTGACATTTGCCAGTGTGGCGGCCAGTCAGCATTTGGCCCGGAAAGGCGAGCCGCGGCGCGATCCGAGCCGGGCCCGGATCACCATGGCCCAGCCTTAAGGCGGGGCGCGGACAGAGGAGGACAACACCATGAAAAAGACGCGACGAGGAATGACACTGGCGGTTGGCGGCCTGATGCTGTTGGGGCTGCTGGCGGGTTGCGGGCCCAAAAAGCCCGTGCTGCATATCTATACGTGGTCGGACTATGTGAAGCCGGGGCTCGTCAAGGAGTTCGCGGCCGCGCATGGCTGCCGCGTGGTGATTGACACCTACGACTCGAACGAGGCGATGTATGCCAAGCTCAAGGCGGGGGCGCGGGGCTATGATCTGTTGTTCCCGAGCAGTTACATGGTCAAAATCATGCAAGACCAGGGCATGCTCCAGCCGCTGCGGCACGAGCTGCTGCCCAACCTGAACAACCTGGACCCGGATTATCTGGCGATGGCGGTGGACAAGGAGCTGGCCTACAGCGTGCCCTATACCACCACGATCACCTGCCTGGGGTACCTGGGCAGCCGGGTCGAAGATGTCGAGGCCTCGTGGGCCATGCTGGACCGCGCGGACCTCAAGGGCCGCATGACCATGCTCAACGACTACCGCGAAACCATCGGCGCGGCGCTCAAGTTTCTGGGTTACAGCCTCAACACGCTGGATGACGGCGAACTGGCCGAGGCCAAAGAGGTGATTCTGCGCTGGAAGCGCAACATCGCCAAATTCGAGAACGAGCAATACAAGACCGGCCTGGCCTCGGGCGAATTCCTGCTCACCCATGGCTACAGCGGCGACCTGATGCTGGTGCAGGAGGAGAACGAGGACATCGAAATCGTGGTGCCCCGCGAGGGCTCCGTGCTGAGTTTCGACGACATGGTGATTCCCGCCACCGCCCAGCAGGTGGAACTGGCGCACCAGTTCATCAACTTTATCCTCGATCCCCGGGTGGCCGCCGAGATGACCGAGTTCATCTATTATCTGTGTCCCAATCAGCCCAGTTATGAGCTGCTGGATGAAGAAATCCGGACAGATCCCATCCTGTTCCCGCCGCAGGAAGTGATTGCCAAACTCGAGATGATCCACGATCTGGCCGAGGGCAACCAAAAGTACACCCGGCTCTGGGACGAGATCAAAGGCAGCGAATAGCGCGGTTGGCAGAAAACATAACGAGCAACATAACGATCGAAGCGAGTGGTGTGTCCGTAATGGATGCGCCCGCGCCTTGCCGGTGATGGAGATCCGAAAGAACTGCACATGAACCTCGCGCGCTGGGTGTTGTTGGCAACGCTGATGACGGGCAGTCCGCCGGCCCGGGAAGCCGACATGTGGCGGAAGGATGGGGTGCTCATCCCCGACCGGCCGAACATGAAGTCCGAGCGCGGATTCGGCGCGCAGTTGTTTCTGACGGCCAGCGAGCAGTTCTTTGATGACTGGGAGAAGCCGCAGACGCCGCACCTGCCGCTGCTGACAGACGCCGAACGCAACGTCCCCTTTTTCACCGTCATTATGTTTGTGAATCCCCAACTGGATGGCGGCGGCAAGGCCCATGTGACCTGCGACATCACCGTGCGCAAGCCGGATGGCAGCATCTACGGCCGGGAGCTGAATGTGTCGGGATGGGAAGGGCCCTACAGCACTCCGGCAAATCACCTGCAACTGACCACGGGCGGAATGGGAATACGCATCGAGCCGCATGATCCCCCCGGAACCTATGTCGTGGAGGTGATTGTCCGCGACAACCACCGCAAGGTGGCCCTGCCGCTAAAAACCACGTTTACAGTCAGCGAGTAAACAGCTCCATGTTTGCAGGATGCGCTGGCCTGAATCGCGCATCCCAAATTGAAGGGGGAACCCTATAAAGCGACGCAATAACCCACGGGATTGATGAGACACCCAAAAAGGCAAATTGGAAAAATAAACTCAAAAATTATTCATAATAGCTTGGTATGCAATATATTGCCCATTCTCACATATATAATATGTGAGAATAAATTGGTCGCAAGATGCAACCTGAATTATTCATCAACATGGCTGAAACGATCTCATTTTGACCCGCAGAGCGGCAGGTTGAGGGAATTGGCTTTTTTTTATCAGTTTTGGCCTTGTTGCCCTTCGGCGCGACGATTCCAACCCGTCTGCGGCATTATTCGGGGCTCGCGGTATGTGCATACAGCTTCGCCCCGCCCGCCTTGCATCCGGGCCGGATTTGCCACGTAAATTATCCAGGGTAAATCGCATAAAATCGTCCAAAAATGGCCGTGCAGTGCGCCCAAAATGAAAACACCGGGTATTTGTTGTGGCCCATTTTTTGCGTTTTTTTGCGATTTTTTCGCCTTTTTCAGCTCGTTTTGCTCATTTCCGGGCTGTTTTGCGCTTTTTCGCGCTGTTTTTTGCGGTTTTTCGCCCGAATTCATGACTTTTGGGCGAATTTTTCGTTTTTAGGGGCCCAAGGCTCGTATTGCCGAGGGGTTGGGCTGTGCGCGGTGGCCGGGGGGGCAACCTGCTGAAAACCGGGCGGTCGCGGACTGATCAGGTTGCCGCCGGGGGGACCTCGGGCGGCTGTTCGTCGGGGGGGGCCTTGTGGGGCGAGAAGCTGGGGATTTCCCGGGGGGTGTGCTCGGGGAGATCGTCGTCGTCCTCGTCATAGGGGACGTCTTTTTGCAGCAGGGCAAGATATTTGCCGGGGTCCACGCGGAGGGATGACTCATAGGCGAGGGGCGGTTCGGCCTCCTGCTCGAATTTGTAGGCCTTGACGCGAAAATCGGGCTGACGCTCGGCAAAGGCGATGGACTTGATCCGCCGGACCATGCGGTCGAGGTCTTCGATGTAGCGCGAGAGATAATAGCCGGCGATGGGGGCGATGCGCCGGTTGCGGATGGCCACGGCAAAGTCGGCTTTGGCGTCCATGGACTGAATCATATAGGCATCGCGCACGCGCAAGATGGACAGCGCCGTGGTCTGGAAGGTGTCGGAATCGGGATCGAATGATTTGGCCATGAGGCTGATGACGTGCTTGGCGGTGCGGAACAGGTTGAACCAGATGTTGAAGAGGTCCTCGGGCAGGAGGGCCTCGGGATTGCGGGAGCGTTCACGGGAGGTTTCACCCAGATGAGTCAGATAGTCGCCAATGCGCTCGATGTCCTTCATGCAGCGGTCGAGGTGCTGGAGGAAGAGGGTTTGCCGCCGGGAGAGGTACTGCTTGGTGAGGCACCCGAGGTAGTCGCTGACGGCCTCGCGGACTTCGTTGATGATTTCCTCGTTGGAGAGAAGTTTGCGGTGGGTTTTGCGGTTGAAATTGAGCATCAGTTCGCCGTTGAGCATCATGCTGTCCACGCAGATTTCGGCCATGCGGCGCAGTTCGCGCACAACCCCCGCCAGAGCCTGTTCGGGCCGGGCGAAGAGTTTGTCGTCCAAAAACGAGGGGGCGGGGGTGGGTTCTTTCGAGGGGGTGGCGAGTTGCACGAGGCGGGTGAACAGTCCGGTTGCGGGCAATATCAGCACGGTGGCGAAGAGCATGGTGAACGTGTGGAGGTTGGCGGCCTGGCGCAGCAGGTTGCCGGGGGCGGAGGCCTCGCAGACCCAGACGGCCAGCGGCCAGACCAGCAGCGTCAGAGCGACATTGGCGAAGTTGAAGAACAGGTGGGCGATGGCCACGCGCCACGCGCCGATGCGCATCGGCAGCGCGGCCATGATGGGGACGATGCAGGTGCCAATGTGCGCGCCTAGGATTACCACGGCGACTTGATGGAATTCGGTGAAGACGCCAGCGCTAACCAGCGCAAAGCACAGGCCGATCATGGCTCCGGAGGAGGTCAACAGGGCGGTGAGGAGGGCGGAAATGCTCACGCCAAGAAGGCGGACGCCCCAGGTGTGGCCCTGAATGTGCGCGAGGAACGGGGCCAAGGCGTCTTTGTGCGGCGCGATGCCGGCGGATATGGTTTCCATGCCGAGGAACAGCAGGCCAAAGCCAATCAGCGCGCCGCCGAGCTTGCGCCAACGGTCGGAGGGGGTCAGCGCGTCGAAGAGGAAGCCGATGCCGATGGCCGCCCAGCAGTAGTCGGCAATGCGGAACGAGATGAGCTGCATGGACAGCGACGTGCCGATGTTGGCGCCAAATACGGGGGCAATGGCCTGTTCGAGGGTCATGACGCCAGCGTTGACGAAGCCAGCGAGCATGGCGACGGCGGCGCCGGAATGGGCCAGGAAACCGACCGCGGTGCCGAAGACCGCGCCGTGAACCCGGCTTTGGGTGGCGCGGGCCAGAATGGCACGCAGCGAGCTGCCGGCCGCCTCACGCAGGCTGCCCGTCATGATGTGCATGCCATAGATGAACAGGCTCAGCCCGCCGAGAACTTGGAACACTAACATTACTATTTCTTGAGCGCTCATGGTTTTGTGTAGGTGGCATCCATAGCAAATGCGACGGCGGTATTCAAGCCGTGAGACAAAACCGGCAGGCGGGGCGGGGGTGCTTTTTCTTTTCGAGGGGGGCCATGCGTGGTAGCTTGAAGGGATAGACGAGGTGATGGTGAGATTTTCGGACGTGAATTGGGAGAACTGGCAGCCGCGGGAGACGGCGACGCTGATGCTGGTGCGGATGGATGGCATGGCTCTGCTGATCCGCAAGTTGACGGGGATGGGCACCGGGCTGATCAACGCGCCGGGGGGGCGGGTGGACCCGGGGGAGACGCCGGAGGAGGGGGCGATTCGCGAGATCCAGGAGGAGCTGCACGTGACGCCGTTCGGCATCCACAAGGCGGGGGAGCTGTGGTTTGAGTTTACCAACGGGTATTCGCTGAAGTGCCACGTGTTTACGGCGTCGTCCTATGAGGGGGTGCCAACGGAGACGGTGGAGGCGATTCCGATGTGGGTGGACGAGCGGGACATGCCCTACAGCCAGATGTGGGCGGATGACCGGCTCTGGTTTCCCATGCTTCAGCAGGGGCGTTATTTTTCCGGCCGCTTTCTGTTTGAGGATGAGATCATGCTGGGGTGCGACTTTGCAGTGGAGCCGGCCAAGGCCTGGCCGGAACCGTTGGAGGACTAGGCGGGAGGAGGCGAAGATGGACTGGGCGGCGGTGCATTGGGTGGATATTCTGTTTCTGGTGGTGCTGATCTTCGGGGGCGTGGTGGGGCTGCTGCGCGGGTTGTCGCATGAGCTGGCGATGCTGATCGGGATGATCGTGGCGGTGGCGGTGACTTTTCTGCTGTACCGGCCGCTGTCCGACTGGATCTGCGCCCACGTGTCCGTGAACGAGGAGATCGTCCGGCTGATTTCGGTGGTGGCGCTGGTGGCGGCGGCGCTGGCGGGGATGAAACTTTTGCGTGCGGGGCTGGGGCTGCTGATGACGTTTTCGTTCAAAGGGCCGGTGGAGCGGGTGGGGGGGGTGCTGGCGGGGATACTCCGACGGGGGGCGGTGTTTCTGGTGTTGCTGCTGGCGGCGAGCTTTGTGCCGTGGAACTGGTTGCAGCGGCCGGTGATGTATGACTCGCAGGTGGGGCAACTGATCCTGCCGCATGTGCGGGTGGGCTACAACGCGCTGGCGCGCAAGATGGAGATGATTCAGGCGGAAGTGCCGATCGGGGTCGAACTGCCCTTTGCCGTGATGCCGCCCGACGGGGAGGGCGGCGGGACGTGGCCGCCGGAGTGGCCGGAGGAGTAGGGCGCGCATGGCGGGGATGGTCACCAAGGAAACGATCGAACGGATCCGGAACTCGCTGGATATTGTTGACGTTGTCGGCTCGCACATTCAGGTGAAGCGCGCGGGCTCGACGGCCACGGCGCTGTGTCCGTTTCACAAGGAGAAGACGCCGTCGTTTCATGTGAATGCGGCGCGGCAGATGTTCTACTGTTTCGGCTGCGGGGAGGGGGGGGATCTGTTCAAGTTTGTGATGCTGTACGAAGGGGTGGATTTCCCGACGTCCATCGAGCTGCTCGCGCCGCGCGCGGGGGTGCCGATCGAGTATGACCGGGAGCGGCCTCGGCCGAAGCGTGAAGGGCCGACCAAGGATGAACTGTTCAAGGCGAACGAGGCCGCGGCCAAGGCTTATCACCGGGAGCTGCTGCAGAGTCCGGAGGCGGAGACCGCCCGCGCCTATCTGCGCGATCGGACGTTGGAGTTGGAGGCGTGGCAGGAGTGGGGGCTGGGCTACGCGCCGGAGAGCTGGGGGTTTTTGACGGACAGCGCGCGGCAGGTCGGCGAGGCCGAAGTGAAGGTGCTGGAGAATGCGGGGCTGGCGGTGCGCAGCGAGAAGGGCACGGTCTATGACCGGTTCCGCGGACGACTGATGTTTCCGATCCGCGATGAGCTGGGGCGGGTGGCGGGGTTTAGCGGGCGGCTGCTCAAGGAGGAGGAGGACCGCGGGGGCAAATATGTGAACACGCCGGAGACGGACGCGTTCCGCAAAAGCCGGATTCTGTTCGGACTGGACAAGGCCAAACGCGAGATTCAGGAGCAGCGCAAGGCGCTGCTGGTGGAGGGGCAGATTGACTGCATCCGCTGTCATTTGGGCGGCTTCGGGCTGGCGGTGGCGGCGCAGGGGACGGCGTTTACGGAGGATCACGCGCGGCTGCTGAAGCGCTACGCGGATCACGTGGTGGTGGTGCAGGACGCGGACACAGCCGGGCAGAAGGCGGCTTTGCGCACGGCCGGGCTGCTGCTGGACGAGGGCTTGGTGGTGTCGGTGGCCATGTTGCCGCCGGGCGAGGATCCGGATTCGTTGATCGCCCGGCAGGGGGCGGAGGCGTTCGGCAAGGTTTTGGCCGAGGCGCAGACCGCGATGGGTTTTCTGGTGAGTCTGCTGCGCGCCAAGCTGGATCTGCGCGATCCGGCGGGGCTGCTGCGGGCGACGCGGGCGGTGGTGGATCTGGCCTTGCACGCCGATGGCGCGGTGCAGGCCGAGCAGATGCTGCGCGAGGCCGCCGCGGGATTGCAGGTGGGCTATACCGCGCTGCAACAGGATTGGCGGCGGGCCAAGCGCACGAGGCAGCGCCGGGCGGCACCGGCGGCGCCGCCCGGGCCAGCGCGGGCGCCGGCCGTCGCGCGGCCCGTGGACGAGGTGGAACTGGCCACGCTGCTCTGTGGAAACAGTCATCCGGAGCTGGCGGGATTTGTGCGGCGCTGGCTGCCCTATGCTTTTTTGAGCGATCCGGCCTGCCGGGCCATCATCGAGATTCTGGCTGAGGAGGAAGAGGAGTTGATGCCGGCCCTGGCTGACGAGCCCGAGGATTATCAGGCGCTGGCCGCCAGGATTGCCAACGCGCCCTCCAAGCTGGCGGATGCCGAGGAGAAGGAGAACATTCTGCGGGCGGCGCAGGATTTGACGGTGCGGATTTGGCGGCGGCACCTCGAGGGGCAGCGGCAGGACATCAGCCGGCGGATGCAGGAATTGACGGGCGCCGAGCGCCAGAGCGCGCTCTATGAAATGGCCGACGTGCTGCGCGATCTGGGCGAGCTGAAGATGGGCTGGGAGAAGGCCCGCCCGGTGCTGGACCAGTATCTGCAGCGAATGGCGGAGGAATAAAAAAGAGGCGGGCGCTCAAGGGGCGGGCGCCACGACGATGCGGTTGCCGTGAGCTTCGATGATTTGCACGCTCGCGTCGGCATCGAGAAATTGTCCGGCGGTGACGACATCGAGGCGCTCGGCGCCAACGCGGATCACTCCGGCCGGGCGCAGGGGGGTGAGGGCTACGCCGGTTTGGCCGACCAGCGCCGAGGTGTCGGGGGCGGCGGTGTAGCCTTCGGCGGCCGAGGTCGCGGCGGCCAGGGTCAGGCGGCTGCCCAAAGCGCTGCGCGGCAGGAAGCGTCCCAGCAGAAGCGCGCCGGCGCCGGTGCCGAAGATGGCCACGCCCATTTTGAGGATGGGGATATGCAGGTCGGTCCAACCGGGCAGGACGGGACCGCCGGGAATCATGCGGGTCATGGCGCCCACCAGCGAGAAGAGGATGAGCAGAATGCCCAGCACGCCGGTGATGCCGAAGCCCGGGATGAGAAAGATTTCGACGAGCAGCAGCAGAACGCCGGCGGCAAAGATCAGGAGGTCTTCCATCCCCGCCAGGCCGGCGATGTGGTGGCCCCAGAAAAACAGGCCGAGGCAGATGGCGCCCAGGATGCCGGGCAGGCCGATGCCGGGGGTCTTGATTTCGATGTAGATGCCCAGGAAGCCGAGAATCATGAGGATGGGGGCGGCGCTGGCAATTACACGGGCGACCCGTTCGACGGTCGTGATTTCCAATTCGCGGATGGGGTGCTTGGCGAGGCCCAGCGCCTTGAGAACGCTGTGGATGTCGGAGTGGGTGCCGGCGGAGAGGAGGGGGCGGTCGGGGTTGCGCCCGGGGCGGGCGGCTTCCTCGGCGGTCAGGGTCAGGAGCTGGCCGGCAGGGCTGATGACGTCATCGCCGATCTTGAGTTCGTTTTCGCGGCGCACCATTTTTTCGGCCACTTCGGGGTCGTGGCCGGCGGACTGGGCGGCGGCGCGGATGAGGGCGGCCACGGCGGAAACGGATTTTTCCTCGAGGCCTTCGGACATGTCCTGGACGCCGCCGAAGGGCGACATGAGGATGGGGAGGGCGTCGCCAATCACCGCGCCGGGCGCCATGTAGATGGCGCGGGTGGACAGGGCGATGATGGCGCCGGCGGAGAAGGCGTCTTTCTCGATAAAGGTATAGACGGGAACGGGCGAGGCCTGGATCGAGCGGACGATGTCGCTGGCGGAGTTGAGGGTGCCGCCGGGGGTGTCCATGATCAGGATGATGGCGGCGGCGTTCTGTTGTTTGGCTTCGGCCAGGCCGCGGCGGATAACATAGAGCAGGGCGCCCTCAATTTGGCTGCGGACGGGAATGACATAGACCGCCGCGCCGGGCGCGGGCCGCGGCGGGTCGGCTGACGCCGCGGCGGCAGGCAGGGCCGGCGCGGTCAGCAGGGCCAGCAGAAGGAGGATGAGGCGTTTCATTCCGAGGCCGACGCTTTGCGAAGAACGCTGATGAACTGGGTTTCGGTGGTGAGGATATTTTGGCGCATTGTTTGGAAGAGGGCGATGTTCTCGGGGGTTTCATCGGGCTGGGTTTCGAGCCAGTCGTCGAGCTTTTTGCGGGCTTGGGCATGGGCTTCGCGCGCGGCATCCAAGAGGGCCTGGTCCTCGGGGCTCATGGTCGCGCGCAGGGCGGCCACGGATTTCTCGGAGGAGATGAGGATGGCCTCGATTTTGGCGATAAAGGTCTTGGGGGTAATGTCGCGTTCGGCACCGGCTGTGCCCAGGACGGTGCGCCCATTGGAATCCAGGACGAAGTAGGTGGGAAAACCGCGCACGCCATACTGCTGGGAGAGGGCGTCGTTGCGCTCGCGGTATTTGTCCGGAACGAGATTTTTGTCTTTGGGGAAGTCAATCCAGACCAGGATGAGGTTGTCCCTGGCCCAGGCCTGCCAGTCGCTGGTGGAGAAGACCTGCTTGTCCATGAGCCGGCACCATCCGCACCAGTCGCTGCCGGTGAAGTTGAGCAGGAGGGGCAGTCCGCTTTCGGCGGCCTTGGCCAGCGCGGCGGTGTAGTCCATGGTCCATTGGCCCGGGTCGGCGCCTTCGGTGGCGGGCCCGGAGGCGGCCTGCGAGGCGGGCGCGCGGGGCGGGGTGGCGTCACCGATGGCAGTAGGCGCCTGGCGGCCGCAGGCCGCGGCGACAATGACAAGGATGGCGAGGGCTGGCAGGGTCCAGGGTTTGCTGATCATGGTTGGCTCCGGGTTGTCTTGAAATCCCCGGCACTTTACCGTGAAACGGAGCCGGCCGCCAGTGGGAATGTTGAGCAACGCCGGCGGGGGGAGGTTCAGCGTTGGGTCCAGGGAATGCGCGGAGCCGTTTCCAGTTGCCGGCGGGAGTAGCGCTGGATGCTGGAACGATAGGGCGGCACGGCGTTGACGTTGCCGCCGATGACGAAGACTTCGTCGCCGAGCGCGACGGCGACGGCATGCCGGGCGGGTTTATAAGGGAGTTCCAGCTGGCTCCATGCGGCGTTGGTGAAGTCATAGGCCACCATGCGGTCGAGTTCGTCGAAGTCCCCGAAGAGATACAGTTGGTCGCCCAGCACGAGGCCCTGGAAGGCGCTGGTTTTTTGCGGCAAGGGGGGGAGGAGGCTCCACGTGTCGGTTGGCGGGTCATAGACTTGGAAATCGGCGATCGCGGATCGGCCGTTGTATCCGCCGGGGGCAAAGATTTTGCCGTTGTAGTGGAAGGCCTGCCCTTCGCGGGCGATGGGCAGCTCGGCGCCCCGGCGCCAGAGGTGCGTGGTGAAGTCGAAAATTTGCAGGAGCGATGACAACTCTTTTTGCAAGAGCGGCGCGCCACCGACCAGATAGAGGCGGTTGCCCGCCACCACGCAACCGGGACGCAGCACGCTCTGCATCGGGCCCGACAGGAAAAAGCGCTCGCCGCTCGCGGGGTTGAATTCTTCGAAGAACTGCCCGGTCAATGGCGAATACCCCATCTGGCCGCCGGAGACGATCCCGCCGACGATGTAGACGCAATCCCGACGGGTGACCGCGGAATGAAAGCGGCGGATGGTCAGATCGGGTTCGATGAGTTCGGTTCGGGCGGAGGCGGCATGGAAGCTCTCGATGGTGGAAACCGGACCTTGCGCACTCCAGCCGCCGATGATATAGGCGTTGGTGCCGACCACGGCAGCGGCATGCCCAAAGCGCGGAACGCGCAGATGGAGGGGGGCGTCCGGGTCGAGGGCATTCTGATAGTGCTCGAGTGATATGGCGTAGTGGAGGTTGGCGGGGTTGAGTTCCAGCGCGCGTTGCTGCGCCGCGACGGCTTGGGCGTAGTCGCCGAGCCAGGCGTGGGCCGCGGCCTGCAAGTCGTGGAGTTCGTCCAGTTGGGGATCGTCCAGCGCGAGCGCCCGGTCAATCAGCCGGAGCGCGAGGGCGCAATCGCGGTGGCGGCAGGACGGATGCCGGATGATGTGGACGGCCAGATCCTTGATGGCGCCGGCATCTTGCAGTTCGCGCCGCGCGATTTCGCGGCCGTATTTCTCGATGAGGTCGGGGTCGGTGTCGCGCTGCCCGACCAACTCGATATATTCTTCAAAGAGGAGCCACTGTTCGCGCGGAAAGAGGCTGTCATCGGGCAGGGCGGGGCGGGGCACGAAGGCCATGGCCGCTTCCAGGGATGATAGCGGGCCGATCCACACGATGAGGCCGCGCTTGACGAGAAACGCGGTGGGGATGGCGCGTTGTCCGGCGGCGTACATCCAGCGGGCGGCGGCAGTCTGGTCGCGGTCCATCCCGATGGATAGATTCGCGGGGAGGTCGCGCAACAGTTTGGCTGGCGGTTCGCTTTCCTGGGTGTAGATGCCCGTGAACGCGGTTTCGTCACATTGTCCGGCCGCGCGGAGGAGAGTGTCGAGCGCCCCGGGATGCCCGGGCGCTCGCGACGAGAGAAAAACCACCGCATGAGTGCTTTCGGCATCAAATTCCGCGGCGGGGGCATCGGTCAGCCATTCCGCCACGTCGAGCGGGGGCGCCGGCGAACGGATGCGCAGGTCATCGGCCGACCGGCCATGCAGCGCGAGAGCCAATAAAATCCAACCGGAGACCCATGCTCGTTTTGTCATCATTCCTCCTGAAAGCCGCTTGGATGGTGACCGCCGAGCGGTCCGAAAACAAGGACGAAGTGGGGCCGGCAGATGGGATGACGTGGGTCATGCGCGGGCGATGGGGGGTTTTCGATTGAGACGAAGTAGGCTATTCTGGCGGACATGAAGTTGAAGTACGCCAAAGGGGAGTCCGACCCGGAGGTCCTGGAGGGCCTGGTCGAGCTGATTACGTTTCACAGCGAAGAGAGCGGCTTCTGCGTGTTGAAGGTCAAAGCCCGCGGAATGCGCGGCCTGGCGGCGGTGGTGGGCAAGGTGCCGCGGATCAATGTGGGCGAATGGATCAAGGCGCAGGGCAAATGGGTGATTGACCGCAAGCATGGTCAGCAGTTTCAGGCGGATCATCTGGAGGCGGTGGTGCCGGATTCGCTCGAGGGGATCGAGAAGTATTTGGGGTCGGGGTTGATCAAGGGGATTGGGCCGGTTTACGCGAAGAAGCTGGTGGACACGTTCGGCCGCGAGGTGCTCGAGGTGATCGAGAAGCGGTCGGCGGAGCTGGAGCGGGTCGAGGGCATCGGCCCGATGCGCCGGCGGCAGATCAAGGAGTCGTGGACGGCGCAAAAGACCATCCGCGAAATCATGTCGTTTTTGTTCTCGCAGGGGGTGAGCACAGGCCGGGCGTTCCGGATTTACAAGGCGTATGGCGAGGAGGCGATTGCCAAGGTGCGCCTGGATCCCTATTGCCTGGCGCGCGACATCCGCGGCATCGGCTTCAAGACGGCGGACGTCATCGCCGAGCGGCTGGGAATCGGCCGCGAGTCAGTGTTGCGCGCGCGGGCGGGGTTGTCGCATGTGCTGATCGAGCTGTCGAGTCAGGGGCACTGCGCGTATCCGCGCGATGGGCTGCTGTCGCGTGCGGGAGACATGCTGGAAATCCCCCTGGCCACCATGGAAGAAGCTTTGCGCATCGAGATCGAACACGGGCACCTTACGGTTCACGAGGGCGAGGATGGCGAAACCTGGGTGTATCTGGCGGCGCTGGATTTGGCCGAGCGCGAGGTGGCCGCGCGCCTGGCCGACATTGCCCAGGGGGCGCATCCCTGTCCGAAGATCAACCTGCCTGCCGCGATTCAGTGGGTGCAGCAGCAACTGGACATGGAGCTGGCCGAGGGGCAGAAGCAGGCGTTTGCCGGGGCGTTCGAACACAAGGTGCTGGTGGTGACGGGCGGGCCGGGAGTAGGCAAGACCACGCTGATCCGTTCGCTGGTGAAGGCGCTGGCGGCCAAGAAGCTGCGGCTGATGCTCTGCGCCCCGACCGGGCGCGCCGCGAAGCGGATGGCGGAGCTGGCCGGCATGGAGGCGCGCACCATTCACCGGATGCTGGCCTATGAGCCGGGCACCGGGCGCTTCCGGCATCACGCGGGCAATCCGCTGGAGACCGATGTGCTGATCGTGGACGAGGCCAGCATGATTGATATCCAGTTGGCGGTGCATCTTTTCCGGGCCGTGCCTCGGGGGGGACTGCTGATTCTGGTGGGTGACGTGGATCAGCTCCCCTCGGTGGGCCCCGGGTGCGTGCTGCGCGATATTATCGAGTCGCGCACTCTGCCCGTGTACCGGCTGACGGAGATCTTTCGCCAGGATGCCGGCAGCCGCATCGTGCGCAATGCCCACCGGGTCAACGCGGGCGAACTGCCCGAACTGCCCCGCAAGGATGCCGAACTGGCCGATGGCGAGGATTTCTTCTTTGCAAGCGCCGAGACGCCGGAGCGCGGCGTGGAGCTGATTCGCAAGCTGGTGTGCGAGGCGATTCCCCGGCGCTTCAAACTCGACCCGATGCTGGACGTGCAAATTCTGACGCCCATGCAGAAGGGCGAGCTGGGCGCGCGCAATCTGAATGTGGCCATGCAGGCGGCGTTGAATCCGAGCGGGCGGGACATCGAGCGCTTTGGCTGGAAGTTTCGCGAGCGCGACCGGGTGATGCAGACCGAGAACAACTATGACAAGGACGTTTTCAACGGCGACGTGGGGGTGGTGGAGAAGGTGGACAGCGCCGAGCAGGAATTGATCGTGCGCTATGACGACCGCAAGGTGGCCTATGACTTCCAGGAGCTGGACGAGCTGACCCCGGCCTACGCGGTGACGGTGCACAAGAGCCAGGGGAGCGAATATCCGTGCGTGATCCTGCCCATGCACACGCAGCACTATGTGATGCTGCAGCGGAATCTGATGTATACGGGGATCACGCGGGGGCGGCAACTGGTGGTGGTGGTGGGGACCGTCAAGGCCATGAGCCTGGCCGTGCGCAACGCGGAGGCGGGCCGGCGGATGACCAGCCTGCGCAAGCGGTTGCGCCAGGCATTTGGCAAGACCTGGGCCGGCGCGGAAACGGCGATCTGACGGGGGGCCGGCCGCCGGGTTGGGACCGGATTAGCGCCATTCGTGTTTGGGATATTTGCGGCGGAGCTCCTGCTTGATCCGGGGATAGTGGTCGCTCCAGAAATTGGGGAGGTCCTTGGTGATTTGCACGGGGCGGTGGCTGGGCGCCAGGATGTGGATCACCAGCGGCAGGCGGCCCCCAGCCAGCGCGGGCAGGGTGTGCACGTCGAAGAGTTCCTGGATGCGGGCGGAGATGTAGGGCTCGGCGGCATCGGCATATTGCGCCTTGAGGCTGCGTCCGTTGCTGAGAGTGACGCGCTCGGGCATGTGCTGCTCCACCACCGCGATCTGGGCGGGAGAGAGCAGGGATTTGACGGTGGGCAGGACGGGGCGGTCGCGAATCTCCTTGCACGATGCCGCGCCGTGGCAGAGTTGCTGGATCAAGAGCTCGCGCTCGGCGGGTCCATAGGCGGGCAGGCCCCAGTCGGGGCAGGCGGCGGCGAGCAGATTGACCCGGGCAATCCACTGGTCCACGGCATGGTTCCAGTGCTTGAGGACGCATTGACCGTCCAAGACGGCGCGGGCCAAAAGAAGGGCGGCTTCTTCGGGAGGCGGAGCCTCGAGCGGATGGGTTTCGAGGGGCAGATCGCGAAAGACCATTTCGCGCCGGGCGATGACGCGTTTGGCGGCGGCGTCCCACTCGACGGCGATGCGCCCGGCGAAATCGTCGGGGTAGAGCTCCCGCAGCCATTCCGCGCGGATGGCGGTGGCCTGGGTGAGCAGGACGTGGGTCTCGCCGTCGCCGCGGCCGATCTCATTGATTTCATTGGCGACGAGGAGTTCGGCGTCGTGGACCACGGACTCGCGGGCGAGTTCGCCGCGGCGTCCATGGACGAGCTGGCAGCGGAGGGTTCCGCGATCGAGGCGCCGGGCAACCTGGTCGGAGAAGCCGGCCAGCACGCATTTGGCGATTTCGTCGTCGTCGGGCGGGGAGGTTTCGATGGGGAGTTTTTGGGCTTGGGCGATTTGAAGGAACTGGTTCCAGAGCGGCCCCACCTGGCGGGCCGCGGCGGCGTGAATGCCGAGGTGCCGGCAGCGTTCGAGGTTGTAATGATGCTGGTGGGCGTAGCGCCATGCGCGCAGGAGCAGAAAGAGGTCGGAGGGGGGCGTGCCGAGCAGATCGTTGCGCCGCTCGAGGGTGGCTTTGTCAACCTTGCGGATCAGGATGGGGCGGCCTTGGGCGATAGCCGCAGCCAGCGCGACGGGGCGGACGGCGCCGCGTCGGGCGGCATCGAGAAGCATGCGGGAATAGCGCGGATGCAGCGGGAAGGAAAGCATGCGCCGACCGAGAGGGGTGGGGGCGCCGGCGGCATCCAGCGCGCCGAGATCGCGCAGAAGAAGAAGTGCGCGTTCGAGGGCGCGGGGTTCGGGTGGCTCGAGCCAGGGGAACTTGGCCACGGCGTCCACGCCAAGAGCTTTGAGGGTCAGGAGGATTTCGGCGGGGTCCACGCGTTTGATTTCGGGCAGATCGTGAAGGGCGCGTTCGGCGTGTTCGCGTTCGGTCCAAAGACGGACGGCACGGCCGGGGGCGGTGCGGCCGGCGCGCCCGGCGCGCTGATCGGCCGAGGCGCGCGAGATGCGCTCGATGTGCAGGGTGTTGATGCCGCGCCAGGGGTCGAAGCGGGCGACGCGGGCCAGGCCGGAATCAATGACGAGGCGGATGCCCTGGATGGTGAGCGAGGTTTCGGCGACGTTGGTGGCCACGATGATCTTGGGCTGGCCGTATTGGGCGACCGCGGCGTCCTGCTCGGCGGGGGGCAGTTCGCCGTGGAGAGGGAGGAGGAGGGCGCCTTTGGCGGCAGGGGTGTGGCGCAGGGCATCGAGATAGGACAGGAGATGCCGGGTGTCGAGCGTGGCCGACATCACGATCAGAAGCAGGTCGGGCCGGGCGGTCTGCTGAAGGCGCAGGGCCTGGGCCAGCGTGACATCACCATAGACATGGCGTTCGTGAAATTCATCGAACAGGATGGCCGCAACGTCGGGCAAACCGGGCTGCGAGAGCATTTGGCGCAGAAGAATGCCCTCGGTCTCGAAATGAATGCGCGTGCGCGGGCCGCAAACGGACTCGAGGCGGATCTGATAGCCGACCTCGTCGCCGAGAAGCGTGCCGCGTTCTTCGGCGACCCGTTTGGCGAGGAGGCGGGTGGCCAGCCGACGGGGTTGCAGGACGACCGCCTTGCCGCTGTCCAGTGAGCCAAGGTCGAGCAGCATCTGGGGAATCTGGGTGGACTTGCCGGACCCGGTCGGGGCGGTCAGGACAATCCGGCGGCTGCGGCGCAGCGCCGCGGCAAGCTCTTGACGGATGGCATGAATGGGCAGCATGAACGCCCGCAAGATAGACCAATCCCCCGCCCCCGCCAATCGCGAATCATCTTCCCTCCTCCCCTTCCCGCCGCATCAAAACAAAATCAACGTGCTTCCGCTCACATTCATGCATTTCGCACAAGCGGATCTGTGTTCCTTTTGTTTCCTGAGTTCCGAGTTGGGTCTAAAAATAGACGTAACTCATTGCAATGCAATGGTGCAATTTTTGTTTTGGGTGTCCCGACACTATATTTGAGGGTTTGGAGGGCTGAAAATTGTTCGTTTTTTCGATAATTTTGCACATTTGGGGGTTGTAATCGGTGTGTTTTTGCCAAGTCACGCTCATAACCTGAATAATTCATCAACCTG
>LSQX01119309.1_pt1 | contig 30236 bp, 19 predicted proteins | sample 654561 | NCBI WGS metagenome assembly LSQX01 (sample SAMN04489861, study PRJNA283612) | anaerobic digester metagenome | isolation source: 4 biogas reactors fed with cattle manure at either 37C or 55C with and... | place: Denmark: Kongens Lyngby | collected 2014 | reverse complement strand
TGGAGCATTTTTTGTCTTGACACGGGCTTTTTCATGGACACCTCCAAGGCTTTTGCTATGCCTTTTCAACAACTGGCCCTCAGAGTTAACTTAATCCTTATAAGGGTTGACACATTAAAAACAGGAAGGTATATTCGCCACACCAAGCAGTAATGCAAATATGCCTTTGAAATAGCGGACATACAAAACAACGGACGGGTGAAATGAAAGCTCCGCAGGAAATCATTGCTCTTGTTGAACGCTTCGATCAAAATCTTCAAGCCTATCAATCCGGCAAATATAACGAAACGCAACTCCGGCGGGAATTTATCGATCCCTTTTTCAAAGCACTGGGTTGGGATGTAGAAAACACATCCGGTTACGCCGAAGCCTACAAAGATGTCATTCACGAAGACGCGATAAAAATCGGCTCTGCCAACAAGGCTCCGGATTATAGCTTCCGCGTCGGCGGCACGCGCAAATTTTTTGTTGAAGCTAAAAAACCTTCCGTCAATATCGCCGAGGATATCGGCCCCGCCTATCAGCTCAGGCGCTATGCCTGGTCGGCAAAACTGTCCCTTTCCATTCTCAGCGATTTTGAGGAATTCGCCGTTTATGACTGCCGCGTCAAACCGGACAAGGCCGATAAAGCATCCACCGCGCGCATCATCTACCTTAAGTACAAAGAATACCTCACCCGCTGGGAAGAAATAGCTTCTATTTTTTCCAAAGAAGCTCTGATGAAAGGCTCTTTCGATAAATACGCGGAAACGACCAAAACAAAAAGAGGCACAGCAGGCGTTGACGCGGCTTTTCTGTCTGAAATCGATTCCTGGCGGCAGACGCTCGCGCAAAATATCGCCCTGCGCAATCTCAGTCTCACCCAGCGGGAACTCAACTTTGCCGTAACCAAAACGATTGACCGCATTATTTTTCTACGCATTTGTGAAGACCGGGGCATCGAACCCTACGGCCGGCTTATGGCGCTGCAAAACGGCGCGGACGTTTATCTGCGCCTGACAAAATATTTTTATGACGCCGATGATAAATACAACTCCGGCCTGTTTCATTTCAAACGGGAAAAAGATCGCTTTGAGCCGCCCGATGATTTGACTCTAACCCTTTCCGTTGATGATAAAATTTTAAAAGATATTTTCAAAAGCCTTTATTATCCCGAAAGCCCGTATGAATTTAGCGTTTTGCCCGCCGATATTCTCGGGCAGGTTTATGAACAGTTTCTAGGGAAAGTGATCCATCTCACGCCGGGACATCGCGCCAGAGTGGAAGAAAAACCGGAAGTGCGCAAAGCGGGCGGCGTTTATTATACACCGACATATATTGTCGATTACATCGTCAAAAACACTGTGGGCAAACTTCTGGAGGGCAAAACCCCCAAAGCGGCGAAAAAACTGCGCATCCTTGATCCGGCCTGCGGTTCCGGCTCTTTCCTTATCGGCGCGTATCAATATCTGCTGGATTGGCACAGAGATAAATACATTGAAGACGGCGCGGAAAAACACGCCAAAGGCAAAGACCCAAAGCTTTACCAGAGAATCCGCAATGAATGGCGGCTGACCACGGCGGAGCGCAAGCGTATTCTGCTCAACAACATCTACGGCGTGGATATCGACCCGCAGGCGGTGGAAGTAACCAAGCTCTCGCTACTGCTCAAAGTTTTGGAAGGAGAAAGCGACGAGACAATCAAATCAGCTTTCAGATTATTCAACGAGCGCGCCCTGCCCGATTTGGGCAACAACATCAAATGCGGCAATTCGCTCATCGGCCCGGATTTTTATGAAGGCAAGCAAACCAGCTTTCTGGACACGGAAGAAATGCAGCGCGTCAATGCCTTTGATTGGGAAAGGGAATTTCCGGAAATATTCAAAGCCGGCGGCTTCGACGCCGTCATCGGCAATCCGCCGTATTTAAATATTGATGATGTTTGGGGTAAGGGCGATATCCGCTTAAAAACACTTAAAAACATGTACCCCGAGATATACAACGACAAAACAGATATACTTTTTTATTTTTTGTTAAAAGCAGCAGTGCTTTCAAAGAATTATGTTAGTTTCATTATTTCACGTGCCTTTTTAGAAGCATACAAAGCAGACCGATTAAGAACATGGCTTTTAAGTAACACCGTGATTCAAGAAATTGTAGATTTCCAAAACTACTACATTTTTAAAGGGGTTGGCATTACAACAAGCATCATTAAATTATGCAAAGATAAACCCCCCCCTTATTTTGATGTCTATAAACTAAAAAATGAAAATCAAGTAGATGAAGAAATTTCCTATGACCTAGTAAATATAAAATCTAACTTTGAACATTACAAAGTTAAACAATCCGACCTCTCCGGCGCATCTTGGACATTTGTTAACCAAACAGATAAAGATATTATTAAAAAAATTGACTCATTGGGGGTTTCAATCGGAGATATCCTTTTAATTGGACAAGGCATGCAAACCGGGCGTAATGATGTTTTTGGAAAACGCAACATCAAGGAATTACGCCAATGGAATGTCTTAAAGAGTCAATACTACAAACGTGCAAGTAACTCCGATATCCAACGTTATTCAGTTCGTGATCGAGGCGAATATTTATTATATTTAGAAAATGTTGAAGAATTTAATACGCTTACCTCAGGCATCCAAAAGCATCTAAAGGACAACGCTGAGGCACTCAAAGAAAGAGCAGCATTTCAACGTGGTAATTGCCTCTGGTGGAAATATACATGGCCATTACATAAAGAATTCTATTCGAGCCCTAAAATTATGTGCCCTTACCTGTCGAAATATAACCGGTTTGCAATTGATCAGAGTTGTGAATATATTGGTCTGACGGATACAACAGTTTTGTTTGAAAACAAGCAACCAGAAAATCTTCATTATCTTCTTGGTTTGCTGAACTCGCAATTGTTGACGTTTCGTTATAAAAGCATTGGCAAACTGAAAAGTGGAGGTGTCTTAGAATACTTCTGGAATGGTGTTTCTAAACTTCCAATCCGTCGCATTGATTTTAACAAAACAGATGAAAAGAAAATGCACGACAATATGGTGCAACTTGTCGAACAAATGCTTTCGCTAAACAAACAACTTACCGAAGCCAAAATCGACCATGACCAAACATTAATCCAGCGCCAAATCGACGCTACCGACAACCAAATCGACAAACTGGTTTACGAGTTATACGATTTAACTCCCGAAGAAATCGCCATCGTGGAAAAAAGTATTTAACAGAGATTGGGCTCAGGTCTTGCCATATAAGATTTCTGATGTTTAAAGACCTGAGCCCATGAGTTTTTGTGTGGACGAAATGAGTCGGCTGCACAGTCAGCTTTTTTCCTTTTGTGCTTCTTGCTCTCCTTCTTGCGCGAAGTCGCCTGTACGGCGAAGGTGTTCGGCGTACAGCTCCGACTTGTTTCCATAGCAGGTGGCAAAGGTGTTGATGATCGCGTCGAAGGGTACATCGGCAAAAAAGCCGTGGTCGGTGATATATTCCATGTGCCTGCGCCCTTCGAGATCGAAGGGGTGGAAAATCGCATCATTAGTGCCGTCCCAGTCCAGCGGCTTGACACGGAACTTTTCACAAAGAGACAAGTTGAAAGTCGGCGTTACCTTGATCCAGCGGCCATCGAGAAAGATGTCGTTGTAGCCATGGTAATAAAAAGTGTCTGTCTGCATCAGTTCTTTGAGGCGCGCGGTCGTCAGATGATTGCGGACATCCGCAAAGTGAAGTCTGCAGGCGATTCCCTCGGCGCGCAGCGCGGCAGCCAGCACGATGGCCTTGGCCACGCAATACCCGTAGCCTTGCTTCAGGATCGTGCTGGCCTTGAAGCCGTGGCGCGTCGGTTCGATGCGGTATGGGTCGTAATAAATCCCGTCGCGCACGGCATAATAAAGACGGACCGCTTTTTCCCGTTGGGTTTGGGCGCCGTTAACCGCTTCGAGGGCAAATTTCCGCACCTCCTGAGAATCGCTGTCGATAAATTCTGTCGGTAGAAGAAAATCTTTGTGCATGGCCGCTCCTTCAGGGTTTGATCATGACTTTGACGGCGTGAGGGTCTTCAAGCTGTGTCCGGAATGCCTGGGTCGCTTCGTCAAGGCCGAAGCGGTGCGAGATCATACCTTTGGTTTTCACCTTTCCCGCCTTGAACAGTTCGATAACGGCTGGAAAATTGCCGCCCAGACAGCCTATCAGTGTGAGATTTTTGCCGATGACCGGCAGGGGCTGCCAGGTAAGAGGGTCTTCATAGACGCCGACGAGCAGAATCTTTCCGCCGCCGCGCGCCATTTCCACCGCCTGGTCGAACGCGGTCTGGTTGCCCGCGCATTCCAGCACTGTGTTGACGCCCATGAGGCCGGTTGCCTCCATGACCGCCTCGACGGTGTTTTGTGCCGCCGCGTCAATGATCACATCCGCGCCGCTTAATCTCGCGGCCTCCAGGCGCGAAGGTCTGCGCCCCGCCGCGATTACTTTTTTCACCCCCATCGCCTTGAGGATCTGAACGGCATACAGGCCGATCACGCCCAGGCCGATCACGGCGATAACGTCGTCCGCCTTGGGCTGGCCCCGGTTGACTGAAAAATAAGAAATGGAAAAAGGCTCGACCGAGGCCGCGTCTTCATAGCTCATTTCTTCCGGTAGGGGAAAAACTGTCCGGCCGACGGCGGCAAACGGTATGTGTACGTATTCGGCCATCGCGCCCGGAAACTGATAGCCCAGAAGATCCATGTCCTGGCAGCGGTGGGTTTTTCCCTGGCGGCACCAGAAGCATTCATCGCAGGGAGAAAAGCCCACGGCTGTGCAGCGCGTGCCGGTTTTGATGCCCTGCACATCCCGGCCCACTTCGACAATATCTCCGCTGAATTCGTGGCCGAAGATCGTCCCTTCATGGCCGTCGAACTTGTACCAGTGCAGGTCCGAGCCGCAAATGCCGCAGGAATTTACCTTGATAATGACTCCGTGGGGAGCGCAGACAGGATCGTCCACAGTTTCCGTCCGGACATCTTTCGCGCCGTGCAATACTGCTGCTTTCATCATGCCACCTCCATAAATATTCAACACAAACCGTATTTCAAAAATAATTGCCCCTGTCAAGACGGGTATTGACCCGGGTGATTGAAGGCGGCCTGGGACGGTAAACCCCGGTGCATGGCCTGATTCCTGCCGGTGTGTAACCCCGTGCAAAACGTGAAGCTGATGCGTGCCGTGGGTGCAAATGACAAAGGGAAAGTGTTTTTCAAAGATATCAAAATACGGATTGATAATTATTTATATTATGTTAAAATTCCTCCCATTAAATATTTTACGAACCTTCTGCATCAGCAGGGGTGCAGCCTGAGGCAAATCGCTGGATCATTTTGTCCGGTTAAAAACACACTTCAAGGAGGATAGTTAATGAGAAAAAGAATCTGTTTGGTTGCTTTGTTGTCACTGCTGGTTGTATTTATAGCTTTGCCGTCATGGGCCTGGCAGGGGCGGATGGCGGGTATGGGCGATGCGGCGGGACTTGTCGCGGACGAGTCGGATTTTCTTATTCACCCGGCGCTGATCGCCTCGGGGAAGGGCCTCAACGCCTACGGTCATTACAGGCTAACCTACGAAAAGACGAAAAACTGGGAATACAGCGCAAGCGTTCCGATGATGGATGTTATTTATCCTTTTACGGCCGACGGCCGTTTGTGGAAGCACGAGGGACAGCTCGGAGCGGCGCTGGGGCTGGGGCCGGGCAGGCTGGGAGTCTTTTTTGATTATACGGCGGCAAGCGGAAAATACAGTGGCGCCGAGGTGTATGAGGGGTTTTCTGGCTCTGGTTTTCAAAGCTTTGAGCTGGAAAACGAGCTGGACAGCTTTGCACTCAAGGCGATCTACGGTCTGCCGGTCGGTCCGGTCAATGTGGGCGCGGAGCTTGGGCTTGCCTATGTAAAAGAAGAGCAGAAAAACCTCATGCCGACTGAAATGCTGGTAAACTACCCCTGGGGAGCAGAAGACAATCCGGTGTATAATCTCCTGCCTTATGCGATTCCCTTTGATTCAAAATACTGGGAGGCAAGCGCAAAAGCCTCCGCAGCGGGCAAGGCCGGTTCCATGTCTTACATGTTTACACTGCGCGGCGGACTTCCCTTTGCAAGTGACAACGAGTATGTGCATTCAGACTATAGCTACGGTTACGGTTCGTGGGTGGAGGGTAAGGTAAAAGGATTCAACGTGGCGGGTGATCTGTGGATGAGGCTTGCCGTGTCGGAAAATATATCACTGCCTTTTGTCGTAAGTGCGGGCTTTAAAAAAATCACGCGCGACGGGTCGGGTTTCAGCTCCGGCCCCTCCACAATAGAATACGAACATGAAGCAAAGGATATTTTTGTAACCGTCGGCGGCGGAGCGGAAATGACCCCTGCCTCCGGCACCAGACTTGCGGCAGGGCTCTACTATAATTATCTGAAATCAGAGCAGAATGTCCAGTTCATGGATACGTTTGATCCGTCAGACTGGTATATCGATAATTATACGAATATGCCCAAATCTACGGAGCACCGGCTGACACTCAAATTGCTGGCCGAGCAGGAGCTCAATTCCGTGTTGTCCCTGCGGGGTGGCTTGAGCGCCTTTTACGGTTTGGCCAAAAGAGATTACTCCTATAACGCAGACGGTAATAACTTCTGGCTTACACCATCGCCCGTGACGGTTTCCCCGGACGGGGCGCACTATGGCGTGAATGCGTCTATCGGTGCGAGCATCAAAGCGGGCGCTGTCGTTTTAGAGCCTTTTATCAACGCGGGCTACGCAAAGTATAAAACCGACGGCGACGGGGTCACAGGGCCCGTACCGACCTACGTCGAGGTCAATAAAACGAACTGGCTGGCAGGCGGTGGTTTGTCGGTGAAGTTCTGAAACAAGACGACATGAGTCTGGGAAAGGGCGGGTGGTTTTACCCCGCCCTTTTTTTGTGGTGGTTGTCGGTCGATGGATGGAGAAAGGAGAAAGGCTAAAGGCTAAAGGATAAAGGCGAAAGCTCGCGTTCGTGACTGTGGCGGGGAAAAAAGCTGTCCGGTCAGATCGCCACGCAGCGAAAGCCCAGAATGTTGGAGGAGGTATCTTGTTCTACATAGTGCCGGTCGGTGAGGCTGATCTCGCCGCGCGCGATCCAGCTCGCTCCTTTGGTGATGCACATGTCCGTTTCTGTATTGTCGCCCAAAACGTCACCGGTCCATTCCAGAATGTTTCCCAGTGTGTCGGCGACACCCGCCTGATTGGCGAATTTAATGTAGTGGTCCACCGGGGTCGTGTCTCCGTGCAGGCCGGCCTCTGTGTTGCAGGCATTTTCCCGCCACTGGTTTCCCCACGGAAAGATATAAGCCTGTGCGGTTCGCGCCGCGGCTTCCCACTCTATTTCCGTAGGCAGCCTTTTGCCCGTCCATGAGGCGAAGGCGCGTGCATCCTCCAGGCTCACATGCACCACCGGGTGAGTCCTTTTAAGATGCAGGGAGCTTTCCGGTCCCAGCGGCCTGTGCCAGCAGGCGCCCGTCACCTTCCTGCTGTAGGCGCTTTTGTGCAAAGAGAAGCGCTCCACACCCGTGACCGGGTCGCGGCTGTGCTGCATGCGCGGGAAATAAACGATGCTGTAGCCGTAGCGTTCCGCCGTGGTGATATAGCCTGTCTGCTCGATGAATATTTCAAAAATGGCGTTGGTGACCGGAAACTTGCCGATATAAAAATCAGGCAGCACGGCAATCTGTTCGGCAAGTTCGCTTTTGGTCAGGTGCGCTCCACCCACCAGATAGTTGCCGCCTTTGATCAGGACGTGGGCATTGTAGAACTTGTCGCGCAGGCTCAGATAGCGGTTGAATTCTTCGGACAAGAATTGCGCCTTTTCCCGGATTTCTTCTTCTGTATATACGCTGCCGGTCAAATCAGGCCCAAGCGAAGCCAGCTCCTGTGCGGCCTGCGCCAGGCGCGTGAGTAATTCCGTTTTTTCCCTGAGCTGTCCGTCGATATCCGAATCGGAAGTTGTCACACTGATGTCCGGACCATCGGCGAGCTGCGTACTATCCGCCGGCCCGCCTTCGTCAGGCGGCAGGACAACTTCTTCCAACACCCCTTCAACTGTCGTGTCATTTTCATCTTCGCTGCCTTCCTCGGCCTCAAAGCCCGCTTCTAGGCCGTTTTCCGGCAGGGAGATTTCTTCGATTATTTCATCGGCGGCTATTTCTGTTTCATCTGCAAAAAGCCCGTCATCTTCCGGCGCAACTTCCGCTTGCACCTCTTCGTCAACGAGCTGTACTGTATCAAAGGCTGTTTCATCATCGCTTCGCGCGGATTCGGAGTGTTCGCCTTCAATGATATCAAAAGATGCTTCCATCCCCGCACCGCTTCCGCCCGGTCCGTCGGAGGGTTGTACATCGTCCGCCGGCTCATCTTCTGCAGGCGACAGGGCAATTTCTTCCAATACCTCTTCAACTGTCGTGTCAATTTCGTCATCGCTTGCCTCGACCAATTCGGAGGCCTCTTCGAGGTCGGCCTCCGATGAGACTACCTGTTCGGGCATTTCATCGGCAGCCAGGCCCGTCTCAGCGGCAGGAAGCCTTTCATCTTCCTGTGCAGGCTGTGCTTCCGGCAATTCATCGATGAATTGTGTTGTTTCGACGCCAGCCTCATCTTCCTCCGCCTCAAATACCGTCTCAAGCTCGTCTTCCGGCAGGGAGATTTCTTCNNTCGGCGGCTATTTCTGTTTCATCTGTGGAAAGCCCGTCAGCATCGTGCACAAATTCTGTTTGCGTCTCTTCGTCGGCTGTCACGACCGTTTCGACGAGAGCTTCATCATCGGCCTGCTCCTCCTGCATCTCTTCGTCTGTGGAGATGATTTCATCGGTAATGTCAAAGTCTGTGAGCTCTTCGAGTGCCAGGGTTTCGATATTTTCGGTAATCTTGCCCATCATCTCCTTGATGCCCGCAATCTGAGCATCGTCCAGCCCGCTGCCTCCTTCGGCCAGAACCTCGCCCACCAGATTCTCCACGGCGGCCATGATTTCTCTGATCTTGTCGCCCGCGCCCAGGCCTGTGTCGCCGAGAATGGCGGAAACGGTTTCGGCCAGCTTGTCTCCCGCCGACGAAGCGGGAGCCGCCTCCGGTGTTTCCCCGATTTGCGCGCCGTGGGCGAGTTCATGAAAGATTTGTTTTAGCCTGTCTGCCTGCTTTCCGGAAAGCCCGCTTTCAGACTTGTCGATGGTCTCTGATAGCATCTGTTCGAAGGCGGCCATGATTTTAGCGGCTTTTTCCCGTGCGTCTGTCTGAGTGTCGCCGAGTGCGCCAGTGATCTCCTGAAAAGCACGACGCAAAGATGTGTTTAGCCGAAAGTCTTGTGCATCCTCAATTTCCTGTGTCAGTCCCTTAAGGCCTTTGTCTATTTCAGAAAGCTCATCGTGAATATCGCCTGCCAAGGCCGTGCCGTCACCATGAAGATCTGAATCATCGCCATACGTCCCTGAATGCCGCGCACCCCGCTCACCGGCGCTTTTCACTCCGCGGATCATGTCTTCCAGCGATACGCCCAGCTTCTCGGTGATCCCGCCCAGAGCGCCTTTGATGCGCTCTATTTCTTCTTTTGTGTTTTCCGCATCGGAGCCGGACACGGCGCTGGAGAGGACATCATTCAGCGCCGTGAGGATATCGCCGATTTTGCTTTGTGTGTCGATGCCCTTTTCCTTGAAGACATCCATAATGCCGGCCAGGGCCTTATCTTTGGCCTCATCGGAAATGGTGAAGGTATTGCCGGGACCGATGACCAGCCCGTGCGGGTTTTCTCCCCCGGCATACAGTTTTTTCAGATCGGCATTGACGCTTGATTTGAGGCTGCTGAAATTTTTCCGCCTGGCTTTCAGAAGGGCGGGATCATCGCCTGTTTCCCAGATGATTTTGACGAGCTCTTCCGTGTCGATGGCCGGAAGGGATTCGGCGGCTTCCTCATCACGGTAATAGCTGCGTATTGACCGTATCAGTTTTGATTTGAGGGTTGTTTCGCTTTTGTAGCGAAGGTTTTCGAGCGCCTCATCAATGTCCTGAAGCCTGATGGTGATGGGCAAAGTTTCTCTCCTGATAACTGACGACGTTGTAAAAAATACGGATGCCGGGCCGTATTGTGGTTTGGAGCAAAAGATTATCGGTTATGGGAAAGCATTTGTCGTCCGCATTTGCCGAGCAACCTGTAACCTGTTTACCTGTTTTTATTTGTGTGTCTGCCTCAAGAGTTTTCACGGCGTTGTCATGCTGAAGATATCATTTATATCACGCATATGCGAGATTCCTTGAGCCGAGCCGGCAAACGCCCTTGTACAATAATCAAAAAAAGATTAAAAAAACAGTAATATTTTCGGAACTACAGCCGATATACAACACGGGAACCAAATCCGCCAATAAAGTGTAAGCGATGTAAAAGATGCGTGATGAGTTGAAGGAACAGTTTGAACAGATTTTTGTAAAGCATTATGAACGCCTGACCAATACGCGTCAGTCGGTTGGGGGGCTTGCCCTTACGCTGGAAAACATTGTCTGCTTTATTCTTTTAGGCGGGCGCGAGCTGGATATAGAGGATGTTTACGGCGATGTCAGCGAGCGCTACAGCCTTGAAACTTTCATGGAAGATGCGCGCGAGGCGGGTGTTGAAACGGATGAGCGCCTGAAAAACGCGGTTTCCGGTATGGTGGCCAAAAAATTTCTCCACCTGCAGCCGGACAATCATTTCTACGCCTATCAGGCCACGCGGGAAACGGCGCGGATGTTCAACCGCGTTTACCCCAAAATGCAGGGCATCAACATGCTGGCCTACCTGGGCCAGACCATACAGGAGGTGGAAAGCGGCCGCGTGGATGAAGAGTCGGGTCTGTCGCGCTTCGACCAGACACTGCAAAAGCAGGGCGTGGCTTTGCCCAAACCGAAAATACCGGTGATTAAACCTCCGCCCAAACCAGCGGCCGCTGCCGGAAAAGTTGAAGAATCCAAACCGGCCAGTTCGAGAATCATCCGCGACTATGTAGTGACCAGCGCCGTCAAGCCAAAGGCTGAAAAAGACGCGCAGCTAAAAGAAAAAGAAGCTGTCGCGGCGGAAGCCAGGCCCGCGGCGCCTCCGCCAAATGAACCGGAGCCGGAGGCGCCGCTTTCAGAGGCGCAGATCGAGGAGGCTGTTTTGCCGGTTCCGATAGCCGCAGAGACTGCGGTTGCGCCTCCTGCAGTCAAGGATGAAACAGCGGCAGAGGCTGCGGTGGAAAAAGAAGCAACGCAGGAAGAAGAGGCTTTACCTGAAGCTCCCGCAGCGCCGGCCGATGATGAAGAAATCGCCGCCAGAATCGCGGCGTTTGAAAAAGAACTCGCGCTTGTCTGTCCCCTTTGCAAAACCGGTGCGCTCAAAGAGCAGACGACGTCGGCGGGGAAGGTTTTTTATACTTGCACGTCAAGCCAGTGCAATTTCATCAGCTGGGGCCGACCACATCAAATTCCATGTGCCAGGTGTAAAAATTCGTTTATGGTGGAAGTCTCCGACAACCAGGGACAAATGTTTCTGAAATGCCCGCGCGCCACCTGCCAGCACCGCCAGCCTCTTGCCGCTACCTTGGCCGCGGCTCCGGCCAAAGTTAAAACGCTCGTGCGTAAAAGACTGGTTCGCCGCAAAGCCTGATTTCACCTTTAAAATCATATTGCATTGAGTCGCTTTGCGCGCTATGAAAAGCGTCATGTGCAGGTCATTGAGTTTAATCATTCCCATTGCGGTCGTGCTGGCTTTTTTCGCCTGCAGTCGGCCGCAGCAAGACGGCGACGTTTCGGCCCGGGCGGATAAGCCACCCGCTTACGGCGACATTCTGGTGCGTGGCGATATCGGAGATGCGAGCAATCTGATACCGCTGCTCGCGTCGGATTCCGCGTCTCATTCCATTGCCGGCATGATCTATAACGGCCTGGTCAAATATGACAAAAACATGAACGTGGTGGGTGATCTGGCCGAATCCTGGGACATTTCACAAAACGGTCTGATTATCACCTTTCATCTGCGTCGCGGCGTCAAATGGCATGACGGGGCGCCTTTTACCTCCGCCGACGTGCTTTACACCTATCGGGTCACTGTCGATCCCCAAACGCCGACCGCCTACGCCGGTGATTTCCTGCTTGTCCAAAAAGCCGAAGCGCCCGACGATTATACTTTCCGCGTCACCTACGCCAGGCCCTTTGCCCCCGCTCTGGTCAGTTGGGCTTCCGCCGTTTTGCCCAGGCACCTTCTGGAGGGAGAAGACATCACGCAAAGCCCGCTGTCACGACGTCCGATCGGCACAGGCCCTTACAAGTTCAAGGAATGGGTGGCGGGACAGAAAATCGTTTTGGCCGCCAACGAGGAATATTTCGGCGGGCGTCCCTACATCGACGGCCGGATCACACGCATCATTCCGGATTCGGCCACCATGTTTCTGGAGCTGCGCGCGCAGAATCTCGGCATGATGGGGCTGACGCCGCTGCAGTACACGCGCCAGACGGACAACAATCTCTTCAAAAACAATTTCAACAAATTTCGCTATCTCGCATTTGCCTACACTTATCTGGGCTATAACCTGAAAAACCCTCTTTTTACGGACAGGCGGGTGCGGCAGGCCATTTCCTACGCGATCAACAAGGATGAGATCATCAGCGGCGTGCTTCTGGGACTGGGCCGGCCCGCAACCGGTCCGTACAAGCACGGCACCTGGGCGCACAATGACAAAGTGAAAATTTACAGCTACGACCCGGGCCGCGTGCGCGAGCTGCTGGGGCAGGCAGGCTGGGCGGACGCAAACGGCGACGGCATCCTGGAGAAAAACGGCCGGCCTTTTGAATTCGAAATTCTCACCAACCAGGGTAATGAAACAAGGCAGAAATGCGCGGAGATAATTCAGCGCCAGCTCAAAGAGGTGGGGATTGTCGTGAAAATACGCATCGTCGAATGGTCCGCCTTTATCACCCATTTTATCAACAAGCGCAACTTCGACGCGGTGATCCTGGGCTGGACGATACCGCTGGACCCGGATGCCTACGACGTGTGGTATTCGGGCAAAACCGCGCCGGAGGAACTCAATTTCGTTTCCTACAGGAACCCTGAGGCGGACGAGATGCTCGAAAAGGGTCGCAGCACCTTCGATCAGGCGGCCCGCAAAAAATATTACGATCGCTTTCAGGAAATCCTGGCCGAAGACCAGCCCTACACATTTTTATACGTCCCCGACGAACTGATCATCGTCAACAACCGTTTCCGCGGTATCGAACCTGCGCCCGCCGGCATCGGCCACAACTTCGAGGCATGGTATGTTCCCAAAGACGAACAAAAATATACCATGACGAAATAACGCGGCTCATTTCCAAATCAATTGCACATTCAAGAAGCAGCCTTTCGCAGGAGGCTGTGTCGTAATCGTAAAGAAGCCATAAGCATCGTCATGTCGGTGAAAACCGGTATCCAGAACGTGCTGAAAATACTGGATTTTTCCGTGTCAAGCACCAGGCAGGCTCAAAGTCGCGCCTCGCTTGCACTAAATTACAAAAAAGTAAATACGACACAATCTCCACCGACAGGCGACAGACTGTTGGCGTATTAATGTATGGCGTGAAGTTCACAGTCCATGGCCGCTAGTTGATTTACTTCTTTGAGCATAAGCAAAATTCATAATAAAAAAGCTTGACATTAGAACGCGCGTTCTATATAAGGGAAGCCATGAAAAAGACACGCAACATAAAATCCCTGGGGCTGAGCCTTACGGATTTTTACCGTACGCACAGGCGCATGCCGTCTTATGCCGAGATGATGGATCTGTTTGGAGTCCGCTCCAAAAGCGTCGTTTCCTACTGGATAGACAAGCTCGTTGCCGGAGGCATTCTGGAGAAAGACGCCCAGGGATATCTGAGGCTTTCGGGGCTGTCCTTCGGCATTCCGCTGGTCGGCAATGTTGCGGCGGGGCTGCCGGTTTCGGCCGAAGAAAGCGCGCATGACATGCTTTCCATGGACGAGTATCTCGTGGGAAAGCCGGAATCTTCTTTTTTGCTGCGTGTCACGGGCGATTCCATGACCGGCGCCGGCATAATGGAGGGAGACCTTGTCGTGGTCGAAAGGGGCCGCGAGCCCAAAAACGGCGATATTGTTCTGGCCGAGGTGGACGGTCAGTGGACAATGAAATATTTTCGCAGGCAGGGGACAGAGGTCCTTTTGGAAGCGGCCAACCCGGCCTACCGGGCTATTTGCCCTCGGGAAGAACTCAAAATAGGCGGCGTGATTACCGCCTCCGTCAGAAAATATCTTATGTAGCCACGAGCGGAAAGGCAAAGTATATATCATGCACAGCACGGCAAGCGTTTCCATAATTCCGATGTCGGCGGGCGCGGCGTCAGTCCCCAAAGAGAGTCGGTGTCTGCCGGAGGCCCTGGCGGGTGTCCGTGGCGGAAAGCGCGGGGAGCCTTTGCTTTTCAGGGCCGACAGGCTGATCTCACGCGCGGGGATGCTGGCGGCTATCTTCGCCGCTTTGTATTTCGCCCCCGTCGTGGCGTCAATTTTTTTGAGATAAATGACGCCACGCTGTTTGTATGCTTCGTGTGAAAGGACGGTCTGCTCAGGCGATGTCGTCTGTTTCCGGTGAAGGTTCGGAGATTTCCAGAATTTTGTCCACGTTGAAGGTGCGCTTTTCCCTCCTGGCCATGCACAAGGCGATAAGCCCCAGGTAGGGATAGCCGTTGTATTCCATTTCGCCCACGGTGAGAGGCCGGATCACACGGCGTGATTTTTCGTCTTTGGCCTTGAGATAAAGAATCTCGATGTCTTTATTTTCCTCGATGGCCCCCTCGATCATTTTCATTTTGTCCTCACGGCTGAGGCTGCGGGCCGCCTGCGCGTACTGCAGGCCGGTAAGGAATTTTACGACCTGCCAGTCCATCAGGATATGGTTTTTTTTCAGCGGCTGTTTCAAGACGATGCCGCCAAGTGTCGTGCAGCGCGAAAGGGCGACATACATCTGTCCGTGGGCGAAAGTGCCCCTGCCGATGTCGATGAGCACGTTTTCAAAAGTTTTGCCCTGGCTTTTGTGAATCGTGACGGCAAACGCCAGGCGCACCGGATACTGCCGGAAAGAGCCGACCTCTTCGGAACGGATTTCATCTTTTTTGAGGAAAAAGCGATAAATATTCCATGTGTAGGGGGAAATCTCCACTCTTTCCCCATTGTCGAGGTCGGCTATGATCAGCTCTTCATCGTCTTGCGTCTTCTCGAACTTGCGTATTTTGCCGATGGTACCGTTTATCCAGCGGCCTGACGGGTCATTGTTGAGCAGCATGATTTGAGCGTCTTTTTTAAGTTTCAGCTCGGCGGCGGTCGGCAGATATTCCCTGCCGAAATCTCCCTCGATTCTGCCCGTTGTTTTCCAGATGCGCCCCGGCAGTTCCGCCAGCCGTCTCTCATTGATATCATCGGCCAATTGGTTGGTGGAGGTAAGTGAAATGCAGAACTTGCCTTCCGGCGCTTCAAAGTGCGGATCGCAGCGCCTGTTGAATGCAGCCAGGTCCTCGTCTGTGGCCGAGCGGTTGCGAATGGTGTTGAGCAGGCGGACAAATTCATCGTCCTTCTGCCGGTAAACCTTTTCCAGCTCCACATACTCCATTTTGAGTTCATCAAAGCATTTCGCGCCGAAAAAATAGTGTGTGGCGTAATGAGTCTTGAAAATATCACGCTCGGCGGAGGTGACCACAGGCGGCAGCTGGTACAGATCGCCGATGAAGATCATCTGGACGCCGCCGCAGGGTTTTTTTTCGTCCGGGCCGTTGAAGCGCAGGAATTTGTCTATACAGTCGAGCAGGTCCGCCCGCACCATGGATATTTCGTCGATCACGATTGTGTCGAGCTTTTTGTAGATCGTCGCCCTGGAGCTTTCCGATTTCTTTTTCCTTTTGATGGAGGCGGGCGTCACGTTGGGCTTGAAACGGAAAAACGAGTGGATCGTCTGTCCGGCGATGTTGACCGCCGCCACCCCTGTCGGCGCGAGTACCACTGTGTTTTTTTGCGTATGGTCACGAAAGTGCGCAAGCAGGGTGGATTTTCCCGTTCCGGCGCGCCCGGTGACCAGAACGTTTGAGGAAGTCTCTTCCATCAGCGCCCAGGCCCGGCGAAATCCGGCATTGAAGTCGAGTGTTTGAGTTTTGGCCCCTTGTTTCATGATAGTTTCCCGCAGTGTTTCCGGATTAATAATCACAGTTTGCTCGTGTATTCAATGACGATTTTTGAGTTAAGGCCCTGGGCGGCACTTATTTTGAGAAAATTGTGTCATGGCACAGGTATGTGCCGCTCAAAACTGTGCCATGGCACAGTGTGGTTGTGTGGCTTGCCCGTATCTTAAAATATTCTTCCGTAATTACAATATCTTGCATAGATTTTGTTTTCTTTGTTTCAGGTACGAATCTTGTAATTGGATTCAAAATACTAAATGTCTTCAACCTGATCGGACACGCGCGCTTTTGCGGAGGCGGCAGTGAAAATGAACCTGAAAATTGAAGTGGTGGGGGAGGGAAATTTTCAAACAGCCCTGGCCCGCCAAAAGCAGCCGGTGCTGGTGATGTGCATGCCGCGCGACGACCGGTTCGAAGCTCAGAGGGATGCTCTGACCGCCGTAGTGGGGAAATATAATTCACTGCTTGCGGCAGTGGTTATAGATGAGCAGTTCATCGCCGCCTTCAAGAGGGAATATAAGGTGTCGGGCACACCTACTTTTGTGCTTCTGGAGGGGGGCAGGGAGATCGGCCGGGTACTGGGCCTGGCCGACGAGAGCATGCTGGAGAAGATGATCGAAGAGGCGTATCCGTCGCCCGGGGGACAAACTCGCGGGAAAACGACACAGGTGTCGGCAGACATGAAAAAAGCAAATAATCCGATAAAGGAGAGATCGATATGGCAAAAAATGAAGTGAAGATTTTTGATATTATGGCGTGCAATGTTTACTGGGATTTCGAAAGCTCCATCATGCCGAAGGAAACTCACAAGTTTCTGGTCGCTTTTCTGCCGACGCCCGGCGAGGCCACGCCGGATCTGATTGAGAGCCTTACCGCCTATGGGCCGCACGGATATGAAGTCGAATTTAAAAATGAAAAGTACGAAAATTTGGGCAAAAACGGGTGGTTTATCGACAGGCAGATCACCAACTACTGGTACATGGTCAATTTGCCGAGCGGCTTCATGAAGGAAGGGGAATACACCATCGAGGTGAAAACCAAAGACGGGCGCTCCGATAAAAAAACACGCCTCCAGCGTGACGCTCCTTCAGACGCAGCGGTGGAGGCGTATCTGAAGCACCGCGACAGAATTATAAATTCATTTTCGCCTTCCCGAACCAGACCTCTTGTCGCCGGTTCCCCCCTCAAAGATGTAGCCTGCAGCTGGGAGACACTCAAGGATGCGGCCGGACTCGACGCTTATTATGTTTACCGCCTGTGTCCGGCGTCCACTCCGATGGAGTTTGACGGCAACAATCTGACCTGGTTCGATAATATCTATCTGCAAAGACTCACGGGAAAAGGCGACGACTCCGGTCTCAATCGCGACGAAGTGGTGGTCAAAAAAGAGCTCGACGCGCAAACCAGCTATGGTTATTTTGTGGAAATCACGGACGCCAACATCAGTGGCGAGGCGAATATCTGTATTTTCCAGCCGCATCAGTTTTTTATGACTCCCTGACAGAGGAAATTAAACCGGCACAGCAGACGAAGGAGGTTGTCATGAAGCATTTTAAAAGTATCATCTTCGCGGCGATTATGCTCTCGGCGATCAGCGCGGCCGCCGGCGCACAGGGCACTGAAATCGTGATCGGGTTTTCCGGCCCGCTAAGCGGCGTGGCCGCCGAATACGGCCAGGATGTGGCCAACGGCATTGAGCTGGCCGTCAACGAAATCAATGCGGCGGGAGGGATCACGGTGGCGGGGGAAAAATACAATTTCCGTCTGGAAAAGCTCGACGACCGGGTTGACCCAACACAAGCCGTCAACAATGCCCGGCGTTTACGCTCCAACGGCGCCATCGCGGTTTTCAACGCCGTTTTCGGCACGAGTGCGGCCATGATGAAGATCAATGAAGAAAAGGGCAACGAGTTTCTGGTGGTGTCCTTCGGCAGCACGCCCAGGATAACCGACCTGGGAAACAAGCTGATGGTTGTCGCCCCCGGTTCCTTTGTTTCCGCCGCACACATCAGCGCCAACTGGGCCATGTCCCGGGGATGGAAAAAATGTGCAATGGTAGTGACTATCGGCCCTTACGGTGATGAGTGGCGCAATGTCTTCAGGCCCGTCTGGGAGAAAAAAGGCGGCACGATCACCATCGACAAGCCGGCCAATTATTACACGGAAACGGATTTTTCCGCGCCAATCACGGCGGCGCTGGCCACCGGACCGGATGTCATGCTCATCGGCGGGCCGTCGAGCACAACCGCGCTGGTCATTGAACAATCCAGAATGATGGGCTACAAGGGCGCCTTCATTCTGATCGACCAGGCCAAGCTCGATTATGTCGTCAATATGCTCAAGGGGACGAAAATTATCGGCAATATGATCGGTTCTCCCGGGGCCGGCATTCCTGCCCGTCCCGGGCAGGATTTTACGTCTCGCTACCGTGCCGCGTACAAAAGGGCCGCCACCGCCGAGAGCTCCTTTAATTTCTCCATGGTGCACGCTCTGGCCAGAGCGATTGCCGCCGCCGGCACAACAACCGATGTCTATAAAATAAGGGCGGCCTTTCCGAAAGCATTTCCCATGTACGCCACGCACTTTCCCATGGAGGCCTACGGCATCATGGATAACGGACGCGTACTGGTAATGACGGGAACGCAGACAATAACCGACGGCAGGATGGACAAGCCGCAGATGTATGTCTGGTGGGCGAAAACACAAAAAGAGTATGAGGAAATCGAGGAAACCTCACAGATCGACCGGAGCATACCGCGCAGATGGCTGCCGGTGGAATAGACAGACATCCTGGCCATACCGGCGCCGCAGCGGCGGAGCCGGTATGGCCCGACTTATAAAAGACAGGAAATTACACTATGAACATCGCTAAATTAAGGGAAATGAAAGTTCTCCAGGAGCCGCCCCGGGTAAGCTTTATTTCCAAAGGTAAAGAAATTACCAATTTCGAGTTTTTAAGCGTATCGCGTAAACTGGTCAGCGCATTGAATGACGCGGGCGTAAAAAGAGGCGACCGCGTGATCGTGCAGATGCCCAACTGTGTCGAGGTGCTGCAGTCCTTCGGTGCGATCTGGCGTCTGGGAGCCATCGCCGTGCCGGTCAATTACATGATGAAGGACGATGAAATCGCCGCCATCTATGAGGACAGCGGCCCGAAAGCCGTCATCAGCGTAATTGATTTTCTGCCGAAAATAAAAGCAGGCCAGGCCAGGGCGCCCGGCCTGGAAACCATCATTCTTGTCGATGACAAAGTTCCGGAAGGCACTTTCTCCTTCCATGCCCTGGTCAACAATGCCCGGGAAACAAAAGAGATCGTGGACACGAACGATGACGAGGTGGCCGCACTCATCTATACCGCCGGCACCACGGGGGCCCCCAAAGGCGTGATGCTGACGCACGGCTCGCTTTACGCCAACTCCAAAATGTCCTATGAATCGACGCGCATGCCCCACGGCATGACCAATATTACGGTGCTTCCCCTGTGCCACGCCTACGGCATTGCCGTGGCCAACAGCGGCCTGTTTTACGAGCGCACCACAAGCGTCATCCTCGATACGTTTGACCTGGAAACTCTTTTTTCGTCCATCGACAAATACGACGCACGCCTGGTGGCGTTGGTGCCGACGATGTACGTTTTCATGCTGATGTATCCCAATCCTCAAAAACACGATCTGAGCCGCGTCAAATACTGGTTATGCGGCTCCGCCCCTCTTGCACAGGCCACCTGGAACCAGTTTTACGAGCGCTTCGGGGGCAGGATCTATGAAGGCTGGGGGCTGTCTGAAAGCGGCGCTTCGGGAAGCGCCAACCCCTGCGACGGCCGCCCGGTAAAGGTCGGCTCCATCGGCATTCCCTATGTCGGCATGACCATGGGCATCATGGATGACAGTGGAAACCTGCTGGGAGCGGGCCTGTCCGGCGAAATCGTTCTCAAGGGACCGTCGCTCATGAAAGGCTACTGGAAAAAGCCAAAAGAGACGGCCGGAGTTATCGTCGATGGCTGGCTGCATACAGGTGATGTCGGCTACAAAGATGAGGATGGCTACTATTGGATTACCGACCGTAAAAAGGACCTGATCATCAAGGGAGGGGAAAATATTTCACCACGGACGATCGAAGAGGTCCTCTACGCCCACCCTCAGGTGGCCGAAGCGGCCGTCATCGCCATGAAAGATGATGTCTATGGCGAAAATATCAAGGCGTTTGTCGCCCTCAAGCCGGGTGCGCAGACAAGCTCGGAAGATATCCTCAATTATTGCCGGTCTGAATTGAGCAGTTTTTTTGTGCCGAAAGAAGTTGTGTTTCTGCCGTCATTGCCCAAAAATCCGGTCGGCAAGATTCTGAAGAAAGAATTGCGCGTACTTTCATAATGTCTGTTATGTCTTTTAGCGGGACGTCAAGTTAGACACGCCCATAAAAACACCATGACAAGCTGTCAGAATGGCCCGGAGATTTCTTTCCGGGCTTTTTTATGGTCCGGTCGTGTTCAGACTTTTGTAAAAATCAATTCAAAAAATATTTGCATCCGGGGCCTTTCCGGTTTTGACGTGGCAATCAGCCGTTCAAATGTGCTACAAATGTTCGAAGGAGAACCGACAACATATGAAAGCATATCAGGTCATCATTATCGGATCGGGGCCGGCGGGAATTTTTGCCGCGATGGAGCTCGAGCGTCTGGGAGTGGAGGGAATTGTCGTCATCGACCGGCATCCATATCCGGCAGGCGGTCTGCTCAATGACGGCAAACTGAATTTCGACTGCCGCGTGGGTATCGACCCGGCGGAGCTCAAACTCGACCTGGCGGCGGCACAGCGCCTGATGGCGCAGATACGGGAAATCTTCATCCGCTTTCCCGGCTGCCGGCAGGTTACTTTCACCGACCGCCACGAAAAAATAGAGGAGCTGGAAAATGTCGCCCGTGAACATGACGCTGAGTTTGTCGCTCCCGAGCAGTGGCACTGGGGCACAGACAACGGCCGGCAGGTAGTGGATTACTTAAGAGGCTATCTGGCAAAGACGGAATTTCTACTGAAAACGGAGGTTGTCTCTGTGTCCGGCCTGCCGGACGGGGCCTGGGAAGTATCGTGTGTCCGGAACAAAAAAACACTCAGGCTTGCCGCCCGCGTGATTCTGGCCGCCCCGGGCCGCAGCGGCGCCTACTGGTTTCGCGATGTAGCCGGCAGCCTCGGCGTGGCTCATAACTTCGGCCCCATCGATGTAGGCATCCGCATTGAATTGAACCGTAAGTTTTACGATGAGGTGACGGATATCGTTTACGACCCCAAGTTCATTTTCCGCACGGCGCGCCACGGCGACAAGGTAAGGACATTTTGCACCAACCCCGGCGGAAGGGTGCGCACGGAAGATTATTACAGCTTCAAACTGGTCAATGGAGACGCTCTGGCCGGGCGGAAAACGGACAACACTAATTTCGCCCTGCTCAACACTATCTCTCTGACAGAGCCGTTTTCCGACACTACTGAATTCGGCCAGATGATCGCCAAACAGTTTTCCCTGCTAGGCGGCGGCAGGCCGATCGTGCAGCGCGTGGGAGACTTCCGCGAGGGGCGCAGAAGCAAGGCGGCAAGCTTCATGAGCAAAGTCCGTCATTTCGGCATGTGCCGGGCCACCTGCCGGGCCACACCGGGGGACATCACACTGGGGATGCCCGCGCGCATTATCGATAACCTCTGGGAGTCGCTAAAAAAAATGGATAAAATTGTGCCGGGTATTCTGCATCCGTCCACGTTGCTTTACGCGCCGGAAATCAAGTTTTTCGACACGCACTTTCCCGCGGATGAACATCTGGAAACCAATGTGCCCGGAATTTTCGTAGCGGGCGACGGCACGGGCAAAAGCCGCGGCATTGTCGGAGCGGGTATCTCCGGCATTATCGCCGCGCGGGGCATCTCGCGGAAATATTTTTCGTAATACTGAAAACAAAAGAATGACTGTTTACCAACGGTCTCATCATTGCATTTACATTTATCATACAGGTTTCGGCCTGTGTCCGGTAATATCGGGCTTGTTCCCCCCGGCATAAGCCCGGGTTCGGGCCGGATGTTGATCCGGGGTATGCCCCGAAGGTCACACGTGCCGAACGACGACTGAAAAAGACCTGCTTTGTACGTCAATATTATTATGAGGCCGCCAATAAGTCATTTTTTCAGCTTTTGCCCCTGTCTTCCAGAGCCAGCCTGGCCTCTTCCTTCGATTGAAAAATATGCGGGGCGAGATTGCGCTTTTTCAGTCCGTCTCCCAGCTTCATTCTCAGAAATGCGCTGGTTGTGTAGCGTGTCACGTCGCTGTAATATTCGGAAACGACAAACTGAACCATCCTGATGTATTCGTCCTCCAGCTCCGGCAGGATGGAAAAGTTGTCATAGTTGACGATCGTCTTCACACGCCTGCCCAGCGGTGCGCAGATTTGCGAGACGCGCTCGCGGATCGCGTCGATATCGTTTTTGGTCTTGATGGCCAGACCTTCGAAATTGACATAAAAAATATTGGTGGCCGAATCGTAACTGAGGCGCTCATCGATGGGAATGCTCAAAAGATCGTCTTTGAGCCCCATCGGCACAGGCTTGAAAATCCTCTCGTCCATCAGGCGCGGGTTTTTGATGATCGGCCGGAAATCCATCTGGGCCAGGATGTCTTTTTCCAGATCCATACCCGGCGCGATTTCGATCAGCTCCACGCCCTCCGGCGTGAGCTGAAAGACACACCTTTCCGTGATGTAGTAAATCTGCTGGCTGCCCCGGCCGGCGGTTTTGCCGCTGAAGGTGATCTGCTCGACGTCGCGGATGATTTTTTTCGCGGCCCCTTCTTTGATGATTCTGAGTTTGCCGTCTTGCACCGCTATCTGCAGGCCGCCGGAGGTAAACGTGCCGGCAAAGACAATTTTCTTCGCGTTTTGCGAAATATCTATGAAGCCGCCGCAGCCGGCCAGTTTAGTGCCGAAACGGCTGACGTTGACGTTGCCTTGGGCATCCATCTGCGCCATTCCCAGGCAGGCCAGATCCAGTCCGCCACCGTCATAGAAATCGAACTGCTGGTGCATGCTGATGAGGCAATCCATATTGGTGGCCATGCCGAAGTCGATGCCGCCGGCCGGGATGCCGCCGATTGTGCCTGCCTCCGCCGTCAACGTCAGATAATTGAAGATGCCCTCCTCGTTGGCGACACCGGCCAGACCTTCCGGCACGCCGATGCCCAGATTGACTACCATGTTGGGGCTCAGCTCAAAAGCGGCCCGCCGGGCGATGATTTTGCGCTCATTCATCGGCAGCGGCTCCACGCTTGCCGATGGAATTTTAAACTCCCCGCTGAAAGCCGGGCTGTAGGCAGTGCCGAAAGTCTGCCAGTGATTTTCCGGTCTGGCCACGACCACGCAGTCCACCAGAATGCCCGGAATCTTGACCTGCCGGGGGTTGAGCGCGTGTCGGTCCGCGATTCTTTCTACCTGCACGATGACAAATCCGCCCGAGTTTTTCGCGGCCATTGCCAGGGGCAGCACCTCCAGCACCAGAGGTTCTTTTTCCATGGTGATATTGCCGTCCATATCCGCCGTCGTGCCGCGTAGAAATGCCACATGAATCGGCATGGTCTTGTAGGCCAGATACTCCTTGCCGTCAAAGGTGATCAGCTCCACCATGTCTTTTGTGGTTGCGGCATTGACCTTGCCGCCGCCTAGTCGCGGGTCCACATAAGTACCCAGGCCCACGGTGGAAATGGTGCGCGGATTGTGCTTGGCGATGTCGCGGTACATGTGCGTGATCACGCCTTGCGGGAAATTGTAGCATTCAATTTTTCCCGCCAGCGCCAGCTTCTGCAGACCGGGTGCCAGGCCCAGGTGGCCGGCAATCACCCGCTTGAGCAGGCCGTCGTGCGCCAGGCGCGTCATGCCTTTTTCCCGGCTGTCGCCGATACCGGCGGCGAAAATCAGTGTGAGATCTTTCGGCTCGCCCGTGCTCACGAATCTGTGCTCCAGCCCCGCCAGAAGCTCCTCGGGGGAGTAGCCCACAAAACCGTCGATGGCCAGCGTGTCGCCGTCGCGGATGACACGGATGGCGTCGTCCAGAGAGACGACCTTGCCGCGCTTCATGCCGGCGCGAATGTCGGCGATGACGGGACTGACAATGTGTTTTTCACCCATGGATAATCTCCCTCGCGCTGGATCAGGCGGTCATGGTTCCGCCGTCCACATAAATGGTAATGCCCGTGATATAGGATGCGGCATCCGAGGCCAGAAAGAGCACCGCCCCGACAATATCTTCCGGTTCGGCAATCTTGCCTTTGGGGATGAGCTTGCAGATGATCTGCTCTAGCTCCGGATTGGACCAGATGGGTTTGCTGAAATCGGTCCGCGTGAAGCCGGGAGCCACCGCGTTGACGTTGATGCCCAGTTGCGCCCATTCCTTGGCCATGGAGCGCGTCAGGTGCTTGAGCGCGGCCTTGCTCGCTCCGTAGGCGGCCATCCCCGCCTCGGCCTTGTCCGCTCCGACCGTGGTGATATTGATGATTTTCCCGCCCTTTTGCTCGATCATCTTCGGGACCACCATGCGGCTCAAAAGCCAGACTGCCTTGACGTTGGTATGGAAAATTTTATCCCAGCCGTCCTCGCGCAGATCGAGAAGCCCTCTGAGGTAGCTGCGCGCGGCGTTATTGACAAGGATGTCGATACGGCCGAATTCCGCAATGGCCGCCGCAACCAGATTTTCCAGCTGTTCGTTGACCATGATATCCGTGACCACAGGCAGGGCCTTGCCGCCGCTTTTACGGATTTCTTCCGCGACAGCATCAATTTCCGCCTTTGTCCGGCTGCAGACGACTACGTTGGCGCCCGCTTTGGCCAGGCCTAAAGCGATCACCCGGCCGATGCCTCTGCCTCCACCGGTGACGATAGCTGTTTTGCCCGAAAAATTAAAATCATTAGCCATAGCCTCTCCCTCCCTTTGTTTAATAAACTGTGATCGTTATGTTCAAGTCGCACGCTCTTTTATAAGCTTTTAAAAAAAGGTTTGCAAGGTATGAAACAAAGCGAAAAAGCGGCAGGCCGGGAGGTTTTATCCCGGCTGGCAGGTGGCATGCCGGTCTAATTTCTGATTGACCGGCGCGGGCCGTTGACTGGACGAAAAACGTTGTTGCCGTCTTTGGCCTGTTCATTTTCGTCATTGACTTCCGCGGCGCTTCCTTTTATTGTTTCGCCCCGGCTGTAAATAATATCACAACCGGTCCGTTGGCGGACCAAAAGGAGTTATTATGAGCGCGCCACTTGTCATCGCAATGTCCCGGGGGCGGGAAATTGTCCTTCTACCGAACATGGCCAATCGTCACGGGCTGATTACCGGCGCCACCGGCACGGGAAAAACCGTTACCCTTCAGAAAATGGCGGAATCCTTCTCGTCGATCGGCGTGCCGGTTTTCATGGCGGATGTCAAAGGAGACCTCTCCGGTGTCGGCGCGGCGGGCGTCGCCTCTGAAAAACTGCTCAAAAGGCTGGAATCCATCGGCATCAGCGATTTTCAGCCGCGCGCCAATACAACTATTTTCTGGGACGTTTTCGGAGAAAAGGGCCATCCCGTGCGCGCCACCATCTCCGACATGGGGCCGCTCTTACTTGCCCGTCTGCTCAATCTCAACGATACCCAGACAGGTGTTCTCACGCTGGTTTTCAAGATTGCCGACGACAACGGCCTTTTGCTGCTTGATCTCAAAGACCTGCGGGCGATGGTTCAGTTCGTCGGCGACAATGCCCGACAGTTCACTACCGAATACGGCAATATTTCCACCGCCTCCATCGGCGCCATCCAGCGGGGGCTGCTGATGATTGAGGAGCAGGGTGGAAATAAGTTTTTCGGTGAACCGATGCTGGATATCGCAGATTTGATGCAGACCGACGGCGAAGGCCGCGGCGTGCTCAATGTGCTCTCCGCGCAAAGACTCTACAATAGTCCCAGGCTGTATTCCACTTTCCTGCTGTGGATGCTCTCCGAGCTTTTCGAACAGCTGCCCGAAGTGGGAGATCTGGAAAAACCGAAGCTTGTCTTTTTTTTCGACGAAGCCCATCTGCTGTTTAACGACACACCGCGCGTGCTTCTGGAAAAAATCGAGCAGGTCGTCCGCCTGATCCGCTCCAAAGGCGTCGGGGTTTATTTTGTCACACAAAACCCGCTCGATATTCCGCAGACCGTTTTGGCCCAACTGGGCAACCGCGTTCAGCATGCCCTGCGCGCCTTTACGCCCCGCGATCAGAAGGCGGTGAAAACCGCGGCCGAAACCATGCGCCCCAACCCGGACTTTGACGCGGCCGACGCAATTACACAGCTTGGCGTCGGCGAAGCGCTCGTTTCTTTTCTCGATGAAAAAGGCAGGCCCGCGCAGGTGGAACGCTCATTTGTAATTGCGCCCGGCTCTCGCCTGGGCGTGCTGACGGATTCGGAAATATCAGCAGCCATCAGACGCTCCACCGTTTACGGACATTATGAAAAAGAGCTGGACCGTGAATCAGCCTATGAAATGCTGCGCGCCTCCGCGATGAAAGAGACATCCCCCCCGGTGTCTGTGCCCAAGGGGGCACGGCCGGCGCCGGAGCAAAGCGCCGACACAAGGCAGGCAAGTACTGGTGGCGCTCTGAGTGACATTCTGTTTGGCCGCACAGGACCGCGTGGAGGCAAGACGGACGGTCTGGTTCAGGCCTCGGCCAAAAGCCTCGCCCGGACCATCGGTTCCTCCGTCGGGCGGGAAATCGTCCGCGGTGTGCTGGGGTCATTGCTGGGGAAAAAAAGATAGCTGCAACTTCGCAAGACTCTGGGGCCTGTCTTACAGGCGGCGTGGCCCCGTGGCAATTGCATTGTCTGCGTCTCGCTATATAGCCGGATCAAGGGGCTTCAAACGGAAGCGGAACCTGCAGCAGGGACTGGTAGCACCGGCGGCAGGCTCTTTTTTGCCGGGAGCGTGCCCGGCAGGCCTCCAGGTCGATAAAATAACCAAACTTCGCGCACCAGACATTTTCCCTGGCGGCTTTTTGTGTCTGTCCTGCGCCGGGCTCATTTTGAAAACCAGCTTTTTTCATAAAATTAACAGCATGCCCAGGGCGGTACTTCCATCGGAATGATGCGGATACCCCCGTCGTCTTGCCGCGGAGATGCGCCGCCGGAAGCCGAAATGACAGCCGTCGGGCATTTTCCGTGAGGCCGGCGCGGATTATTTCCCGGTTGCTTTCTTTTTTGCCGCCGGTTTTTTTGCGGCTTCCTTCTTCGGGACCGCCTTTTTCACCGCGGCCGGTTTAGCCTTTTTCGGCTCCGCTTTCTTTTTCGGCGCGGGAGCGGCTTTGGGGGGAGGTTTGGGACCTTTGTTTTCCATCATTTCATCGCAGCAGATTATTTCAGCCATCGCGTAACCACATTCTTCATCTACAATAACTGAAAGGCCGCACACTTCACAAGTCAGAACGTCTCCGGGCTTTACTTTTGGCATGGGCACTCCCTCCTCGTTTTTGATGGACTTACGTCTGTTTTCATTCAAAATGATGTCAGGAATTTTAATTTAAAATATTTTATCTTTCAAGCACTGATTTAAGTTTTATTCATTTATTTTAAGGGTGTGCGGTTTTTGTGGATTTTTCTGCCGGATGGTCACAACCAAAACCGGGTGCCCCGGACAAAGGACATCTTGACATTACCCGCCGGTTTGTTATTGTTTTTTCCCACGGGGCAAAGCGCCGTTTTAACTCAACATGAACAATTTTGCGGGCCGCCTTTCAGACCCCTTCGTTTTCTGTTTACGGCCTGCCTGAAACTTTAGCTGATCTTAAAATTTATGGCCGGCGGAGGCCCGGGTGCAAACCGCCGCCACTTCATTCCCCGACAGGATTTGTAAACATGTCTTTTAAAAACGAACAGAAATACCGCAGCTGGGTGGAGGTGGACTTGGACAACTTTGCCGCCAACCTGCGTGAAATCAAAAGACTGATCGGTAAGGGGGCCTCCTTCATGCAGACCGTCAAAGCCGATGCCTACGGCCACGGTGCGATTGAAATATCACGCGCTGCCCTGCGCGAAGGAGCGCGCATGCTGGGTGTGGCCAACGCCGACGAAGGCATTCAATTGCGCGTCGGCGGTATCGAAGCGCCGGTAATCATTTTAGGTCCATCCACACACTCGGAGCTGAGCGATATTATCAAATACAACCTCACCCCATCCGTCTCCGACGCTGAATTTGCAACCGCACTCGATAGGCAACTGGCCAGGGCCGAACGCAAACTGGCCGTGCATGTGGAGGTGGACACGGGCATGGGGCGCGGCGGCACCATGCACACTGAGGCAATCGAGCTTATTCGCCATATCAGGAGCCTGCCGCACATCACACTGGAAGGCCTGTTCAGCCATCTTGCCGCAAGCGAAATACTCACGGACTGCAATGATGAACAATGGCGCCTGTTTTCGGAACTGCTCGATAAGCTTCAGCGTATGGGCATAGGCATTCCCATAAGGCACATGGACAACAGCGGCGCGATCCTGAACTACCCGGGCCTGGAGCTGGAAATGACGCGGCCGGGCATCATGACCTATGGCATCTATCCTTCGGAAGAAACCAAAAACAAGGCCCTGCTCGCGCCCGTGATGTCGTTTAAAACGTCCATCGTGCTCCTCAAGGATTTCCCCGCGGGCTACGGCATCGGCTACAACCGCACCTGGGTCACCACAGACAAAACACGTGTGGCAACCATCCCGGTCGGCTACGGCGACGGCTACCCGTTTGTCATGTCCAACCGCGGCGAGGCTCTTATCCGGGGCAGGCGCGCGCCGGTGATCGGACGTGTTTCCATGGACATGTGCACGCTCGATGTCACACATATACCCGACTGCGAGGTAGGCGACGAAGTGGTGCTTCTGGGGCGTCAGCAAAACGAATACATCAGCGCCAATGAAATCGCCGCCAAGGCGGGGACCATCAGCTATGAAATCCTGTGCGCGCTGGGGAAACGCGCTCCGCGGGTTTTTCTGCAAAAAGGAGAGATGGACGCAGTGGAGCCCAGGCTGCGCAGAATTTTCGTGCCGGGAGAGGAGAAATCTCTGGCCCGGATCGACAACATCATCCGCCACTGCCTGCAGGCGCGCACCAGCCAGGAGTTGGGGGACGCGATTTATTACGAAATGTTTGAAACCCTGTTCGGCAAGGAGGATCGGCAGCTCGAGCTGCGCTCCAGCTTCCGCTATGACATAACCATCGCGCCGTTGCCTGAAACGGCCGGACACAGACGGCGCACCGGCGCTTATTTCAGTTTAAAAACACACGTCGAATACATAAAAACCATCCGCAGCGATGTTTTCATGATCGGCTGCGCGTCGGACAGTGAGCAGTTGGCCGCGCTCATCGAAGACGAGCATTGTGAGTACCGCTGGATTCTTGGCGGTGCAGACCTGGTCATTGAACGGGATTTCAATGTGGAAAAAGTATGCATCGACGGTGAAGATATTCCCGTCATCGAAACCAAAAAGACCGCCCGGGGCTACGAAATCTGGTGCGGCAGCGACAGCCTCAAGGCAAAACTCAACACCGAAGTCAAAGTCGAAATCGAAATACTGACCAAGAAAGCCAAAAGCAACCGGATATTCCCCGTGTATCTGCTGTATCCCACGCGCGGTCTGGAAATAAACTTTAACTACGAAAATGCCAGCCTGAAAAATGTCCGTGCGGAAAGCTTCTTTTCCGGCCGCCATCCGCTGGCCTCGGTGCAGACGCTCAAAGGCAAATCGATCAGCATTAAGATGTCCGATGAAGAATGGATTTTTCCCACCAGCGGCGTGATCTTCATTTGGGACGTGTGAGAGAAAGGCTAAAGGCTAAAGGATACAGGATAAAGGCGAAAGGCTAAAGCCCGCAGCCCGTAGCTCATGGTTGATGGTTGATAGTTGATGATGGATAGTGTTCCCTTGGGAGGGGACGAGGGGGAGGAGGGAAAGCAAAAGACAACAAGTCCACCCCCGGCCCGGAGTTTACCTCGCACAGGCGAGGGGCCACCCCCGCCAGCGTGG
>LSQX01182757.1_pt1 | contig 30247 bp, 22 predicted proteins | sample 654561 | NCBI WGS metagenome assembly LSQX01 (sample SAMN04489861, study PRJNA283612) | anaerobic digester metagenome | isolation source: 4 biogas reactors fed with cattle manure at either 37C or 55C with and... | place: Denmark: Kongens Lyngby | collected 2014 | reverse complement strand
TAAAAAAAACCCTAATTGACTAAAGAATCAATTAGGGTTTTATTATATGGTACTCGGAGCGGGACTTGAACCCGCACAACCGTAATGGTCACAAGATTTTAAGTCTTGCGTGTCTACCATTCCACCATCCGAGCATACCTTGAGCGGAAGACGGGACTCGGACCCGCGACCCCGACCTTGGCAAGGTCGTGCTCTACCAACTGAGCTATTCTCGCAATAATTAATTTCTATTTTCCTGTCGGAATCATCAGTCTGAGATAATTTCACCAGGGTTTAAAATGAACGCTGCCTTTCAAGCGCTGCAAATATATTGCTAATTTTTTGTTATCACAAAATATTTAAAAAAAATCGGGACAAACTGCCCTTATTTTTCAATAAACTCAGTTTGACGAAGAGGAAGCCCTTGTAAAATGTTGCTGTTGCACTGTTTCATCACCATATTGAAATCGTGAATGTCCAGATTTTTGTTTTTTGCATACGCTGCGGGCAACACAGCTATGCGAAAAACCTGATTTTCTGCTTCTGCCGGAAGGAGCGTGTCAAAGTCAATGGTGCCTTCAAGGAAAACCTGAACATCGCCGACTGTGTAGTCGTAGTTGTACTGGAGAATGCCTTCATCGCCGATAACAATGGTTTGCGGAAGCAGCCGCCAGACATCAAGCGAACTGCCGTCGTTTGCTTCAGCCACATCCCACAGAAGATAAACCAGAACAATATCTGAGTCATAAACTATGAAATCTGACGGGAAAGCAAAATAGAGTGAATAGCTGTTATCCGCTGTAAAGTCGCCTTCAATTTCAAAAACTGAACCCAATAAAGAGTCGCCGTCTTTGCCATCCTTTCCATCTTTGCCGTCAAAGCCGTCTTTTCCGGGAGGACCGGGAGTCAGGGTACATGATGTGATGAGTGCAATAACTGCCGGTAAAATGATTCTTGCAAAGCTTTTCATGGTTATAAAATTTAAATGTTAATGGATAGGGCAGAGAAAACAACAATGGTGCCAGTTGAATTTATTCGGAATAATCGGGTCTCAGATGACCGTAATTCTCAACAATTTCATCTAAAATTGTGGTTACATCGCTGTATGTTTCCGCGCGCAGAAGCCTGATTCTGATTTCGCGGAAGTTGGGTATTCCGGGGAAATATTTGGCAAGATGGCGGCGCATCATCAGAATGGCTGCGCGTTCATTATCTTTCCAGTCGAGATTGAGTTGCAGCTGCTCCCTGACATTTTCAACAACTTCATCTATTGTTGGCGGCGGCAGGGTTTCACCTGTGCTCATAAAGTGTTTTATCTCTTTGAAAATCCAGGGTTTGCCGATGGCTCCCCGCCCGATCATCAGCGCATCAACGCCGGATTGCTCTAACAATCTTTTTGCTTTTTCGCCACCGGTTACATCTCCGTTTCCGATAATTGGAATTTTAATCAGCGGATTGTTTTTCACTTCAGCAATTTTTGCCCAGTCGGCATCGCCTACCGACATCTGCTCCCGCGTGCGACCGTGTATTGCCAATGCGGCAACACCCGCATCCTGAAGTCTCAGCGCAGCTTCCATAATGGGCTTGTTGTTCTCATCCCAGCCTAAACGTGTTTTTGCGGTTACGGGCAGTTTTACCGCTTTCACAATTTCGGAAGTGATTTCCTGCATCAGCGGCAGGTTTCGCAACATACCGGCTCCGGCGCCATGCCTGACGATTTTTTTCACCGGACAGCCGAAGTTTATATCGATAAAATCGGGTTGAAATTCTTCAATGATTTTTGCGGCATTTACCATGGAATTGAGGTTATGCCCGTAGAGCTGGATGGCTACCGGACGGTCGAAATCGAACAGTTCCATCTTCTGTTTTGTCTTTTTTACATCGCGCACGAGCGCTTCCGACGAAACAAACTCGGTGTACATCACATCTGCACCGTATTTCTTGCACATCCAGCGGAAAGATTTGTAGGTGACATCTTCCATTGGTGCAAGAAAAAGGGGTGTTCCTTCCAATGTAAGGTTTCCGATTTTCATATCAAAAAGAGCGTGTGTTTTGAGTGTTAATGAACAAGGCAGTCATCATTAGTTGAACCTGGAGTAGGTTACCACTAACTTGATTCCCGCGCGGCTTTTGCTCCCTTTCAGTGCAACCCTGTTGGCTTCGCTGCTTTTCACCAATGGTGAAAGATAGAAGCCGAGGTTCTCAAATGATTCCACTTCAATAATTTCCTGCAGGTGTTGGGCAATATTGAAACGATAGGTGTAGTCGGAACGCAGATAACCGCCGTAATATGTTGAGCTGAAGAAATAGTCTTTAGGCAGAAAATCCTTGCCCGATTTGTCAATGGCAGTCAGTATAAGCTGTGCCGGAGGATTGTATTTACGGAAATCGGAAGCGATGGTATCCAACTGGAAAATCAGTTCAGCCTTGTTGATGACTATATTAGACGAATCCTTCCACGAGGAGAGCCCGTCAATGAATATCTTTGATTTTAATCCGCCGGTTGCCTGCACATAAATCAGCGTATCTTCCATGGTTTCCTGATTAAGATTATCATAAAACGGCGCAACGCTGTAATCGTGCTCAATGGAGTTGAGCCTGGCACTGAATGAGGTAATTGCAAAGGCGTGATACATGGTATCCGGCTTTTCCTTTGCCTTGTTTTCATCATTATTGTAGTAAATTGCTAATGCAGAACCGGGCGATCTGCTGCTGAAAACAGCTTCCTGTGTGAGCAATGCCCCGCCAGGTGCAGATTGCTCTTCGGCTTCAATATACAATCCTTTGAAAAATTCCAAAAAAACTTCGTTGTTTACCATTTGCAGAGAATCTGCATTGGCAAACTTTTCTCCGAGTGAAATATCTAATGGTATGACAATCGACTGAAACAGCGTGTCATTTGTATTCGGGTTCAGCCTCAGTTTCGGCGTGTGCTCAATTTCGCCCAAGAGCTGGGATGATGCCATTGATTTTAAGTCAATATCCTGATAATATGGGTAGTTAACCGATTCCCCCTTTGCGTTGGTGGAGTCTGCGTAAATTGATTTTGTCAATTCGTAAACCCTGAACTTTTGAGGCGTCAGCGTGTCTCCGTAGATTTTTTTATAGCTCATAAAAAGCTTAACCGAGTCAACAACCGGATTGGTGCCGAATCCCGGGTAGCCCTGTAATCTGAATTGTGCTGCAAAGTTGATGGTTGTTTTTCCAAACATCGGATCATAAAAGCTTCCCAGCAGGTTTTTGCTTGCCTGGTCTGTCCGGATTGGACCGTCGGTGAAAGTGAACGCAGAGATACTGCTTTTATCCACCACGTTTTTAACTTCAATCAAATCGGTTGAGGGAAGCAGTTCCATTCCCATGTCATTGGGGTCGGTGCATGAAAACGTCAAGGCTAAAAGCACCAGCGTCCATGCGGTTATATGATTTTTAACAGATGTTTTAAATTTCACGGAAATTTTGTTTTTAATAGTTATTCTCCGATTGCACAAAATAAAACACAAACCTATAAAAAATCGGTGAGGGAGCTATGAAAATGGTGAAAATTTTGACTATTTAATAACTACCAGATAGTTTGGTAGAACTCATCATAAGTATCAATATAGTCATCTTTTGGCTGAAGAGCGAGAAATGGCTTATTAAGGGTTTTAATATATTCTCCGATATCGATGTTCAAATTCTCTGTTCCCTGAATGAGGGCGTCCGAATAATCGATAGCCATTTTGCTCAGATTCAGATAGTCCGGATTTTCAAGATATGCTACATCTTCAGGAACAATTCCGTCCATAAGAACTTTATTTTTCAATTCGGGATTCAGTGGCTTTTTAAACTTGTCGTTATAGAGCGAATAAATCACTTTGGATTGAACAAACAGCGGGTTGTTGTAGTAATATTTCTTGATAAACATCGGAACCAATGCAGTCATCCAGCCGTGGCAATGGATAATGTCCGGTGCCCAGCGGAGTTTGATAACCGTTTCAAGAACACCGCGTGCAAAGAAAAGAATCCGCTCATCGTTGTCGGGAAACTCTTCACCTTTGGAGTTGGCAAAAACATGTTTGCGGTGAAAATAGTCTTCATTATCAATGAAATAGACCTGCATCCGTGCAGTCTGAATAGAAGCAACTTTAATAATCAGCGGGTGGTCGGTGTCATTAATGACTAAATTCATTCCCGAAAGCCTGATGACTTCATGTAGCTGGTTGCGTCTTTCGTTAACGCTGCCGTAACGGGGCATAAATGTTCGAATTTCTCTCCCTTTTTCCTGTACTCCCTGTGGAAGATACCGGGAAATCTCAGACATCTCTGTTTCGGGCAAATAAGGTGTAATCTCTTGTGAAATATAAAGAATCTTTTTCTTTTCCATGTAAACTTTAAGCGCGGTTTTTTAAAACAGATGCAAATATAGTAAAAAAATCCCGGATAATCAATTTAAGTCATTTCCATTATGTTAGGCTGGTGTTGCTGCCTGTTAAAAAAGGCAGGTGTCATAATCGGAAAAAACTTGTTTACTTTGCAGCGTCAATGCATAGAATGAAGCTGATAAAAAAGATAGAGGAATTCCGCTCTTTGCTTGATAATCAGTATGAGAGTGCGGATGTAGGCTTTGTTCCCACCATGGGTGCACTGCATCGCGGGCATTTGTCGCTGGTTGAGGCTGCCGCCCGTGAAAACCGGGTAGTGGTCGTAAGCGTATTTGTAAATCCCACCCAGTTCAATAATCCGGACGATCTGAAACGTTATCCGCGGAATCTGGATTCAGACCTGCAACTGCTGCAACCGGCGGGATGTGATATTGTTTTTGCACCGGAAGCAGAAGAAATTTATCCCGAACCGGATACCCGGAAATTTGATTTCGGCTCTTTGGAACGGGTGATGGAGGGGAAGTACCGCCCCGGACATTTCAACGGTGTGGCTCAGGTGGTGAGCAAGTTGTTTGAGATTGTGAAACCGGGCAAAGCCTATTTTGGGTTGAAAGATTTTCAGCAACTTGCAATAATCAGCAAAATGGTGAAAATGCTGGAAATGCCTGTGGAAATTGTGCCCTGTCCGATTGTCCGGGAGGAGAGCGGACTTGCCATGAGTTCAAGAAATGAGCTGCTCAGCGCCGAAGAACGAAAAAATGCAGCAGTGATTTATGACACGCTGCGCCGCGGGATTGAGCTTTCCGGGGAAAAAACAGTGGCAGAGACTGAAAAATGGGTGATTGACACCATCAACAAAAACCCGTTTCTGAATGTTGAGTATTTTGAAATTGTTGATTTTGAAACGCTTCAGCCTGTTATGTCATGGAACCATGACGGCAGGAAAATTGGCTGCATTGCAGCATATTGCGGCGATGTTCGCCTGATTGACAATATAGAATGGATTTGAAAAATTGTGCTATGTATATCGAAGTTTGTAAATCGAAAATTCACAAAGTCACTGTAACTGATGCCAACCTGCACTATGTGGGCAGCATAACGATTGATGAGGATTTGATGGATGCTGCCAACATTATTGAGAACGAAAAAGTTCAGGTGGTGAACATCAATAACGGTGAGCGGCTGGAAACCTATGTCATTAAAGGAGAGCGCGGCTCGGGAACCATCTGCATGAACGGAGCCGCAGCACGAAAAGCTGCAATTGGTGATCAGGTTATCATCATCTCCTATGGCATGATGGATTTTGAAGAGGCAAAAACCTTTAAACCTTCCATAATTTTTCCGGAAACCGAAACCAATCGCCTGGTATAGCGTTTAGACAAACTTTTCCCTTTTCTGCAAATTATAAAGTCCGAAAAGAATGAAAACCACTATGCCGGAACTAAGAAAAATCCGGTTTTTGGTAATCAGTCCCTGCCAGATTATCTCGTTGAAATTGCCCGGTATCTGAAAAGGATTGATAAAAACATTCCACTGTGTCCGGCTCAATGCGTCCTGTAAAATAATCAGCGCCACGCCGATTAGCACCATAACCACAGCCGTTCCGTTTCCGTTTCTGATAACTGTTGAAAACATAAAAGCCATTGAGCCCATAAATACAATGGGATACATCAGCTGATACGACATTTCCACGATGTTTATGCGGTAAAGCAGCACGGAAGCAGCGCCTGCAAAGAGAAGCACAATCAGGAAAATGAGTATATAAATCAGCAGGAGCCTTGCCAGCCACACTTTGTAGCGGTAGTTGGGGATTCCGAACAGAATTTCCAGAATGCGCGAGTCGTCATCGTTTTGAATGCCAAAAACAGACGGATAAAAAATGATAAGAATTCCGGGGAAAATCAGCAGGTTATAAACAGTTCCGTCTGTCAGTGGCTGCCCGGTGCGCACGGTTTGAATGGCAAACAGCAGGAAAAATGCAAATGCTGCCAGGAGAAACCAGACAAATCTGCCGGCAAAAATGATCTTGAGGTTGTATCTGATCATTCTCACCGTATTTCTAATGCTGTTAGCGATATTGTCTTTTTGTTTCATTTCAGGTGTTTTTAGTAAAGTCTTTTAGCAGGCAGAGGTAAGCATCTTCCAGATTGGGCGAAACAGGAATGGCGTTGTCAGACGGTTTTTCCTGTGACAGCAATCTTATTTTGATGGTGTCTCCATCGCGCATGTGATGGATAATCAGCTGCTTGTTGTCAAAATCATCAAACTCTTTTGCGGGAATGGTCATTTGCCAGACAAATCCGTCACCCATGCGCACCATGTCGTTGGGTGTGCCAAAATATTTCAGGTCGCCACGGTTGATGACAGCCACCTGATTGCAGGAGCTGGAAATATCTTCAATGATATGGGTGGAGAAAATCACAACCCGCTCGCGGCTCAGCTCCACAAGCAGATTTCTGAAACGGATGCGTTCGCGCGGGTCGAGACCTGCGGTAGGCTCATCCACTATCAGAATCCGCGGTAAGTTCAGCAGAATCTGTGCAATTCCTATACGTTGCTTCATTCCACCGGAGAAAGAGCCGATTTTATCGTCTTTGCGCTCATACATGCCCACACTTTTCAGCACGTAGTCAAGCCGTTCGGAGCGTATTTTATTGTCTTTAATTCCTTTCAGTATTGCCTGATAATCAAGAAATTCCCATGCCGACATGTTTTCGTATGTTCCGAAAGCCTGCGGCAGATAACCGATCAGTCCCTGCAACTCTTCGCGGTGTTCCTGGGTGTCTAATCCGTTAATCCATATTTTTCCGTAGCTCTGTTCAAGTATTCCGCAGATAATCCGCATCATTGTAGATTTTCCGGCGCCGTTGGGACCAAGCAGCCCGAACATTCCGGTCTTAATTTCGAGGGAAACGCCGTTCAGTGCGCGGAAAGGCACTTTGCGTTTTCCGATAACGGGAATCTGCCGGACAGTGGTGAAATACCAGCGGCGCAAGTTGCCGAAACGCCCTTCAATCCGGGCAATATTCAGTTTCTTATTGTGAATATAGTTGCCCGTGCTGTGAATAACCAGCAGTAAAAACCAGAGAATCCCGACAAAAATGACCATCCCGGTATTTTCCCATCTTCGGAAGAAAATAAAGAGAAAAACCAGCGGAACAATCCAGTAAATAATGCGCCTGATTATCAGCTCTGCTTTAAGATAGGAGGGATTTGACGTTGCTTTGTGCCTGTTTTTCAAAACCTGAGAGAGGGGAGCGTAGAGCACAAAAAGGAAAAAGTAGAGCGCAAGGGACATCACTAACATCCAGAAACTGCCCGTGAGGTAGAAAAAGGTAAAATAGACCAGATAGCCAAAAAGCGGAATGTGCCAGATGAGGTCGTAGAAATCGCGCGGTTTTTTGTAATCTTTTAGTAAACCGGCACGCTCTCTGATTTTGATTCCTGCTTTCCACTCCCGGACAAACCGGCTGTCGCGGTCATAAACTTTTACCAGTTTTTGCACCACGATGCGGATAGGCTCATTTTCGCTGATTACCGATGAGCTTGCCTGACGCAGGCTGGTCAGTACAAATGCCAGAATTCCGGGTATCATCATGGTGATGAGCATAAATGTGAGCAATTGCCAGATGAAGGAGTCGATTTTCAGGAAAATGAACAATCCGGCAATGACGAAAACAACCAATTGCAGGATTTTCAGACTCCAGTGCAGTGATTTCAGCCAGTTTATCGCATTTTCCAAACCAAAATAGAGGGTTGGCACAAAAACCAGAGTGAGCAGCGTGCTCACCGAAAGGCCGCCGATAACTGTTATGGCAAATGGTGCGCCAATGGCGCCCACATATTCCGATTGCCCCATTGCTAACGGCATCATGGCAACTATGGTTGTGATGGCTGTAATCAATATCGGACGTACGCGCGAAAGCCCGGCAGTGATTAACGCCCGTGATTTCCGTTCGCCCCGTTTCCGTAAAATATTCGTGTAGTCAATCAGGATGATTCCGTTGTTAACCACCACTCCCAGCAAAATGAGGAATCCCGTCAGCGTGTTGGCATTAAACAGATTATTACCTGTGAAAATCAGTGCGATAAATGAACCGATTGCAGCTAATGGCACTGAAAACATCAGCACTATCGGGGTTGTAAGCGATTCAAAAACTGAGGCTAAAATCATCAGAATAAGGATGAAAGTTGCCGCAATCAAAAAGTAGAATTCCGAAAACTGCTCCTCTTCGTGAATTACTTCAATAGCAACGCCCGGAGGAATTTTATAGGCTGCAACAATTTCGTCAATTTCAAGCCTGTAGCCTTCTAAAAGGCTTTTTGACTGTTGCGCTTCGGGAACAAAGCGATAAAAAAGCTCAATCTGTTTCTCCTGATTTACGCGGGTTATGCTTGCCATGCCGTCGGCATAAACTATGTCTGCAATGTCCTGCAATTCAAAAGTTGAGCCTTGTCCGGCACTCACAGGCATTTGCCGCAGATCGTCAATGTCTTTTTCCCGCTTTTCATCTTCTTCGGATAAATTTTCCTTGATGATAATGCCGTACTCTTCATTGCCCTGCTTGAAGTTTACACCGGAAGTAAATTCCCGCGTAAATGACCCCAGCTCACTTGATATGTTGCTCAGATTCAGTCCGGACTGGGTGAGTAATAGCTGGTTGAAGTAGAGATGCAGCTCCGGTCTGTTGCTGGAAACACTGACGTTGGCGCTTCTGATCGATTCAAGATTTTCGATATAGTATTGCAGGTCTTCGGCAACCCCTTTCATCAAATCAAAATCTTCACCCCTGACCACAATGCGCTCGCGGTTGGTTCCGATACCTAAAAACCGGCTGAAATTCTCCATGCCGCCGCCACCTCCGCCACCTCCAAACCGGGAGCCTGAAACGGGTGCTGTGATGGTAATTTCTGCCTGAGCAATATTTTTAACTAATCCTTCAACCTGTGATTTAATTTCGGCGATTGTACGGTTTTTGATTTTTTTATAATCTTCCTGCAGAATCACCGTAATGATTGCATCCTCTTCCTGAATGTTGGAAATGACATCCTGCCTCTCCTCAATCTCTTCCAAACGGCTCTCAATTTCCGCAACAACAAGGTCTGTGGAATTCAACGTTGAACCCGTGGGCATTGTAACGTAAACCGGGAAGCGGTCTTCTTCAACCTCTTCTAACCTGTTCACATTTATTGCTAATACGCTGAAAACGGTAATGAAAAAGAGCGCTATTGCTCCCACAACTGTAGTTATCGGAGCGCGCATACTGGCTTTGAGCAATAAAATATATATCTGAACTATGCGGTTGTTGGTAGTAACTTTTTCAAAGAAAATATTGTGCGATGTCTTGGTTTTCAATAGCAGATGCGCCGCCATGGGAACCAGCAGCAGAGCAACAAAAAGCGAAACGGTCAGCGTTGAAATGATGGAAACTCCGATATGATTACCTATCAACTTAATCATATATTCCGAAGAGAAAAGGAAAGGGAGAAATACAGTAACCGTGGTTAAAGTGGCGGCAACAATTGAGCGCCACACTTCCGTTGTTCCCTGGGTAACAGCCTTTTCGGGCGAAAAGTGTTTGCCCGCAAGGCGGTAGATATTCTCCAACACCACCACGCTGTTGTCCAGCAGCATTCCGATGGCAAGCACAAGCCCCACAAGCGTAAGACTGTTGATACTGACATTGAAGGCATAAAAAAGGTTGAAAGCGGTGAATACCGAAATAGGTATAGCCAGTGCGATGATGGATACAATGCGGAGATTTTTCAGAAAAATCCACAGCACGAAAATGGCTAACAATCCGCCAACAAGCGCCAGATTCATTATCTGATCGATGTTCTTCTTCATCGTTTCGGCAATGTTGGTCTGCACTACCATCTCCACGTCCTTGGATGCCATCTTTTCATTGAGTTCGGCTACCCGTTGCAACACCTTTTCCGACAGGTCAATCAGGTTCGACTGGGAGTCGCTCACCAGCATGATTGAAACCGCATCCAGTCCGTTAACCCTGCTGATGCTCTCCTCTTCCTTGACGCCAAAGTAAACTTTGGCAATGTCCTTCAGATAGACGGGACCCTCTGCAACAATGACGTTTTCAATATCTGTAACCTGATCATATTCAGCGGTAACATGCACAAAATACTGCATCTGGTTTTCATGCAGGTATCCGGCAAAAGTGCGGTTTGTTGAACCGGAAGCCACCGCATTCCTGATTTGTGACGGCGTAATTCCGTAGGCTTCGCAGGCAGCCTTATCGTAGGTAACCTCAATGGAGCGCTCCTGACCGCCAAAAACAGAAACCGACGCAATTCCGTCAATATTTTCAAATTCTGCCGCAATTTCCTGAATCACAATGTTTCTCAGTCTGTCTGTTCCGCCACTGCCTCTCACCTGAAGTTCCATAAACTGGTTGGAGAGCTGCTGAATATTCACCCGGTTCACTGAGACTGTGAAATTGGCGTCCAGATTGTCGGCTGCCTGATTTATTTTCTCCTGAAGTTTCAGGAAAGTGTATTTAAAATTGACATTCTGATTAAAATTGACCTGAATGGAAGCTGTCCGGCTGTTTAGTGATGTCTCCATGCTTTCAATGCCCTCCATGGTTCCGATGGCGCCTTCAATAGGGATAACCGCCTGGTTTTCCATATAGGACGGATCAACCTCAATGGCGGAGTTGATCTGCACGAACAGCATGGGAAGCTCTGCATTGGGCATAAGTTCCACCGGCAGTTGTTTATAGGAAATGTAACCGAGCAGGGTTAGCCCGGTAAACAACATGCTGATAAGGATTTTTCTGTTAATTATGAACTTCATGCTATTTCTTTGCTTTTGCAAACATGGTTTTCCCCCTGTCAAAAATATCATACACACAGGGAATTACTACCAGAGTTAGAATTGTTGATGTAACTAATCCGCCAATGACTGCCAGCGCCATGGGCGAGCGCAGTGAAGCATTTTCTCCGAAACCGAAAGTCAAGGGAAGCAGTGCCAGAATGGTTGTCAGGCTGGTCATAAGAATGGGTCTTATTCGCTGCTGTCCTGCATAAATTATTGCGTCCTTTCGCTCCATTCCTTCCCGGATAAGCTGATTTATCCGGTCAACAAGAATGATGGAGTTGTTCACGGCAATTCCGGCTAGCATAATGATTCCGATGAGCGCCATCATGTTTAGCGTATCACCTAAAATGAAAAAAGTAAGAATACTTCCAATCACTGCAAGCGGAATGGTGAGCAGAATGGTAAACGGATGAATCAAAGATTCAAACTGAGATGCCATCACCATGTAAACCAGAATGATGGAGAGAATGAGCGCAAAACCCAGACTGCTCATGGATTCCTGTCGTTTCTCCTCTTCACCGGTTACCATAATGCGGTAGTTCGCCGGCAGGTCAATTCCGGCAGTTTCGAATCTGATTTTATCAGAAACCTGATCTAATGCAGTTCCTTTTTCAAGCTGTGCGGTAACTTTTCCGGTGCGGTTCTGATTTTTCCGGTGAATTTCCTTGGGTGAAAACCCGAAGGTGATGTCGGCAATTTCGCTGAGCCTGAATATCTGCCCTCCGGAAGTGATGGTGAGATTATGAATTTCGCCAAGCCCTTTTTCGGGAACTTTTATGGTAATATCGCGCATGTCGCCTGCCTTTTCTAACTGACCGGCATTTTTCCCTTCCAACTGATCGCGGATTTGAGAAATGACCGTGTTTACATTCAGATTGTACATTCCTGCCCTGACGCGGTCAACGCGAACCTCCACCTCAGGGGCGCCCTCTTCGGTTGAAGTCTGTACATTGAGCAAGCCGGGAATATCTAATATTTTCTCCTTTACCTGAGTCAGAATATCGTCAATTTCATTCAGTTCCTCGCCCCTAACCTCTACTACCACTGGCGCTTCGCCTGTTCCAAGGATGGATTTCAGCGTGCTCTGCTCTTCTTCAAAACTGATTTCGAGACCCGCAATGTTGGCGGTGAAATTCTCAATGCTGGCAATCACCTGATTAGCTGTCAGCCCGGAATCATCTTTCAGCACAACTTTAATCTGAGCCGTATTTTCTCCCTGAAAAACGGCGGTTGCATCTCCCAAAATGCCGGTTGACGGACCGGAGTGGGAGTAGAGCTTGTCTAAATCATCTCCAATATATTCGGTCAGAATGGTCTCGATGGTTTTTACGGTTGCCTCCGTGCGTGAAAGCACAGTACCTTCCTGAAGTTTCAGCTTCATGGTGAATTCCTTGCTGTCCGTTTTGGGCATAAATTCCGTGCCGATAAAGGGAAGAAGCATGAATGAACCGACAACCGCAACGGTAGCCAGCAAAACAACAAGCCATCTCATTTTTAACACTTTCTCTAAAAAACGTCCGTATCCGCCAAGATGAACGGAGCGCTTTTTGGCAGGTATTGTCTTGTTTTTGTAGAATCGGTTATAGAGCGCCGGAATCACAAAAATGGCAACAAAAAGTGATGATAACAGAGAGAAAGCTACTGTCCATGCCTGATCTTTGAAAAGTTCTCCTGAAGCACCGTGCATATAGACTATCGGCAGAAAAACAACTATGGTGGTCAGCGTGGATGCGGTGATGGCGCCGCCAACTTCTGCTGTTCCCTGAATAGCGGCATCCCGTGCGTTCATGCCGTTTTCGTGGTTTCTGAAAATATTTTCAAGCACCACAATTGCATTGTCAACAAGCATTCCGGCGCCTAATGCAAGCCCGCCCAAAGTCATTATGTTCAGGGTGAGATTGTTGAAATACATCAGGTTAAATGTTGCAATAATCGAGATTGGAATGGCGATGCTCACAATCAGCGTTGTTCCGATGCGCCGCAAGAAGAGAAACAGCACAAAAACCGCCAGAAGAATCCCGATAAGGGCGGTATTTTTCACTTCGCCTATCGCACTGCTGATGAATTTTCCCTGATTGGAAACCTGATGAAGCGTATAACCGGGCAGAGCCCGCTGGATGCTTACCATCGCTTCGCCAATCTGCTCAACTGCTTTAACGGTGTTGAAACGGCTCTCCTTATAAACCGAAAGCCCGATGCAGCGCTCGCCGTTGAAATGAACGATATTTGCCGGTTCCTTGTTAGCCATGGTAACGGTGGCAACATCACGCAAAAATACCGGCGCCCTTTCAGCCTGCTGCTGACCGTCGGTTTCTGTTGTTACGGCTTTATAGCCCACAATAAGATTCTCAAAATCCTGAATATCATTCAACAGCCGCACTCCTTTAATGATATACTGAATTCCCATTTCGCTGATGCGTCCGCCGGAAACATTGCGGTTGAAATTCTGAATCCGGTTGCTCAGTTCGTCAACGCTCAGGTTTTGTGCTTCAAGCCGGTAATGGTTGGTTTCTATGACAATTTCGCTCTCCTCCTGTCCCGAAAGTTCCACTTCCGCAACTCCTTCCAAGCGGATAAGCTCATTTCGGATATAGCTTTCGGCAACTTTCCGGATTTCGTTCATGTCGGTAATTTCATTGTGCTTAACTGCAATGAGCATCACCGGCGCTGTGTTGGGGTCGTGCTGGGTAATTCTCAGCTCATCAACTTCCGAATTGGCGGCAATCGGGTTGAGCGCCTTCTGCAAATCCAGAAAAGCCTCGTCCATGTCCTTGTTCCAGGCATATTCAACGGCAACCTGCGCAGTTCCCACCCGGATGATGGAAGAGACCTGCGTAACATCCGACTGGCGGATGGCAAGCGCCTCGATATTTTCCACAAATTGCTTTTCTAACTCTTCGGGGGGTCTCTCTCCCGATTTTATCTCCACAAAAATCCGGGGCGAATTCAGGTCGGGAAACAGGTCAACCCCCAATCTGCCAAACGATATGTAGCCCAGGAGAATAACCGCCAGGACAATCATCAGAATGGTTACCGGATAATTGACGGAAAATCTTGTTAATTTCTTCATTTTAATACCTTTCTATTCGGTTTCAGGAAAAGTGCCTAACGGATAATCTTAACCTTCGAATTGTCCCGAAGCGTTTCATAACCTTTGATTATCAGCTGGTCGTTGGGTGTCAGTCCTTCAACAACTTCCACCATGTTCTGATTTTCTATGCCGGTGGTAATCCAGCGGCTGTTGGCAGAAACATTCCGCCCCACGATAAACACATATTTTCCACGCCCGCCGGTCATAATAATATCTTTTGGAATAACCACTGCATTCTCTTTGAAGTCGGTGACAATATCCGATTTAACAAACATTCCGGGTCTCAGCTTCATGTCGGGATTTGAAATTTCAATTTTCCCTGAAAAAGTTCTTGTTTCGGCGCTGATGGCAGGCGATATTTCCGTAACTTTTCCATAGAGCGTGTCCTCCGGCATAGTGTAGTTGGTAACCAGCACATCCTGCCCGATTTTTACATCGTTTATGTTTTTTTCGGGAAGGTTCATAAACATGTACATCTGGTTGTAGCCCATCAGGGTAACCATGTGTGAGCCGCTCGCAATGCGTGTGCCTTTGGTGTAGTAGGGCAAATCGACAATCACTCCGGTAAACGGGGCTTTGATGCTCATTTTTGCCAACTGAATCTGGCTGTTCTCAAAACTGTATTGTGCATTGGTTTTGGAAACTTCCGAATTTCGCAACTCGCGAAGGGTAACCCCGCCTTTTTCGTACAGTGATTTTTGCTTTTCATATTCTTGCTCGGAAATTTCAAGATTGAGCTTTACGGAATTTAAAGAAAGATTATTTTCATACTCCTCATTTTCAAACCTGATGATGGTTTGCCCCTGAGTAACTCTGTCGCCTAACTTAAAGGGTCTGCCGGTTGCCGGATTGTTCTGAAGAAAATAGTTACCTGCCATTTCGGAATTGAGAACCACTTCGGCAGTAGCTTTCACGGTGCCGGTGGTGCTCACAAACTGCTGAATACTTTGCAGTTTGATATCTTCAATGGAAACGGGTACTGCCAGGTCGGCGCTTTCTGACTGGCTCTGCTGCCTGCACGAGACAAAAAATGCAATAGCGGCTACAAGCGGGAGAATTCTGATATTTTTCATAATGTTGTAATTATCTTTTGTTGTCGTTTAAATAAAGTTCTTTGGGAATGACGGGCGTGTTGTTTTCAAAATCGAAAAGGCTTTGAATTTTCAGGTTGAGCAGTTCTATTTTGTAATTGATCAGCGCCTGGGCATAGGCAATTTTTCGCTCCGACAGCTGGGTCTGATACAGATTCAGATCCATCCCGGTGAGGTCGCCGTTTTCGTATCTCTCCAGATTGATTTCATAAGTCATTTCTGCGTTGCTCTGACTTTGTTCGGCAATGCCAATCTGATTCAGCTGATTCTGCAAATTCCTGTATGCCTGTCGGATTCCGATGATAATTTGATTCTGCTGATCGGTAAAATTGAGCTTTTGGGTCTCAATTGTGGCTTCCTGAGCTGCAATTCGTGCCTTTTTTTCACCCCAGTCAAAAAGCGGGATATTAAAACTAATGCCCACGGAAGGACTGTTGGTTGGCGCTTCCATGATTTTGCCCAGGTTTCTGTCATCGCCCGAAATACCGAGGCGAAGGTTGACATCGCCCCTGAATTCATTTTGCGATTTCGTGCGTATCAGATCAAACTGACTCGATTCCATATCAATTTCGCGCTGGCGGAGTTCCATCCGCGAAGCAAGTCCGGTCTCTATCGCTTTCTCCAGATCCACCGGCACCTCTCTCATAGAGACATCGGCAAGAATGGAGAAATCAGTGTATAAATCCATTCCTAAATAGAGTTTCAGCTGGTCTTTGGCATTTTCAAAAGCTACTTCCCTGTTTTGCACCGAAGATTCGGAAGTGGCAAGGTTCAGCTGAGCCTGATACAATTCTTCCATGGCAGCCAGACCGGCATCCACCTTATTTTTAATGATATTGAAACTGTTTTGGGTGTTTTTTAGCTCCTCTCTGGCAATGTTCAGATTCATCTGCGACATATAAACATTGTAGAAAAACTGCGTTACGCTTCGCTCCATATTGAGCCGCTGCATCGCATAGCTGAGATTTGCATTTTCATAATTCAGCTCAAGCTCCTTCAGCTGGAGTTTCTGGCGGTTATAGGTAAATAACGGCTGGTTCAGATTCAGATACAGATTGTTGTAAAATACCTGACTTCTAAGGTCATTGGCATCTGAAAAGCTGCTTTGCCACCCAAATTCGTTGGTGAGCGAAATGGTTCCGTCTGTGAGCAGAATAGGTTGCTGCACACTAAACAGCGCGCTGGACTGAAAATTTTCATTGGTGTACCATTGTGAAACCCTGCTGTCGAAACGCCGGTTCCGGCTGAAACCAACCGGGGATACATCCAATGAAAATCGCGACTTCAGCGCCGAGCGCTGCGCTTCCAATGTTTTTTGAAACCGTTCCAGATTCAGAAGCGAACGCTGGAGGTCGGGGCTTTTGCTTTCGGCAACCTGAAACGCCCTTTCAAGAGTCAGGATTTCCTGTGCATGCGCTTTCGGAACAAACAGTGTAACCGTTATCAGCAGCAGTGATACACCGGTAAAATGATTTAATCTTCGTAACAAATTCATCTGTTTATATATTTTCAAAATTATTTCAAACATTACATTTTCACAAAACGCACCGCATCGGCAAACACAACTCTCGTTTCTGTTTTGTTGGTCAGTTCAACGAGCGCCTCTTTTTCCGAGAAGTTGAACGAACCCAGGTGATTCCATCCGGTTTCTGCATTCTGCACGGAGAGCGTTTGCTCCACAATACCATCTTCGCCATGGATGAAAAACTGATATTCCCCGCGGTCGTCCCCACCGCCGCCGCGCCCGAACCGCATCGGTTTGTACATATGGTAATAGACGTCGTAGCGCCCGGGTTCTTCAATGGGAACGTGCCATTTTGCCTTCATGGAACCGTCGCCGGCTTTAATGTAGTATGCAGAACGTACATATTCGCCAAAAAAGTCGGAATTGGTAACAGCCGTCCAGTTAATCGGTGGTCTCCAGAAGTTCATGGGAGAGTATTTCTTTGCGTTTTCATCGCTGTCGTTCAGCCACCTTTCAAGAAGGCTTGCTTTGTGCGTTACGTTTATTTCAAACTGCGGATCTTCATTGTCCACAATGATTTCACCCGGCAGCTGTCTTTGAACGGGAGTTGTCGATACAACTTCACCCTCGAAAGGTACAGCCCTGATGTCTTCTTCAATATTTCTGAAACCTTCGCTGATCACCTGCGGAATATTTTTGGATGTCATGGTATTTATCATAACCATTCGCGGATCGGCACTGAGCAAAAAGCTGACTTCCTTGGTTTGTCCGGGCTCCAGATAGATCAGTTTGTTTACGGAATTATCGCCACCGGGACCCCTTCCAAATCCTCTTCCACCGCCAAAACCACCACCTCCGCCAAGGCGGAAGGTGATTTTTACAATACCCTCAACATCAGTGAAGTTGGTTGCCTTCATGGAGACTTTGGTCTGCATTCGCTGTCCGCTTCTCACCTTCACCGCTTCAATGGGAGAGAACAGGTATCCGGGGAGACTGGTAGCCTTAAACCACCCGTCCATCATCGGAATCAGTTCTACCTCAAATTCCTCCGAGATCCGGTTGTCAAACTCTTCAAACGGAATATTCCTGAACCGCCACTCCCGCAGCATCAGCCTGAGAAAATCCTCAAATTCTTCCTGTCCTGCCTGCCACTGAACCATTGAAAAGAGCACTTCGCCTTTCAGTTTGATGACGTTGTCAATTATCCTTTTTTGATGGGGATCGGCTAAAATCTGCTCAAAAGTGCTGTCCTGAAGCGCTATGTTTGCCAGTTCATCAGTGCTCATTCCCTGCATGTTGCGCATGAATCCGGCGCGCATGTCGGTTGACTGGCTTTTCAGATAGGCTTCAAAAATCCGGTTGATGATGGGCCACTGGTCGGAGTGGATGTTATTCTGAAAATTGTATAGCATGGGAAAAATGAAATAGGGATTTGAGCTTTCCTGCATCGAGAAACTCCCCGGACTGCGCCTGAAGTTGGGTACATTCTCCCGGGTGAAAATTCCTAAAACATCGGAAAGCAAACGTATTTCCATATCTTTTGGAGTCATGTTGCTGTCGCCTCTGCGCCCCCATTGTGTAATTCTTTTTTTTGCACCTTCAAGGTCTGCCTCATTAAGCAGATATCCTTTTTCGGGAATGAATATCTGTTCGGGTTGAATATACTCCTGCCTTCCAGACCAGATTCTTTTGAAAGACTTGAACTGTGCCGGCACTTCCACAACAAACAGTCGCTCAAACGCATAATCCAGCTTGTAGCTTCGCTCAAAGTCACCCAATCGCTCACTGATAATTGGGGCAATGGTGTCGGCGGTTTCGGGAAAGTGAGCGGAGAAATAATCGTGTCCTGTGAAGTGCCAGATACCAAATTCAATGCTGTCGGTCTGAATTGATTTTTTCTCATAATTGCCGATTGCCAGCGAAATTTGAGTGAACGGCACGCTGCTGCTGAAAGTAAACTGCCCGGGAGATGTTTCTGTTATTTCTCCCTGAGAAATTGCCTGAAGACCGGGCTCTGTTTTTACTTGAAGCTCAAAGTTGGAAAACTCGGGATGGCTCCAGCTCACATCTTCAGTGCTGTATGTAACTCCTGTTCGCGGATACCAGTTAACTTCCGGTGTCAGCAGAACATATTTCGGCGTTAAAAAAGCGTAGCGCTTATCCACATTCAACACAAATTTGCCATATTTTTCCTGTCTTTCTTCTTCCGAAATGTCAAGATAGCAAAACGATTCATTAATTTTTCCGGAATAGGAAATTTCAACCTCTGTTTCCTGTTCCGGCAGCAGCTCAACTCCTTTCAAAATTATCAGATGCCGGTCTCTTGAAAAAGCCATCTCTTTTCCGTCAATTTTGATGTTGTTCACATCTAATCCGTCATTCAGCGTGAAAACCAGATTTTCAATTGTTTTTTCCTGTTCGTTTTTCAGAGTGAGCGTAGATTTTGAAATAATGGAATTCCCTTTGTGCTCCAACTCAATGGATTGACTGACGGTTGCCGGCAGTTTCTCCTTCACCCAGTGGTTGTTTAGTTCTATGATTTCTGCCCTGAGATTTTCGTTCTGTTTAAATTGCGAAACGTGAGAGTAGGCAAGGTAGCCACCGCAAATAAAAAACATGATGGCAAAAATCAGTGAAAAAATGGTCATAAACTCCGATTGGGGAAGGCGTTTCAGCAGAAAAATGGTCATAAAAATGAAACTGATTCCCAACGAAAGATATATTCCGCGGTGAATGAGCACCCGCTCCATATTCCCCATGCCGGTAATGTCGGAAATTAGCATGGGAATATTGTATGCCATATAATCGAAAATGTAGTAATATTTCGCCTGAAGCAGGAAAAGCGTAATCCCGATATATCCCAGAATAATCACAAAAGTGATTGCCTGATTTCGGATAACGCTCATAAGCAAAAACGAAAGTCCCATAATGAAAATGAGCGTAGGTACGCTGATCAGAACCGGATATATGAGATAGGACATCCAGTTGATTTCCGTTCCCTGCGAAAGCATGTTGAACACCAGCGCCAGAATGACCACCACAATATTCAGCGCCAGAAATACCTGTAAGTTTCCCCAAGTTTTGCCGATAACATATTCGCCGTTAGTCATGGAGCGCATGTATATAACCTCGGTGGTGTCTAACTTTTTATCTCTTTTCAGAAAATCTGAAGCTAAAAATACCGCAATGATTGCCTGGGCAATATTCAGAATCAGCAGGTTGAGATAGGGGATAGCTGCCGGAATGCTTCGAATTGACCAGCCGATGTCGCCTCCGCCCTGAATAACCATAATGAAATTAATGAAGAAGAGCACTCCCAATGACAGGATGCCGAAAATTCTGAAAAACCAGCTTCTGAGCAGCGTGGTGCGCTCATATTTTGCTATGGAAAATATATTATGAAACGAAATCATTGCAGCGGGTGTTAAAAATTAAGAATATGACCATTGATTCAGCTTGTTTTCCATAAAGTGAACGTAGGCGTGCTCTAAGTTGGGCTCAATTTGTTTTCCCGAAAATCCGTTTATTTTTGGTGAAACCACCTGTACTTCCCAGCCCCCTTCGGTGGGTATGGTGGAGATTACGGGATATTTTTCATTGATTTCCATATATTCGCTGTCGGTTGCCTGAATGAGCCAGACGTTCCCTTCGGCTTGTTTCACAAGCTCTTCCGGCGATCCGGCAAAAGCAAGTTCGCCCCGGTTAAGCAGCGCCATGCTGCTGCATGTGCTGGAAATATCACCAACAATATGGGTTGACAGAATGATAATCACATCCCGCACGCTGATGTTGGAGAGCAGATTTCTGAACCGTATGCGCTCTTCGGGGTCAAGCCCGGTGGTGGGCTCATCCACAATAATGATTTTCGGGTTGTTAATCAGTGCCTGTGCAATCCCCAATCTTCGCTTCATACCTCCGGAAAGCTTATTGGCATTTCGGTCGCGTGCTTCGTAAAGCCCTACTTCCTCAAGCATTTGCTCAACGGCAGATTTGCGGGCAGCGCCATTTTTCATTCCGGCTAATCGTGCAGTATAGTCTAAAAATTCGTAGGTTTTCAGTTTTGAAAAGAAACTAAAATCCTGCGGCAGGTAACCAAGCATTGCCCGGATTTCGCGGCGGTTCTTCGACAAATCCAGATCGTTGACCAGGACGCGCCCGTTTGTTGGCTTCATCAGGGTTACCAAAATTCGCATCAGCGTTGATTTTCCGGCGCCGTTGGGACCCAGCAAACCAAACATGCCATTGGGGATATCGAGATTTAAATTCTTTAATGCGTAATTCCCGTTGGGATAAATTTTATTCAGATTCTCAATCTTTATGTGCACAGCTAACTTTTCAAGTGTTTCAAATTACTGATTTGGACTTTAGCCCTTTAAAATAGTTTAAATTCATTCAAAATATAATTTTGCCGGATTGACTCTGCGAAACAGCCGACCCGTTTGCGGTTTAGGTGAAAATATTTTAAAGAATTCCTTTGGTAAAACAGAAAATACCCTTTTGTGTTCAGCAGCCTGATGAGCAGAGCTTTTACCTGAAAACCGAATGTTATGAGAGATTTTCCGGGAGAGTTTCAGTTTTTTTACGTTTTAGTGTGAAATTGAGCCGGAATGTGGGATAATGGTAAACGATTTCCCTGCCTGATGGCTCAGACAGCTGATTCAAACTGTTTGAGGAAGCGAATATCGTTTTCGAAAAAATGGCGAATATCCTTAATTCCGTACAGCAGCATCGCAATGCGCTCGATTCCCATGCCAAATGCATAACCCGAGAATTTCGTACTGCTGATATTGCAGGCTTCCAGCACGTTGGGGTCAACCATTCCGCAGCCAAGAATTTCGAGCCAGCCGGTATGTTTGCACACATTGCATCCTTTTCCGCTGCAAATGGTGCAGCTCACATCCATTTCGGCGCTGGGCTCGGTGAATGGGAAGTAGCTGGGTCTCAGGCGAATGTCTGTTCCTTCCCCAAAAAGCTCTTTTGCAAAGTAGAGCAGCGCCTGTTTCAGGTCGGCAAACGAAACATCCTTGTCCACATACAAACCTTCCACCTGGTGGAAAATGCAATGGGAGCGCGTGGAGATTGCCTCATTGCGGAAAACCCTGCCGGGGAAAATAGCGCGGATGGGGGGTTGTGTTTGCTCCATAACGCGAATCTGAACGCTTGATGTGTGCGTGCGAAGCAGCACATCGGGCTGTTTTTCAATGAAAAAGGTGTCCTGCATATCGCGCGCCGGATGCTCATCAGGGAAGTTCAGCGCCGAAAAAACATGCCAGTCATCTTCAATTTCAGGACCTTCGGCAACTACAAACCCAAGTCTGCCGAAAATATTGACAATCTCATTTTTTACCAGAGAGAGCGGATGGCGCGCTCCTAATTTTATGGGTTCGCCGGGGCGGGTAAGATCACTTCCCGAACTTTCCTGTGATACTGTCTCCAGACGGGTGCGCAATTCATTAATCCGTTCAACAGCAAAGTTTTTAAGGTCGTTCAGCGCTTTCCCAATCTCTTTTTTCTGATCGGGCGACAAGCTTTTAAAATCGTTAAAAAGCTGACTTAAAATTCCCTTTTTACTGATATACTTAATACGTATCTCTTCAACTTCCTCCGCAGAAGCAGCTTTTATTTTTTCAAACTCCTCATTTAAAGCCTTAATCTTATCCAACATATTGTTTTGGAATTTTTATGAATGCGCAAAGATAATGATTCTGTTAAAAAAAGGCGGCATCTTTAATCAGATGCCGCCGGGAATTAAAACGCCAACGAAGCTTGATGGCTGAATTTATAGTAATGAAGTGAACAATCATTTTCAAAACCACCTGAAATGCAAAGAATATGCCAAAGCAGCACTGTTTCAAAGGATTTTAATCGCAAATTGTCTCTTTTCAAAGTTTTTATGCTATTCCCTTCCGTTTTCCGGGATAAAATATATCTTAGGCAGCCATAATGACTATCGCTTTTGACTTTTTTGATTTTCCAACGAAAAATCAAAAAATGAAATTGCTTGAATAAAAACTTTTTGTAAAATGAAAAATGATTTTCCGGCAGTGAGAAATATTGTGTTTGACCTTGGCAGGGTGTTACTGAATCTGGATTTTGAAGCATCGGTCAGCGCTTTTGAAAAGCTTAATCATGCCGGCAGTCCACTGAATATCGAAATGGTCTTTTCCGACCCGCTTTTTTTAAGTTTTGAAATCGGGCAAATTACCCCGGAGCAATTCAGAAAACGGGTGCGGGAGATTTTAAACAATCCTGCCGCCACCGACCGGCAGATTGACGATGCCTGGTATGCCATGGTTCTCGATATTCCAGAAAGGCGGGTTCAAATGCTGAAAGAGCTTGCAGAAACCCATGCTGTTTATCTGTTTAGTAATACCAACCTGATTCATACCCAGGGATTTAAAAGTGATTTCCAAAAGCAGTACGGGTTTGATTTTTCTTCACTTTTCATAAAAGATTTTTACTCCCATGATATTCAGGCAAGAAAACCGGATGTAACCGCTTTTCAAAAAGTGATTGAACTTGCCGGAATCAATGCCCGGGAGACTCTGTTCATTGATGATTTGAAGGAAAATGTGGAAGGCGCCCGGCAAGCCGGACTGAAAGCCTTTTGGCTGCAAAGCGGAATGGAGATTTCGGACTTCAGTTTTTCGTAGTAAAATCTTTTACTTTGAAATTACTTTTTGATTAATTTCATCACCATCTTCACATCCTTCAGCGGGCGGTCATTTGCGTTGGTTTCAACGGCAGCTATTTTGTCCACAACCTCCATCCCGGAAATCACCTCTCCAAACACGGAGTATTCCCCATCGAGATGTGGCGTTCCGCCAATGGTTGTATAAATTTCCCGCTGCACGTCAGAGAATTTAAAGGTGAGATTCTGCGCGGCAATTGTACTGTCTGCCCGCTCCCTGATTTCCGCAATTTTCATGATATAGCCGTCATTGTCATTCTTTTGCCGGAGAGCCTGAATCATATCGTTTTCCTGGGATATGAATTTTTTCACCAACTCATTTTTAGTATGCTGGTTTCTCGAAATTTCCATGGTATCCAGCTGTCCCTGAGTGAAAACTGTACCCTGAACAATATAGAATTGCGAACCGCTGGAACGCTTTTCGGGATTGGCAAGGTCGCCACGACGGGCAGCGGCAAGAGCACCTTTTTTGTGAAAATATTCGGGAATGAATTCTGCCGGCAAAGTACTGTTTTGCAGCTCTTCTAACCCTTTAACTTCTTTTCCGGCAGGTTTCAACGCCGGATCACCGCCCTGAATCATGAAATGGTTGATTACCCGGTGAAAAGGAGTTTCATCATAAATGCCATCCGCAACCAGCTTTTCAAAATTCTTTTTGTGTGCCGTAGTTTTGTCGTAAAGCCTGATTTTAATTTCGCCGAAATCGGTTTTGATGAGAACATCCGCTTTTTCGTTATCCTGAGACGCTGCGTTTCCACAGGAAACGGCTGCCAGAAGAAAAATAAAGGAGAGATAAATTGTCCAGTTTTTCATGCCAAAAATCTTTAATGGAATTAACTGCTGTAAAGATAGTGAGTTGCGGAAAATAATTACGGTAAATTTTAATTCTTCCGCTTTTTTCTCGCTTTCTGTTGGCGCAAGATTATAGATTTTGCTCTGGATAGGATCATTTCAAACAGGATTGAAAATTACAGGAAGTTTTCCAAATTTATCAAATAACCGGATTCAATTCGTAATTTCGCGGAGAAACTAAAAAATATTCAAAATGAGAAAAGCAATTTTACTCTTACCGGTTGTGCTTGTGCTCTTATTGCACTATGGATGCAACAGTCTGCAATCTCAGGAGAAAAAAGCGGAAAAGGATACTTCGCCAAAAATTGAGATCGGATTAGAAGGAAACGCCTATATCACCGATACGATACAGTCGGTCTGGCAAAGACGGCAACGCCGCACACGGGAGGACGAATATTCAATTCCGATGATTCCCGGCAGGAAGGTCTCTGTTTTTTTCAGAGTGAATGCCACCGGAAAGATGCATGTTTATCTGAGAGCAAAATCAGAAAACCCGGTTTCGTTAAAGGTGGGTAAAGATGCTTTATATCACTCCGTAAATGTGGATGCTGAAATGAACGAAGTGTTTTGCGGAACCTTCAAAATCAATAAGGAAGGTTATCAGCGCATTGATGTTGAGCGTTCATTTTCAGACAGTTTAGGCAGGCTGAATTTATATGAACTGATTGTGAGCGGGAATGCGGTGAACGACAAAGAGATGAATTATGTACATGATTTCAGCACCCATTTCGGACAGCGCGGTCCGTCTGTTCACCTGAACTACACTTTACCCGAAGTTGCCACCGAATACTTTTACAGCGAAATTACCATCCCAAAAGGAAATGATGTTGTCGGCTCCTATTTTATGGCGAACGGTTTTGGGCAGGGTTATTTTGGCATTCAGGTGAATTCCGTTACCGAGCGGCGGATTCTTTTTTCCGTCTGGAGTCCGTTTAAAACCGATAAACCGGGAGAGGTTCCCGGTGATCAGCGGGTTGTCTATCTGCGAAGAGGCGAAAATGTGAAGGGGCTTGAGTTTGGCGGCGAAGGCTCCGGTGGTCAGAGCTATATGATTTTCCCATGGAAAGCAGGGGTTACCTACTCTTTTTTGACCCGCATCCATCCCGACGGGAAAGGCAATTCAATTTACACTTCCTATTTCTATGATTCGGAAAATGAAAAATGGATGTTGATGGCAAGTTTTCTGCGTCCAAAAACCGATACTTACTTCACCCGTGCTCACTCTTTTCTGGAAAACTTCAATCCGCGGACAGGCTGGCAGACAAGGCAGGGGCACTTTGGTAATCAGTGGGCTTACGGAACTGACGGAAAATGGCGGGAAGTTACTGCAGCCCGCTTTACCTACGATGCAACGGCAAGAGCCGGTATGCGTACCGATTACAGGGGTGGTTTGGCAGGGAGTCGTTTTTCCCTGCAGAATTGTGGATTCTTTGATAAAAACACAGATCTGGATGCTGAATTCACCCGTCCGGCAGCAGGAATACCCCCCGAAATTGATTTTGAAGCGCTGGAAGCCATTCCGGGAGTTGATGTCAATTTAAGCGAAAGCGGCAAAAGCTGAAAAGTAGCTGGTTTTGGCTTTTTGGCGAAATCTTCTGTCGTATTCTCTTGCTTGTCAGTGGGTCGATGCTGATTTGCTCCTTTTAGCACTGACGCTGGCATCAATGCTGATAATCAGAATGAAAATGCTGAATATGAAAGCTATGGATAGCACCAGCCACATGAATTGCGGAGCCAAAACAGCTTCCATCCCGTTGGAAAACCACGTAAAGGCAATCAGAACTGCAAGCACGGCATACATAATTCCGTAAATGGAAAGGAAATCATTCAAAATATTCTGAGCCGGTTTCAGTGCCGGAATCTTTTTGCGCGTCAGTACACTTTCCGTTTCCACCTGGTGCATAATCCGGTACTTCAGGTTTTCAGAAGCCGTTACTTTTGACGATTTCATCAACCGGCGGATACTTATATCATCATTCATCGTAATATTTTTCTCTTTCATTGTATGTTTTCTAATTGTTAACAGCAGGAATTTGTGCCTCCCGCACAAAAATTTCCTTAAATGATTTCCTTGCCCTGAACAGTTTAACCCGCACATTGGTTTCGTTCAGTCCGGTAATTTCAGCCATCTCTTTGATGGAGTTATCTTCCAGATAAAACAGCGTCAGCAAAAGCGCATCTCCTTTGGGCATTTTATTGAGCGCTGCATTTACAAGCCCGGCGGTTTCAGCGTCATCAATCAGCTTTTCGGTGTCAAAATCGGAGGTTTCAACCGACCCGGCATCTGATAAATCGGTATCGGCTAACCACACTTTCGATTTTGTGTGCGAAATTGCGGTGTTGTAAACAATCCGGTAAAACCAGGTTGAAAATTTGCTGTCTGCCCGGAAGGAGTGCAGATTGCGGTATGCTTTCAGGAAACTTTCCTGTGCAATGTCTTCCGCATCCTGCATGTTGCCGCATATTCGGAAGGCAATGTTAACTGCCATATCCTGACAGGAATCGACAAAGTAGCCGAACGCTGAAGTATTGCCGGAAAGCACCTGCTGCACCCGTTGTTTTTCATTCATTGTAACCGATGATTATTCCTGAATCAGTTCCGATTCATTTCCACTTTCGTTTTCAGGTTGCATTTTCTGCGTAATGAAGAAATAGGCAAGATAGCCTGCGCCCATAAAGAAAACAATGCAGGCTGCCATCATCCAGAATGTGTTGTTCATGCCTATAACGAGATATTCTGTGCACAGAAAGCCGGTAACCAGCCCAATCCCAAGTGAAACCAGCACAATTCCGTTTCTTAATGATATGTAACGGTTCGGCGTGCTTTTTCTTTTTACGATGTCCTGCGGAATAATTCCCTGCTTAATGAACTCCATCCTTTCTTCATTCCTTGTTTTTATCCTTTTATAGATTAAAAAAACAGCTGCTAAAACAGGCAGGGCAAAAATGCTTAAAATTGTTACTAAGCCAATCAAATTTTCCATAATGTCCTTTTTAAATAAAATTATTAATTATTACGGTAATATGACAAGAGAAGCAGAAAATAGGTTACACAAAAAAGAAAAAATATTTTGAACCACGGTAAGATATTAGGGCACATAAGTTTTCCTCTGTGGCTCTCTGCGCTCTCCGTGGTGAGTTTTCTTTTAATTTCTTGCCACAAAAACACCAAGCACGGAGGCAGGTGTGTGAAATCCTCGTGCCTTTCTTATTCCCGGAAATAGATTTATACTACTATTTTTCTGTGCTGAATTTATAGACGCAAACTGAATAATACTCCTCTTCCGGATTCAGAATTGTTGACGGGAACTCCGGATGATTTGGGCTGTCGGGGAAATGCTGTGTTTCAAGACAGAATGAAGAGCGGAACTCATACGACTTCCCCTGCTTTCCGGTGTCGCTGCCATCCAAAAAATTTCCGCCATAGAATTGCAATCCCGGCTCGTTGGTATAGACCTCCATGATGCGCCCGGAAACCGGTTCCACAACTTTTGCCGCGAAGTTCAATCCGCTTTCGGCGACTTTTAAAACCCAGTTGTGGTCATATCCTTTGCCAAAATTCAATTGTTCAAAATCTTCATTGACCCGCGCTCCGATTGTTGTGGGAGTTTGAAAATCCATGGGTGTATTCTCTACCGGAGCAATTTCTCCCGTAGGAATTAATCCCTCATCAACAGGCGTGTAAGAACCGGCATTAATTTGCAGGATATGGTCATTAATAGTTCCGTTTCCGGCGCCCTTTAGATTGAAAAATGAGTGGTGCGTCAGGTTTACCGGCGTTACATGGTCGGTAGTTGCCCAATATTCAATTTTAAGCTCGTCATTGTCCGTCAGCCGGTACTGAACCTTTACGCTTAGGTTGCCGGGATAGCCTTCTTCCATGTGATGCGAAACATAATATAGCTCTAACGTCTGATCATCAATTAGTTTTGCATCCCATGCCACGTCGTTAAATCCTTTGATTCCGCCGTGAAGGTGATTCTCATCGTTGTTTTTTGCCAGAGTGTAAACGCTGTCGTTCAGCGTGAACTGACCTTTGGCAATCCGGTTGCCATAGCGGCCGATCAGTGCGCCGTAATAGATTTCATTGGAGCTCAGGTATCCGGCGAGTGTTTCATATCCGGTTACGATGTCATCAAAATTTCCACTCTTGTCGGGAACCCACAAACTGACTACCCGTCCGCCGAAGTTGGTGATCTGTGCAATCAGCCCGTTACTGTTTTTCAGGGTAAACAGCCCTATTCGTTTTCCGTCAACTTGCCCGGAAAATGTATTTTCGTTTATCAATTCAGGATTTTTTACTGCCTCTTTGCAGGCAAAAACAGAAGCCATCAGCGCTATGAGAATGATTTTTTTCATTTTAGTTTTTTTAAAAGTGATGTAAATTTACGAATTAATTCTTCTTTTACATAAAAAGAAAACTAACTCCGGAAAACTTTAAAGATTTTGGTTTTCAACTTATAATTCATTGCGTCGCCGTTACATCATTATCAATATTAACTTTAGAATTACTTTTTGTCTGATTTGAATGATTTCCATAAGTTTGTAAAAAATAGCAAAGTTTGATAACGTTATAAATATATTAATGAGAAAACCAGAAATTTTAATTTTAGCGGTATTTCTGATTTTAAATACTTTCTGCACATCACAGGGCAGAAAAGCTTTACCAAAAGATGGAGAAACTGTTTCCGGAAAAGTTGTGGCAGTGCTTGACGGAGACACCTATGATGTTATGATTTGGGGAAACGAGAAAATCAGGGTCAGGATGGAGGGGATTGATGCGCCTGAAAGAGGGATGCCGTTTTATCAGGTTTCAAAAAAGTATTTAAACGATCTTTGCTACGGGAAACAGGTGACTCTTGATGTTACGGGAACCGACCAATATGGCAGAACTCTCGGTTTTACTTATTTGGAAGACGGCAGGGAATTAGGTCGTGAAATGGTGAAAGCCGGTTTGGCGTGGCACTATAAGTATTACAATTCCGACACGATTCTTTCTAACCTTGAAAATGAAGCCAAGAGATTGAAAAAGGGGTTGTGGATTGACAAAAACCCGATGCCACCCTGGGAAAACCGAAGATTGCACCGAAAAGGAATTTCCACAAAGGATTCTTTTGTGAAAAAATAGTGTGAGACCAATTATTTTGATATTTGAAGAACTTGTAATTACACAAAATAATTATGAAACATAAAATAATATTTGGCAATTGTATGAGCATGGAAGAGTTGCCAGATAACAGTGTTCATTTAATTATAACATCGCCACCATATTTTAACGCACCATTTGATTACAAAGGCCTTTTTAAAAACTACCAGCAATATCTCGGAGTATTGAATAAAATGGCCAAAGAATCATATAGGGTTCTTCAGGAGGGCAGAATTTTCGCTCTGAATATTGACGATATGTTAGTAGATAGTGAGAAATATCCGATAACAGCAGATGCAACAAAAATTTTTCAAAATGTTGGTTTTAGATATAGAGACAAAATTACCTGGAAAAAACCGGATGGTTATTTAAGAATCAGCAAACGAAGCGGGGTTTTATTACAAAATCCTTATCCCATGTACTTCTATCCTGACAATCTTTTAGAAAGTATTATTATTTTTCAGAAAGGCAGGTTTGATTATAAATCAGTATCAAAAGAAATTAGAGAGCTATCTAAAATAGATACCAAAGAGTTCAAGGACAATGGCTGGTACAAAACAATCTGGGAAATAACTAACGTTTTACCGGGTTCTAAGTTAGAGAAAGGGATAGCAGCTTTTCCTAACGAGATTCCTTATCGCCTGATTAAATTATTTTCTTACACAGGTGAGACTGTACTTGATCCCTTTTTGGGAAGTGGTACAACAATGAAAGCTGTCTCTTATACACATCT
>LSQX01048187.1_pt1 | contig 30252 bp, 24 predicted proteins | sample 654561 | NCBI WGS metagenome assembly LSQX01 (sample SAMN04489861, study PRJNA283612) | anaerobic digester metagenome | isolation source: 4 biogas reactors fed with cattle manure at either 37C or 55C with and... | place: Denmark: Kongens Lyngby | collected 2014 | reverse complement strand
CAAACTACATTAGAAATTCAATTAAAGTAGTAGTTGATGCATATGAAGGAACGGTTGATTATTATGTGGTAGATGACGAAGATCCTATTGCTTTGACATATCAGAAGATATATCCTTCACTCTTCAAGTCGTTTGACAAGATGCCGGAAGGACTTAAAGAACATATCAGATACCCTAATTCGTTGTTTAAGATTCAAGCAGGGGTTTATGGAAAGTATCATATGACTGATACTAAGGTTTTCTATCAGAAGGAAGACCTTTGGGATATAGCACATCAGATATATGGGACAAAGGAAGTAGAGATGGAGCCAAGCTACTATACATTTAAGCTTCCAGATTCTGATTCAGCTGAGTTCATAAACATGGTACCTTTTACTCCTAAGTCAAAGATGAATATGACAGCGCTGATGATGGCACGAAATGATGGAGACCATTATGGGGAGATTGTGGTATACACAATGCCTAAGAGTAAGACTGTATATGGACCAATGCAGATCGAGGCACAAATCGATCAGAATACGGAGATCTCGAAGGAGTTCTCTCTTTGGGATTCTTCTGGTTCAACCTATAGTCGTGGAGATCTTTTCGTAATTCCAATTGGTACATCTTTCTTGTATGTTGAGCCAGTTTATCTTGAAGCATCTAATAGTGCTATTCCTGAGGTGAAGAGAGTAATCGTAGCATACGGAGATCAGATAGCATACAAACCGACTTTATCTGAAGCTCTTGAAAGCATTTTTGGCGGGAGCTATGGCGATTCTGGAATGACAGATAGCTCATCATCAAGTAGTGGCACTGGGACGACTTCGACAAGCGAACTTATTTCAAAGGCGCAAGAAGCATATAATAACGCACAATCCGCTATAAAATCTGGTGATTGGACGAAGTATGGCGAGTATATGAATGAGCTCGAAGGATATTTGAATCAACTTGCCTAAAAGAATCAAAAGATGAAGCATGAACTTCATGTTAATATAGTTAAGTGAGAAAAAAGGAGAAAACAATGGAGTTTGATCTTAATAAAATGTTATTTACTTTAGGTCCGAATGAGCACGATGTAGATGCAGTCAAGGCGGCACTTAAAGCTCATCCTGAGGTAAAGTTTGTGTCTTTAACGGGTACAGACCTCGGTAACCATCAGACAGATGAGAAAATTCCGGTAAACGCTTTTCTTGAGGATGCGGAGAAAATCCTCTGGAACGGAGTTCAAACTGATGGCTCGTCTGTAGCGCTACCTTGTATCGCAGAACTTTCAAATGCGAGAGTTGATATTTTGCCAGATGTCGATGTGAATTGGTACGTTGAATATAATTTTGACAACATAGATTTCTATACAGGACTTCCAACAGGAACTCTTAGAATACCATCATTTTTAAGGCATAATGCAGATAATATGGTAGGCTCTAGGATTTTCCTAAGAAGAGCTGCCAAAAGATTCAGAAGAGGCCTAATGAAGGAACTCGAAGAGAACCCATATGTTTTTGAATACTTAGATGGCGTAAACAGCGTTGATGAAATTGAAGAAATTGTGCTAACCAATGCTACAGAGCTTGAGTTCTGGGTTAAAACGCCAGATGACAGGGCGGATAGAGACCAGCTATACACATCGCAGGAACTTAAGGAGCAATATTGGAAGAGAGTTATTGGCCCAGTTGCTACAGCGCTTGAACAAACAATTGAAATTCTTGATAAGTATGGGTTCAATGTTGAGATGGGGCATAAGGAAGTCGGCGGAGTTAGGGCCAAAATGGGCAATAGCGGCAGATACGACCACATTATGGAACAGCTTGAGATTGATTGGAAGTATAGTAGCCCGGTTCAGGCAGCAGATAACGAAGCACAGATTAAACATATTGTAAGAGATGTATTTAGAATGAATAACCTCGAAGTAACTTTCCTAGCAAAACCAGTCTTTGGCGTTGCCGGAAGCGGCGAGCATACTCATTTTGGTATATCTGCTAAGCTGAAGAACGGCAAGAGAGTTAACCTATTCGAGCCTGCAGATAGAGAGAATCAATTTATGAGCCCCGTTGGATATGGTGGATTGATGGGAATGCTTAGAAATTACGAGATTCTCAATCCGTTTGTTTGCCAGACTCATGACGCACATCAGAGATTAAAGCCAGGTTATGAAGCGCCAGTGTGCATAGTAACATCACTAGGAAGGGATCACCAGACACCATCTCGTAATAGAACAGTTTTATTAGGTCTAATTCGAGACATGAAGAATCCTTTGTCGACAAGATTTGAGCTAAGGTCGCCAAACCCACATTCAAATACTTATCTAGTAATTGGTGTAGGATACATGCTTATGCTCGATGGTATCAGAGCGGTACTCCAAGCAAAGAAAACTCCAACAGAGCTTGAGAAATCAATTTCAAAGAAGTATGGTGAAGATGATTTCTATTTGGCAACAGATAGGGAATATCGTTCAGAGAAAAATGTATATACTGAATATTCGAAAGATGAAAGGGAGAAGCTTTTTGGCAAAGCTCCAGCGACTGTATGGGAGAACTTCAATGCTTTTGAGACATATGCTGACAGGCTAGACATTATTTGTCAGGGCGAGGACTCTACACGATTAATCCTGAAGTCATATAAAGCGCAGATGATTAACAAGTGGATTACAGAGTTCCATGATAGACTAATACCAAACTCAATGGATCTTGTTAGAAGATTTGGCAAGCTTCATGGCGAAGATGCAACAGACTACGATATCGTAAATTGGGGAGAAGTTCAGAACATACGATTTGAACTAGCTAAAGACTCAATCAATGGACCTTCGATTTTGATGGAAGCTAGACTTGCTCTTGATAAGGGTGATTACGATGCAGCATCAAAGTATGAAGTTGAAATTGAGGAAATGATTGAAAAACTGCATAAAGCTTATAGAAAATATAGAAGAAACATTTTGTAATAAAAATGGGAAGAGGGCGATATAATGTTAGATATTAAGAGAGTAAGAGAGGACTATGAGGGCGTCAAGGCGGCTGTTGAAAGAAGAGGCAAAGGAGACTTCGGCATTGAGGAAGCAAGAGATCTTGATGTTAAAAGAAGAGAGCTTCTAGCAGAAGTTGAGGCGCTTAAAGCAAAGCAGAATTCTGCTAATAAAGAGATTCCTAAGCTGAAGAAAGAGGGCTTAGATACTACAGAGGTTTTCTCGAGACTAAAGGAACTTAGCAACAGAATTAAGGAACTAGATGAGCAGGTTTCAGAGGTTTCAAATTCACTTAAAGATTGTCTTCTTGGAATTCCTAACACTCCATACAAGGATGTTCCGCTTGGCAAAGATGATGGAGACAATGTTGAACTTCGCAAGGTTGGAGATCCAAGAGCGTTTGATTTTGAAATCAAGGCTCATTGGGATATTGGAGAGTCTTTAGATATTCTTGATTTTGAAAGAGCTGGCAAGATTGCCGGAGCTAGATTTACTGTGTACAAGGGGCTAGGTGCTAGACTTGAGAGAGCTGTAATTAATTTCATGCTTGACTTGCATTTTGACCAAGGATATACAGAGATTCTTCCGCCGTTCATGGTAAATAGAGATGCAATGATTGGAACGGGACAGCTTCCAAAGTTTGAGTTTGATATGTTCGCAGTTCCAGCAAAGGATTTTTTCTTGATTCCAACTGCAGAGGTGCCTGTAACTAATTTGAGATCCAATGAGATTCTTACTGCAGAGGAAATGCCAGTGTATTATACTGCTTACACACCTTGTTTCCGTAAGGAGGCGGGCTCTGCAGGAAGAGATACAAGAGGTCTAATCAGACAGCACCAGTTTAACAAGGTTGAAATGGTTAAGTTCGTAGATTCGAAGACTTCTTATGATGAACTTGAGAGCTTGACAAATAATGCTGAGGAGATTCTGCAGAAGTTGAACATCCCATACAGAGTAGTAAGACTATCGTCTGGAGATTTGGGATTCTCATCAGCGATGACATATGATATCGAGGTGTGGTTGCCAAGCTACGGACGCTATGTTGAGATTTCAAGCTGTTCAAATTTTGAAGATTTCCAAGCAAGAAGAGCAAATATTAGATTCAAGAGAGATAGAGAAAGCAAACCAGAATTCGTGCATACACTAAATGGCTCGGGACTTGCTGTAGGAAGAACTGTTGCTGCAATTCTTGAGAATTATCAGAATGAGGATGGCAGTGTTACAGTCCCTGAAGCTTTGAAACCATATCTTAGAAACCTTGATGTAATTAGATAAGGGAGACAAATGGACGAGAAGAGAAATACAATTGTCGACTTTTTAAGTGAGCATAAGGATACAAATCCTATTTCATTTCACATGCCAGGACATAAGGGCCGCGAGAAACTTATGCGTAATTGTGGCTTTGGAAAATTCTTGGATAATATGGTTGGCAATGATATAACCGAAATATTGGGCGCGGACAATTTAACATGTCCGCGCTCTTCTCTTATGGAAGTTGCAAACAGATATAAGAGGCAATATGGCTGTATTGCAACAGAACTTCTTGTTAATGGGTCGAGCGCGGGTTTGATGGCATCGATATTGACTGCTGTGCAAAGAGGCGGCAAACTAATTCTAGGCCGTAACTCACATCACTCAGCATATAGCGCTATGAGACTCGGCGGAGTTTCACCAGTATATTTAAGGCCTGAGATTAATAAGAAATATAATTTGCTTGGCAAAATGCTTGTGTCAGAAGTACAAGAAGCAATAGATGAGAATCCAGATGCAGCAGCTGTTCTAATTACCAGCCCCAATTATTATGGCCTTTTGTCAGACATATATTCTATTTCCAAAGTATGCCATGATGCAGGGATGGTATTAATTGTTGACCAAGCCCATGGAGCGCATCTAAAGTATTTCGATGAGAATGAGAGGTTTAAGAGGGCTGCAGAAAATTGCGGAGCAGACCTTGTCGTAAACAGCACGCACAAGACACTTTTTTCTTTCACTGGCTCGGGAATATTGAATGTGTGCTCATACGACATTGACCTTGATTTTCTGCGTGAGAATCTCAGGATGCTTCAAACAACAAGCCCTTCATATCTCTTGCTCGGAAGCTTGGATATGAATTCGCAAATTATGGAAAGACATGGCAAAGAAATAGTTCAGCATTGGAGTGATGATGTTAAATATTTCTATAAGCAGGCAGAAAGAATTGACGGACTTACAGTAATAAGAGATTTCGCTCTCGATACAACGAAAATAAATATTAGCATGGCAGATCTTGGAATGTCAGGGGATATGCTTGAAAGAGAATTGAGGACAAAAAACATCTGGGCTGAGATGGCCCATGGTGAGTTTGTAATGCTAATGACTGGAGCTGGCAATTTGCGAAGCGATTACGAATATCTTTTGAAAGTGCTACGCGACCTGTCTTCTAGTTTCGGTATAGGAAGAAAGACGAAGAGAACTATTCAAAGCTTGCCTGATTTTAATCCTGCAATTAATGAGATTCCATTGCAAGAAGAAAAGGTCCCGCTGTATGCCTCGGAGGGTAGAGTTGTTTATTCGCCTCTAATTTGCTATCCGCCGGGCTCGCCAATAATCTGTCCTGGAGAAATAATGGATATGGAAGTTATTTCTTATATACAGAAAACATTGGCAAATGGAAGTGATATAATTGGCGTAGATGATGAAGGTGAAATATCAGTAGGCGTTGAATCTATGTGAAATCTTTGCTTTTAAGCTATAAATGTGTTAAATCAATGGAATTTCAGTGAATTCTGGTGTATAATATGAAGCTGTATAATATATGGTTTTGTTATTTTATAATAATAATATTTTAAAGAAAGGATGGTTTCTAAAAGGGATGAGCCAAGGGAAACATTTACCTAGCGTGTGTGTACCACATCACAAGAACACAGCAGGTCGCGAGACTGTAGTGATGAATACACCTGACGTGGTTAAGATCTGCATGTCGCAGAACATTGGCGCACCTTGCAAGCCTCTCGTTCAAAAGGGAGACTATGTAAAGGTTGGCCAGAAAATCGGTGATAACACCGAGGCGTTCATTAGCGCACCTATTCATTCTAGCGTATCCGGAACTGTAAAGGATATTATCCAAGTTCGTGGATCAATGGGTGGAATGGAAACACTTATAGAGATTGAGACAGACAAGAAGCAAGCGGTTAGCGAGGAGGTAAAGGTACCTACAGTTAACAGCCATGAGGATCTAGTAAAGGCAGCAAGAGAATGCGGCCTTGTAGGTCTAGGAGGAGCTTCCTTCCCAACTCATGTTAAGCTAAACCCAAAGAACCTTGATGAGTGTACACAACTTGTAGTTAATGCTGCTGAGTGTGAGCCTTTCATTACAGGAGATAACAGAGAAATGGTTGAAGATGGCCAGGATGTTATTGATGGTATGATGGCAATCATGAAGTGGTTGAATCTAGAAGAAGGTTTTATCGGAATCGAGGAAAACAAGCCTGATGCAATCGAGAATATGCAAAGATTAATCGAGCAGAATGGTTGCAATGATATCAAGGTTGTTAAGCTTCTTTCAAGATACCCTAAGGGTGCAGAGCGTGTACTCGTATATGAGGTAACAGGAAAGGTAATGAATGCAGGAGTTCTTCCAGCACAGCTAGGAGTAATTCTTGCTAACGTAACAACAATAGGTCTTCTTGGATATTACCTAAGAACAGGTATGCCAGTTGTAAGAAGAAGAGTTACAGTTGATGGAGATGCTGTTGCAAATCCACAGAACGTATACGCACCTATTGGAACAGAAATTGCTGATATCGTAGAGTTCTGCGGTGGATACAAGTATGAGCCTAAGAAGATTGTAATGGGCGGACCTATGATGGGTAGAGCTACTCACTCAGATGCATCTGTTACAATGAAGAATACTGGTTCACTCCTTTGCTTCGGCAAAGAGGTTGCAGAGGTTAAGCCTGAAACAGGTTGCATCAACTGCGGACGTTGTATTAATGCATGTCCTTTCCATTTAACTCCACAGATTTATGCTGAGGCTTATAATCGTAAGGATGTTGAGACTCTAGAGAAGTTCAATGTAATGCAGTGCATGGAGTGCGGAAGTTGCTCATATGTATGCCCTGCAAGAAGACCTCTAAGCTTTATGAATAAGCTTGGAAAGGGAATGGTAAAGGAGGCATCAAGTAAGTAATATGGCTAAGAATTATCGTACTAACCTGATCGTATCCTCCGCACCACATATTGTTACGGATTACGATACGACAAGACTGATGGGCACAGTACTACTCGCATTATTGCCATCACTAATTGCAAGTACATACATTTTCGGAGCAAGAGTTCTTCTTCTCTCAGCTGTATGTGTTGTAGCAAGTGTGGTTTTCGAGTGGCTGTACAACATCATTACTAAGAAAACACAAACTATAGGAGACCTTTCAGCAGCAGTAACAGGACTTCTGATTGCATTCAATGTTCCATCAAGTTTTCCACTTTGGATGGCTGTAATCGGTTGCTTCTTCGCTATCGTTGTTGTTAAGCAACTCTATGGCGGAATTGGAAAGAATTTCGTTAACCCTGCAATTGCGGCAAGAATTTTCTTGTTCATCTCATTCGCAGGAAATATGTCGTCATGGCCAATTGCAAGAATTTCAGAGACTGCAGATGCAGTTACTGGTCCTACACCTCTAGGAATCTTTGCTGAGGGCAGTGTTGATCAGCTACCTGGCCTTTTGAACATGTTCCTTGGATTCCATGGTGGTTCAACTGGCGAGGTTTGCTCACTTGCACTACTTATCGGTGGACTTTTCCTAATCTGGAAGAAAGTTATTTCACCTATCATTCCGGTTGCATTCCTTGGAACTGTATTCGTAATGGGTGCAATCTTTGGCGGAAATGGACTACAGGGTGGAGTATTCCACGTTCTTGCTGGTGGAGCAATGCTTGGTGCATTCTTCATGGCAACAGACTATGTAACATCACCTAAGCTTAAGAGCGGACAGATTATGTTCGGTATTGGATGTGGACTTGTTACAATGATTATTCGTCTATGGGGTTCATACCCAGAGGGAGTATCATTCGCAATCCTTCTAATGAACATTTGTGTTCCACTATTTAACAAACTTTCATACAAGTTTTATCTAAAGGGAGGTGCTAAGTAATGGAAAAGAAGAATAATACATTCAAAGATTTCGTTGCACCTATCCTCGTTCTTGTAGTAATTTGCTTTATCGTTACTTTTGCACTAGCATTTACATATGGTATTACAAAGCCAATTATTGATAAGAATACAGCTGCGGCTGCTGATAAGACAAGAACAGAACTGCTATCAGACGCAGACTCCTTTAAAAAGTTTGATGGGAAGCTCGTTGAGCTCGAAAAGGGAAAGGTATTCGTAACTGACTGTTATGTTGCAGATAATGGAACAGGAATGGTTTGCACGGTTAAGTCAAATTCATATGGTGGACTTTTGACTGCAATGATTGGTATTGACAAAAGTGGTGCAGTTACAGCTGTTAAAGTAACTGAAGCAGCGGACACTCCCGGTGTAGGAACAAAGGCACAGGATGCTGGGCACCTAAAGCAATATAAAGGACAGACAGAACTTACAACAGATGTAAAGGCTGATCCTAATGTAAATGCTGTATCTGGTGCTACAATTTCTTCTTCAGCTGTACATAAGGCTGTTGCTTGTGCACTTATGCAGTTTGAAAAGATGGGAGGTATAGCATAATGGAAAAGAAGACAAGCAAACTCTCCATCGTTTTAAATGGACTTATTAAGGAGAACCCAGTACTTGTTCTCTTGATTGGTACTTGCCCGGCGCTAGCTACATCTTCATCGTTAGCAAACGGTGTTGGAATGGGTTTATCCGCTACAGCCGTGCTTATTTGCTCAAACATCGTTATTTCGTTACTACGTAAGATTATTCCAGATAAAGTTAGAATTCCTTGCTATATCGTTGTAATTGCAGGTTTTGTAACAGTTGTACAGTTTGTGGTTCAGGCATATCTTCCAGCTCTATATAAGTCACTGGGACTCTTCCTGCCGCTAATTGTAGTAAACTGTATTATACTTGGAAGAGCTGAGGCTTTTGCAAACAAGAATAACCCTCTAGATGCAGCACTTGATGGAATTGGAATGGGTCTTGGATTTACTCTTGCCCTTGCTGCAATGGGTACAATAAGAGAACTTCTTGGAACAGGATGCCTTCTTGGCTTCACGATCATTCCAAACTTTGGAATCGGATTCTTCACACTTGCTCCGGGCGGATTCTTCGTTTATGGAGTAATGATTGCACTGCTTAACATGCTAACTAAAGGAAAGGCTCTCAAGGCTGATGGATTTAGCTGTGGAGTATGTCCGATGTACAATTCATGCAATGTTGCAGAAGCAAATGACGAAATAAAGGCTGCTGATGCAGCAAAGAAAGGAGCTGAGGCATAATGTTAAACCTAATTATCATTTTTATGGGAATTGTGCTGGTTAATAACTTCGTGCTTTCACAGTTCCTCGGAGTATGCTCTTTCTTAGGAGTATCAAACAAGATGAGTTCTTCTGTCGGAATGGGTGGCGCTGTAATTTTCGTAATGGTTCTTGCAGAGCTTGTAACATGGCCAGTTCAGAAGTTCGTTCTTGATAGATTCGATATTGGATATCTACAGACAGTAGTATTTATTCTTGTTATTGCATCACTTGTACAGTTCGTAGAAATGTTCATGAAGAAGTACCTGCCAGCGCTTCAGAAGGCTCTTGGTATCTTCCTTCCACTTATCACAACAAACTGTGCGATTCTAGGTGCAACAATTAATGCTATCAACTATGATTACACATATATTCAATCTATCGTTTATGCATTCGGCGCTGGAGTAGGCTACCTTGTAGCTATGGTACTCTTCGCAGGAGTAAGAGAAGAGAAGTTGTGGGATGAGAGTGGAGTGCCTAAGTTCTTTAAGGGTGTTCCAATGATTCTTGTAAGTGCGACAATTCTCTCAATGTCATTCATGGGATTCACAGGATTGTTCCAGTAAGGAGGAAAGCAAATGGCAAATGTTTTAACACCAGTAATCCTGGTGGCAGTAGTTGGCCTGATTTGCGCGGGCCTACTGGTAGTAGCATCAAAGGTATTCTTCGTACCTGTTGATGAAAGAGTATCAAAAATTAGAGCAGCACTTCCGGGCGCAAACTGCGGTGGTTGTGGGTTTGCTGGTTGCGATGACTACGCAGCACAGCTTGTAGCTAATCCAGATCTCCCTTGCACAAAGTGTGCACCAGGAGGAGAAGCAGCTGTAGCAGCTATCTCAGAAATTCTTGGAAAATCTGCAAGCGCAATGGAGAAGCAGGTTGCTCAGGTAATGTGTAACGGAACTTGCGATGCAGCAAGACCAATGCTTGAGTGGCAAGGTCTTAAGTCCTGTAAGGGAGCAAAGGGCTTCTTTACAACACCTTCAGCATGTATGTATGGCTGTATTGGCCTTGGAGATTGCGCAAATGTGTGTGATTTTCAGGCAATTGGCATTATCGATGGTGTAGCTAAAGTTAACAGAAATAATTGTGTAGCTTGCGGCAAGTGCGTATCGGAGTGTCCTCAGAGCATTATCAACCTAGTACCGATGAAGAATCAGGTACATGTTCTATGCTCATCCATAGATAAGGGCGGAGTTACAAAGAAGAATTGTGACAACGGGTGTATTGGTTGCATGAAGTGTACTAAAGTTTGTAACTTTGATGCAATTACGGTTGAAAACAATCTTGCAAGAATTGATGTAGCAAAGTGCAAGTCTTGCGGACTGTGTGTAAATGAGTGCCCAACTGGAGCAATTAACAGCTTCAAGCCTGTTAAGGCTAAGAAGAAAGTAGAAGCACCGAAGTTCACTCCTGAACAAATCGAGGAGATGAAGAAGGCTGCTGCTGCAAAGAAAGCTGCCGCTGCTGAGGCAAAAGCAGAAGAGAATGCTGAAACAAAGACAGAAGAGAAGGCATAACTCATTTAAGAATTACTAACAAAATCCCCGTTGATTGTAAAATCAACGGGGATTTTGTTTTGGTTATCAAATATGAAATTTTAGTAATTCTCTTTTCTTACCTCAAAGAAGCTTTGTGGATGTTTGCAGACAGGACACATTTCTGGCGCTTTCTTTCCAATTACTAAGTGTCCGCAATTACGGCATTCCCACATAGTCTCATCTGCCTTCTCAAATACAGCCTGCATATCTACATTATTTAGGAGTGCGCGATAACGCTCTTCATGGGCTTTTTCAATCTTACCTACCATACGAAATTGAGACGCCAACTCGGTGAAGCCTTCATCTTCGGCATCCTTTGCAAAACGATCATACATGTCTGTCCATTCATAGTTCTCGCCTTCTGCTGCACTTAACAAGTTTTCAGAAGTATTGCCTAGTTTCTGAAGAGCTTTAAACCAAAGCTTTGCGTGCTCCTTCTCGTTCTGCGCTGTATGTTCAAAGATTGCTGCAATCTGCTCGTAGCCTTCCTTGCGTGCAACAGAAGCAAAGTATGTATATTTATTTCTTGCTTCAGACTCACCTGCAAAACCCTCTAATAGATTCTTTTCCGTCTTTGTTCCCTTTAATTCCATAGTATTATTCTCATTTTTGTTATTGTCATTAACTTCAATTAAATTTAATAACTCTTTTACCGTCTCTACAGGAAAATCTGTAGAACTATCTTCGAGAAGACTCTCAAGAAAAACATGAGAATTCTTACTCTGTGGAAGCATATATCCTGCTTCCCTTATAATATCTTCGCTCATACGCCTGTTAGCAATCTGCACTGTCTCTGCAAATTGACGAACAGTTGGATTATCAGCTGACTTTACAAGTGCCATAGCAATAGTTTCTTGTGTTGCCTTTCTTTGAGCCAATTTAAAAAGGTCATCCGTAATTTGAAGATTTTTCTCCTGCTGTGGAGGAATCTTATCTGGAATCATGGAAATTGCACCAGAAGGGCATGCTTTAGCACAGATACCACAACCAGTACATTTATCCCAATCTATCTGCCCTGTCTCAGTGTCAGTTGCTCCGACTGGACATACATAAAGACATAAACAATCTTTCGTACACAAACTAATGTTTCTTACTGCGTGTTCTGTTCTCATACTCTTTTCACCTCCATGATTTTATGTCTTGGAACCTTGCAAACTGGGCAAACTGCTGGAGGCTCTTCGCCAACATATACATATCCGCAAATGTCACAGACCCAAATTTTTGTATCCTTGATAAGTAGTTCTCCTTTGTCGTTATATTGATCTATAACTGATAGCAACATACGACTTACCTTCTCTGACCATGTTAATGCGCGTTTAGCACCTCTGTCATCAAGCTCTTCAGCCGAATCTTTTGCAACTACAAAAGATGTATTTAAATCGTCTCTAATCTGTTCAGCTATAGAGCTAAAAGATGCATCACTTGGCAAATCAATCTTACTAGAAAAATAATTCGCTAGTTCCGTAAAGAGTTCGGACTCTCTTGCCATGTATTGTTTCTCACAACCTCTAGCAAGATTGGAGCAAAGAATTGACTTCTCTATATCCGAAAGCTGCCTTAGTTCATCTTCTCCTTTAGAATCTATAGAGCGATTTGTGATACTAGATTGAAGCTTAATAGCCTGACCATCGTTTTTCGCTAATAGAGTCTTATCTTTATTATCCTTTTCTTTTTGTAAGCTTTTTTCAAACTGCGACTTGGGTGCGCCGCAAAGAGGGCAAACCCAATCTAAAGGCAAGTCCTCCCACTTTGTGCCAGCTGCTATTCCAGCCTCAGGAATCCCTTTTGCTTCGTCATACTCATAACCGCAAACCATGCAAATATATTTGCTCATCAAATTACCTCCTTCTTTTTGTTGCATTCAGGACAAATCCCGTTAAAGAATACATCATATCCTTGGAATTGAAATCCCTGCTTGTCATCTATCATATCCGTCAAATCAGATAAGCAGTTCATATCGACATCATAGATGCGATTACACATATTACACTTTATGTGATAGTGATCATCGCAGCGAGAATCGAAATGTTCTGGCCCGCCGGGAACCTCAACTTTCTTTATCTCGCCCATTTTAGCAAGACGATCAAGGTTTCTATATACAGTACCCCTGCTTATGCTAGGACTATCTTTTTGAATTTCAGTATAGATGTCGTTAGCAGTAGGGTGGCATTTAAGGCGCTGAACCGTCTGGTATATCATAGAAACTTGAACTGTATTTCTCTTAATCATAATAATCCCCTTTATTAATACGCTATACTAATAGGTATATTATATCATTAAGCTTTCAAAAGCAATATAATTCTTCAATAATTACTGAAAAAGAATAAACAATAAATAGGTTGAATGAAAATGCGAGTGCGAGTATAATTCCTATATAAATAATAGGAATTAAAGCACTAAAGTATAATACGAAAGACAATGTATATCTTAAGGGGAGGAATTTATGTCGAACATTTATACATCGGTAGAGCAGCTAATTGGTAGAACACCTTTAATGGAACTTAGAAATATAGAGAAGAAATTTGAGCTAGAGGCATGTATTCTAGGTAAAATGGAATGCATGAATCCAGCTGGCTCAGTTAAAGATAGAGTCGCAAGACAGATGGTTCTTGATGCGGAGGCAGAAGGAAAACTTACAGAGAAATCGGTTATAATCGAGCCGACTTCGGGAAATACAGGCATTGGACTAGCGGCAATTGCAGCAGAAAGGGGATATCGTTGCATCATCGTAATGCCTGATTCTATGTCTCAAGAAAGAAGGCAGCTTATTGCTTCTTATGGAGCAGAACTTGTGCTTTCTCCTGGCAAACAGGGAATGCAAGGATCGGTCGATATGGCAAACAAAATTGCAGAAGAATTCCCTAACAGCTTTATAGCTGGACAATTTGTCAATCCCTCTAATCCCAAAGCTCATAAGCTAACTACGGGACCTGAAATCTGGGATGACACTGATGGAAAGGTTGATATTCTTGTTTCTGGAATCGGAACCGGAGGGACTATAACGGGCGTCGGAGAATATCTTAAGGGGAAAAATCCTAATTTAAAGGTAGTAGCTGTTGAACCAGCTTCATCACCGCTCCTTTCGTGTGGCGAGGCAGGCCCACATGGAATTCAGGGCATAGGCGCAAACTTTGTCCCAGAAACTCTTCATACAGATATTTACGACGAGATTATTACTGTAACTGATGAGGATTCTTTCACTACAGGAAGAGAAATTTGTCAAAGAGAAGGAATTCTAGTTGGTATTTCATCTGGTGCGGCTGTATATGCAGCAATACAGCTTGCACAAAGAGAAGAAAATAAAGGAAAGATAATTGTTGCGGTTTTGCCAGATAGCGGGTCGAGATATTTGTCGACCAAAATGTTTAACGAAGATTAATTTATGGACACTAGACACTAATATTTAGAAAAATGAGGAAAGCGTTATGACACAACACGAAGTAAGCTTGAAGATTGCCGACGAAGTGAAAGTTCTTATTGATGATTTGCTTGATGATTATGACAAAGGTAGGGATATAGATACTGTTGAGACTTTTATGCCGTCTAACAAGGAAGCAATTATAAAGATTATCGACCAACTTCAAAGAATTATATTCCCTGGATATTTCAAAAATGAGAATTTTAAGGTATACACAACTCGCAATAGCCTGTCTATGAACTTGGAGGATGTCGTATTCAACTTAAGTAAACAGATAGCTATTGTTCTCAAGTATCTTCCGGCGCACCAAGACAAAGAGGAACTTGTGTTGCAACAGGATGCGCATAAGATTACGCTTGAGTTTATGAAGCGTCTCACAGATGTTAGAGCGATGATTCAGACAGACCTCGAAGCAGCATATGAGGGCGACCCCGCTGCTTTTAATAAGCCAGAGATAATTTATTCATATCCAGGACTCTACGCAATTATGGTGAATAGACTCGCGCATGAATTATATTCGCTTGGAGTTCCTATTATTCCAAGAATTATGACTGAGCACGCCCACACTCTTACGGGAATTGATATTCACCCAGGTGCAACAATAGGAAAATATTTCTTTATCGATCATGGCACTGGAATCGTTGTTGGAGAGACCACAGTTATTGGTGATAACGTAAAAATATATCAGGGTGTAACTCTTGGTGCGCTCTCAACTAGAGGCGGACAGAAACTTTTTGGAAGCAAGAGACATCCTACTATTGAGAACAATGTAACTATTTATTCCGGTGCATCGATTCTAGGGGGAGAGACTATAATTGGTCATTGCTCTGTTGTAGGAGGCAATGCATTTATTACAGCATCAATTCCACCTGGAACAAGGGTAAGTATTAAGAATCAGGAACTTGAATATAGAACAAAGGGCGGAAGCAGCACTGAGGAAGTTAAGCAAAGTGAGGCTTGGGAAAAGAGTTTTTAGAACATTTACAAATTCAAACAGCACGCATTGGTAAAGAACTTTTACAGGTGCGTGCCTAACTATTTATATGGCAAAGTAGCTAGATTGTTGACAATACACAAATAGCACTTTTCTTTTTGCAGAATCCTTGAAGAAACATGGTAAATATGGGTATAATGGAAGTTAAATAAAGTATGATTCTTAGCCAAATGGCTTATTGTTTTATAAGGAGATTTCATATGAGCACTAATACAAATAGTGAAAATGATACAAATGTGAGGATCCACAACGGCAGGATGGGAGGAGAACCAATATTTTTGGGTGCCATTTCGTCTCCGCCGCCAATAGTATATGGGCAGAGATTGACATTAAATGCGCCTAATGTTGAACCTAATGGTGCGACTAATGTTGAGATTGCAGTGGAACTAAGTCCGGATGGTTACAATCAATGGACACACATAGATCCTAAAATGGTTTTGCCAGTTAGTGGAGATGGATGTTTCCTTAGATATAGGGCAACAACTGAACTTGGAACGAGTGTCACAGAGGCAACGGAAATCCATATCAACAAGGCTGACTATGATATGGAAGATGTGCACTGGAAGGAACTCGATAATACAGCTTACGACGGAATGCTTAAGATAGTTAAGCTTGAGGGATTACCTGAGGGCGTTGAGGTTGAGTATTCTGGTAATAAGGCGTATACAGTGGGCGATTATGTAGCCACTGCTGTATTGAAGTATGATGAGAGAAACTATAACGCACCTGCAGAAATTGTTCCGTTTGAATGGAGCGTTACAAAGGCAAAGCTCGATGTTAGCAATATTGAGTGGGTTTATGATGAACCATTTATGTACAATGAGATGGAGCATGTCGTTCGGCTAACGGGTGTGCCAAGTGGAATCAAGGTTAACTATACTGAAAATGAAGCTAGAGATGCAGGTAAATACATTGCTGTAGCAGAATTCAGTGTAGAGCTAGAGAATTTTGAGGACCCTGATCTTGAACCAATGTCTCTTGACTGGGAAATAAGACCTGCAAAGATAGATTTATCTAAAGTTCGCTGGCAGGAGAAGATCTCGTTTTCTTATGACGGAGAAGTCAAGAAGATTGAAGTAATTAATTTACCTGATAGGGTTTTTGCAAGATATGAATGCAATGAAGCAATTGATGCTGGCGAATATATTGCGGCAGCATATTTCTACCATGAGGAAGAAGATAATTATGAGGTTGCCGATGCACTAGTTACTAAGTGGAGAATTGAGAGGGCGCATATTGACCTGTCTCAATTGAGCTGGGACTATGAAGGCCCTTTTAAATATGATGGAGGGATTAAAGCGGTAAATCTTACAGGTGTACCAAAAGGTGTTGAAGTTAACTACTCGGATAATGCGGCAGTTAACGCAGGTGATTATCGTATGACAGCACAATTTGTAATTCTGAATGAGAAGAATTACTACCCTGTTCAGGATATAACTCGTGACTGGAAGATTAGCAAAGCTGATTACGACATGAGTGAGGTTCAATGGGACTACGAGAAAGCTTTCTATTATGATGGTGAGATTCGAAGCATTTATCTTACAGGACTTCCTGAAGGGCTAACCGCAGAATATGTTAATGCTAGCGCTGCAGATGCTGGAACATATGAAGCAGAAGCAATTTTCAACTATGACGATAGGAACTATAATGCTCCAAGCTTTGGAACTTGCAAGTGGGGAATCATTCCTTCTATTGTGGACACTAAAGAGGTCAATTGGGCAACGAAAGATAAGCTGATTTATAACGGCTCTGCACATACAATTTATTTGACGGGACTTCCAGATTATATTATCTGTGAGTACACTGGCAACATTGCAACAGATGCCGGTGCTTACTATGCAACCGCTAAGCTATCTTCGATTAGTCCAAACTATATTGCTCCAACAGTGGATGACTGTTCTTGGAAAATTGCAAAGGCGAGATGGAACTTTGATGACCTAGAGTGGAATGTGACAGATGAGCATTCTTACGATGGAAGCTATAAGAGAGCATTTATTACAAATGTTCCTTATGAATTTGAGGCGAAATATATAGACAACGAGAAATGTGAAGCTGGAAAATATCTGGCGACTGCAACTCTTAAGTCAAGGTCAAAGAATGTCGAGGAACCAGAGCCGTTTACACATGTATGGGAGATAAGAAAAGCAGACTATGATATGAGCCAAGTTAGGTGGAGATATTCTGATGCAACCCCATATACGGGACAGGAACTATACAATGAACTTGAGAATCTTCCAGAGACTGTATATCCAATATATAGAAATAATGTCGCAACTGACGCTGGTAGTTACGTGACCGAGGCATATTTTGAGGTAAAGGATTCAAAGAATTACAATGTTCCAGATTCGTTGTACTGCAATTGGTCAATAAAAAAGGCAAGCATTGATATTAGCAAACTGAACTGGGTTGGCGATTTGGATTCAATTTATGATGGCAGTGTTAAGAGCGTTATGCTTGAAGGGATTCCAGAAAATGTTAATGTCAAGTATGTATGTAATGAGGCCTCTGCGGTGGGAGTATATGAGTGCGTAGCTGTATTGCAACACCAAGATGCTAATAATTATGAAGAGGTTGAACCACAAAGTATTCGTTGGACAATTCGAAAAGGTGCTTTTGATTTAAGTGATGTTAGATGGAGTTATAAAGCACCATTCAAATATGATGGAACGACTAAGAGCATTGAGCTAGTCGGACTTCCTGAGGATGTCGAAGTAGTATATGAGGGAACAAGTGCGACGGCTGCTGGCGAATACTTGGGAATCGCTGCAATAATTGTTAATGAAGAGTGCCTTGAGAAGCCTTATGTTGAACCAATTAAGTGGGAGATAAAGAAGCTTGATTATGATATGAGTAATACCGAGTGGGTTGAACTCAAGGATATGGTTTATGATGGAGGAAAGAAGGGGGCATGGCTTGTCGGATATCCTGATGTGTTAGAGCCTGTCTACGAAGGAAATGTTGAGATTGATGCAGGTGAATATATTGCTTCGGCGACTTTCAACAATGTTGATGACAATTATAATGTTCCTACGGTACCAACTCATAAATGGAGTGTTCAGAAAGCGCCAATTACTGAACATGAAGTAGCTTGGGAGCCATCTGAATCATTTGTTTATGATGGAGATGAGCATGGCATTGAACTCAAGACGGAGACAAAGGTACATAAGACTAAGAAAGGGATCTTTAGTAAGACTGAAGTAAACGAGGAAGTGCTTATTCTTGGTTTGCCAGAGGGAATGACTGTTAAGACAGAGAATGATAGAGCAACAGAGCCAGGAGAATATACTGCAATAGCATATGTATGTCCTGCCGAGGATGATGTGAACCATACCTTATCTGCGCCTATAGAATGCAAATGGGAGATTAATAGAGAGACTGAAATTGAAGAATAGATAATAGTCAGAGGCATTGGGTTTGCTTGTGCGGCTGACTGGATAGTTGGAGTTACAAATTGACGGATAGGACTAAAGGGAACATAGCGCTGTTGATTACTGCCATTGTGTGGGGCACAGGCTTTATAGGACAAAAGTTGGGGATGGAAGCACTTCCACCCCTTGCTTTTAATGGTACAAGGCAGCTTCTTGCAGGAGCATTGCTTTTGCCAATCATGGTTAGCAATGTTAAGAAGACGGGATATCTTGATAGAACTAAGCATTCTGTAGATTCAATCAATTTTCGAAAGAAGAAGCTTCTTAAAGCGGGACTTATTTGTGGTATTCTCATGGTGCTAGGAACAAATCTGCAGCAGGTTGGACTTATGACGGTATCTGCTGGGAAATCAGGTTTTATTTCTGCCGTGTATATTGTTTTTGTCCCGCTTGTAGGACTGTTCTTTGGGAGGAAAATCGGGCTTCAAACGGCGGGTTGCTGTTTGTTAGCGATGGTTGGATTTGGATTTCTGAGCCTTAAAGGAGGCCTTGCAGGAACAACCCCGGGAGATTGGTTGACTCTAGCATCAGCATTAAGTTTTGCGCTTCAGATAACTGCTGTTAATTGCTTTGTAGATAAAGACAACGATATTATTATTTCAACACTTCAAATGATATTTACTGGAATATTTACTCTGGTGATTTCTTTTTTCTTCGAGCAGGCAAGCATGGAAGGGTTTGTACAATCAATCCCTGTAATTCTTTATACTGCATTTATCCCGACTGCGATTGGATATACATTGCAAATTGTGGGACAGAAGTATGCAGAGCCAACGACCGCAGCCTTTCTGATGAGCTTAGAGGCTGTTTTCGCGGTTCTCTTTGGTGCGATAATGCTAGGAGAAACGATGAGCCTTAGAGAGACCATAGGGGCAGGATTGATTTTCGTATCAAATATTTTGATACAATATGAACCGAAGTCAAGCAAAAAAAACAAGGCAAGAAGCCTTGATAAGAGATAATAACCTAAATAAAGAACTGGTGCGCCAGAGTGGATTCGAACCACCGGCCTTTTCATTCGGAGTGAAATACTCTATCCCCTGAGCTACTGGCGCATAACACATAATATTATACACTATTTTTGAAAATAAAGTTGGGAGTTATGAAACAGAAATTATATTTTATTAGGCATGGGCATACGGCAGGGACAGCTGATGGCTATATGTACGGTGCTACAGATTTGCCGTTAACACTCGAGGGCGCAAGGGAGATTGAAGCTTTTGCTAAGCAGGACCTTTATCCAACTCCAAATGACGCAATTGTGTATATTTCGGGTATGCTTAGAACAAAACAGACCTTGGATGCGATTTATGGCGATATCCCTTTCCTTGTGGCACCTGCACTAAAGGAAATTGATATGGGCGACTTTGAAATGAAGCCGCTTGATGATTTGATGGCTGATCAGTGGGCTAAAGACTGGCTTCTAGGCAGGAAACCTGAGGAGAAGGCGCCGGGAGGAGAAAGCTTTGGTGGCTTTGTAAATAGAGTTGTAAATGGTGTACATGAGATAATTGAAAAAAATATAGAGAAGAATAATGACAGAATGATAGTGATCTGTCATGGAGGAGTAATTTCAACTGCAATGACGGAACTTTTTCCCGAGGATGAGAAAAAAGACTGGGATTGGACACCGCATCCAGGCGGAGGCTTTGAGGTAGAACTTGATGACGGTAAAGCAACGGACTATCATTTTATTGGACTAAAAGACCTTGAAGGGGATATGTCAAAGCAGATAGAGGAGCTAAAGGCGTAGGTGAGAAAATAGTGAAAAAAGCTGGTTTTGTGAGAATTAATTACAAGTAGTGAGAAAATTTGTAATTAATTACAAAAAATGCATTGACATATGTGACAAATGCATATATATTAGATATAGATTTAGCGTACAGACGCAGAAAGGGGACATACACATGACTAGGAAGAACATGATGGAAATGGAAATGATGATGGGCATGTGCATGCCACAAGTAACGTAGGTACCGGATCTAACAAATTGCTTTAGATTCTATCTGTGCTGTTTGTCGTGAGACAAGCAACGTGTGTAGAAATTTACTCGAGGCAGGTCGTTAGACCTAGCCTCGATTTTTTTATTATTTAGGAGGAGTAAAGTGAGCAATAACATTATTTGCCTACAAAATGTATCGAAGGAATTTGATACAAAGAATGGGGTTGTAAGTGCATTGAAGGATATTAATCTTGATATCGAACAAGGTGATGCTTATGGAATAATAGGATTATCCGGAGCTGGCAAAAGTACACTTGTTAGATGCATCAACTTGCTCGAGGAACCGACGGAAGGAAAGGTTATCTTTGATGAGAAGGTGCTTTCGTCATTGAGCGCAGACAAGCTGAACCTTGAGAGAAGAAAAATTGCAATGATTTTCCAGCAGTTCAACCTACTTATGCAAAGGGATGCTATAGGAAATGTGTGCTTCCCCCTCGAGATTGCCGGAGTGCCAAAGAAGGATGCTCGCAAGAAAGCTATGGAGCTATTGAAGATAGTAGATCTTGATGAGAGAGCGCATTCATTCCCTTCGCAGTTATCTGGAGGACAGAAGCAAAGGGTTGCAATAGCAAGAGCTCTTGCCGCTGATCCAAAGGTCCTACTTTGCGATGAGGCAACAAGTGCACTTGATCCAAAGACTACAAGATCTATTCTTGGACTTCTTAAGAAGATTAATAAAGAACTTGGTATTACGCTTGTAATAATCACACATGAGATGGATGTTATCAAGCAAGTTTGCAACAAAGTAGCAATCATTGAGAGTGGAGAGATTGTTGAAAGAGGAGAAGTTCAGACGGTTTTCAGCAAACCGAAAACACAAGCTGCGCGCAAGCTCTTTTTCCCAGATGGCGAAGGTAAGGAAGAGAATTACCTCAAGGTTTCACACACCAAAAGGGTCAGAGTCGTATTTGATGCACAAGCAACTTACGAACCGATTATTTCCAATATGATTTTGGAACTAAGAGCACCCGCAAATATTCTATATGCCGACATGGATGTAGTAGAAGATAGGCAAAAGGGTCAAATAATCCTGTGTCTTTCGGAAGACGCAGATATTGCAGATAAACAGAAGTCGTATCTGATAGCGAACGGGTTAGATGTCACTGAGATTGAGGAGGAGGTTAAATAAAATGGAAGCATCGGTATTAATTAGCCTTCTTTGGAAGGGTCTTATACAGACTTTGTATATGACACTAGCTTCAACTTTAATAGCGTACATAATAGGATTGCCGATTGGTGTGAGCCTTGTTGTAACAGAGTCGGGTGGCATTAAACCACACTTGATATATAACAAAGTAATGGGCTTTGTCGTAAATGTAATTCGTTCGGTTCCGTTTCTGATTCTTATGATTGCTCTCATGCCATATGTAAGATATGTAATCGGGACAGGAATTGGCACATCAGCAACCGTTGCAGTACTGATAGTAGCGGCAGCACCGTTTGTAGCTAGACTCGTCGAGCAATCTTTGAAAGAGGTTGATCCAGGAGTAATTGAAGCGGCTCAATCGATGGGCGCTTCAACAATGCAAATTATCCGCAAAGTAATGCTGCTAGAAGCTAGGCCATCGCTTCTAAATGGAGTGGCAGTATCAAGCATAACGATTCTTGGTTATTCTGCAATGGCTGGAGTAGTTGGAGGAGGCGGGCTTGGAGACTTGGCTATCAAATATGGCATGTATCGTTACGAGACTGCAATTATGTGGATTACCGTTATAGTTCTTGTGATTCTAGTGCAGATTTTACAAGAAATTGGAATAAAGACAGCAAGTAAGCTGGACAATAGAATTTCATAGTCCACAATAAAATATGTTCATTTTTTAAATATCTATATACTAAGAAAATTCATAGAAAGAAAGGAAACTACAAAATGAAGACTATCAAGAAAGTTGCCCTATTGGCAATAACACTATGCCTATCTCTTGTGGCATTGACAGCGTGTGGAGGATCAGATGATGAGAAAAAAATTACAGTAGCAGCATCTCCTTCCCCACATGCTGAAATCTTAGAACAGGTTAAGCCTATTCTCGAGGAAGAAGGATATACACTTGAGATTGTTGAGTTTGATGACTATGTAAAGCCTAACCAAGCTACAACTGATGGAGATGTTGATGCAAACTATTTCCAGCACCTTCCATACCTAACACAGTACAACGAAGAGAATGACACTGATCTGGTATCAGCAGGAACTGTTCATTATGAGGCTATGGGTATTTACAAGGGATCAGCAGATTCAGTAGCTGAATTAAAGGAAGGCGATAAAATCGGCGTGCCAAATGATGTGACAAATGAGGCAAGAGCGCTGCAGCTGCTTGAAGCAAATGGGATTATAACTCTTAAGGAAGGAGCAGGTGAGACAGCTACAGCACTAGATATTGCGAGCAATCCTTATGGCGTTGAAATCGTAGAGGTTGAAGCAGCACAGCTTCCTAACATGCTCAAGGATTTCGCCTTCGCGGTAATAAACGGAAATTACGCACTTGATGGAGGGCTGAGCGCAAGTAATGCTATCGCTCTTGAATCAGCAGATTCTTCAGCAGCACAGACATATGCCAATATAATTTGTTGCAAGAATGGTGAGGAAGATAGCGAGAAGATTCAGGCTTTAGTAAAAGCACTTCAGAGCGATGCTATAAAGGATTATATTAATTCAGAGTATGGCGGGGTTGTAAAGACTACTTTCTAATATTGAAAGCTTATTAAGCACAATTAAGAAATACTATATTCATTCAAATATCCACAGATTACTTTAAAGGGTCATCGCTTATGCGAGGACCCTTTTGACATAAGTGCCTAAGAGCGCAGCGCAAAAACCGAAGTTAGCAAGGTAATATATTTTTGAGATACTATTGCACTGTATGATAAAATAATTTCAAAATAGCAATGTAGCGGTTTGAATTATAGGATCAAATAGCGAGAAGAAAGGAAGCGATAAAATGATTTACTGTCTTGAAGATGATAATAGTATAAGAGACTTGATGATTTATACATTGAAGGCTTCGGGCTTTGAAGCGGAAGGCTTCGAGTCAAGTGAGCCCTTCTGGATGCGGTTACATGAGAAATCGCCCGACTTGATAATGCTTGATATTATGCTTCCTGGAGAGGACGGGCTGTCCGTTCTACGTAAACTCAAGGCAGATTCTAGGCTGTCAACAATTCCTGTTATTATCACGACGGCAAAGCAGACAGAGTATGATAAGGTTATTGGACTTGATACAGGAGCAGATGACTATCTGGCAAAACCTTATGGAATGATGGAAATGGTATCTAGGATAAAAGCGGTAATGAGAAGAACGACACCAAAGACATCCGATGGTTGTTTGAAGAATGGCAAGATATGCATGAATATTGACAAGCATTATGTCACAAATGATGGCGAGGAGTTAATTCTAACGCTAAAAGAATATGAACTTCTAAAGGTATTCCTTGAACATATAGGGGCAGCTTTCACTAGAGAAAAGCTACTTAGAATTATATGGGGAATTGAATTTGTAGGAGAGACAAGAACGGTAGATGTTCATATAGGAACTCTAAGGACTAAGCTTGGAAAGACCTCTGACTGTATTAAAACAGTTAGGGGTGTAGGATATCGCATGGAGGTAGCAGATGCGTAAGAAAAATTATAAGGCTATAGCTGAGGCGTTAATTGGAGGGATGCTTACCATTGTTGTTATATTAAGCATTCTAATTGGCGGCAATAATATAATAAAAGCAATTGAGAGCAATATAATACTGTCGGTGGGGCTATTAATAGTTGCTGTCATAGTTGGGCTCGCAATGGTTGTGATTATTTCAAAATCGGTGACGATGTCTGTAAGCAAAGCCATTAACGAAATTGACTTAGATAATCCGTTGCAATATATAGATAAAGTAGATTTCCGAGAGATAGCACCGCTTCTTAAGAAGATGAATGATCAACAAATAGATATCCAAAGTGATAAAGCTGAGATTGAGAAGACTTCATTAATTAGACAAGAGTTCACTACTAATGTCTCCCATGAACTAAAGACGCCGCTTCATTCTATTTCGGGTTATGCAGAAATCCTTGAAAATGGGCTAGTACAAGCCGAAGATGTTCCAGTTTTTGCCGGCAAAATAAGATTCGAGGGTCAAAGATTAGCGCAGCTTGTTGAAGATATTATTGAACTGAGCAAGCTAGATGGAGGCGCACAGGGAGAGCCATTTGAAAAGCTTGATTTGTACGAGGTCGCAGAGGATGTTATAAGCAGCATACAAATGACAGCAAAGGAGGTGGATGTAAATATCCATCTTGAGGGAGAGAAGTCAGAAATGATGGGAATTCATTATATTCTCCACTCAATTATTTACAATCTGTGCGACAATGCCATTAAGTACAATAGACAAGGCGGTTACATTTATGTTACAGTGAGACAGATTGGAACAAGCATTAAGCTCGTTGTGAGTGACACAGGGATAGGAATCCCTGAGGAAGATGTCGATAGAGTTTTTGAGAGATTCTTTAGAGTAGATAAAAGCAGATCGAAGGCAGTTGGCGGAACAGGTCTTGGTTTATCAATTGTAAAGCATGGAGCAAGAACCCATAATGCAACCATTGATGTAAAGAGCACCCCAGGCGAGGGGACAACTTTCACTTTTATGTTCCCAGTTAACCCAGCGAACGAATAATCAAAATAGGAGCAAGTTTTGATACTGCTCCTATTTTTTAAGCTTTCGGCGGGAATTCTCGGTTACTTGTATCCGAGTAGTTCACAAGAAGAATTATCTAGGGGGAAGAATTGAAGTCATCATTATTTTTTCAAGTAATTAAAAAAGACTTTAGAGCACATCTTAAAGATTTATCGCTTGTTATTGTATGTGAAGCATTGCTTATTGCTATTCTATATGCATGTGTAGCAGGACTTCTGATGTTCAGAGGCAATCATTCTGCCGATTTGCTAACTCAAAATGAGGAGGTTAGCAGGATGTTCCTTTCCTCTGGCGAGATATTCCTTGTATGCGGGTTAATCTTAATTATTAATATAGTAATATGCTATTTAGGCAAAAGAATTCCAGATTATATGCTTTTAAAGCGTATGGGGATAATGCGTAAAGATCTAAAGAAGATAGTTGCTTTTGAAGCAGGAATAACTTATGTAATTTCATTGTTTATCGGTTTAGCATTAGGAGTTCTCATTCAAAGAGGTCTTAAAACAATAGTCGTTAGGCTAATAGACATAGATTTTCAGACTACTAAGGTTAGTATTCTAGTCTTTCCAGCGATTGCTGTGTTTATGCTTGTTTTCTATGGTATAGGGTATTTGCTTGTAAGCGAGCTGGAATCAGATTTTCTGTTAATTACAAATTCGCAGGAAACTAGTAGAATTGAAAAGTTAAAGGGACGATTTGGCATTCCCAAGATTATTCTCGGCATATTTTTGTGTATATTCTCTGCTTTTTCTTACTCAAAAATTTATAATCACGAAGCAGTATATTTGATAATATTATTTTTTATAGGAATTTATTTAGTCTTAAGAAATATTGGAGCCTATATTCTTTTGTACATTAAAAAGAATAAACCAAGGACTTACTATAGGAATCTGCTTAAGAATAACAAGCTATACTACAGACCGAACACAACGACAAGATATATATTATTTTTTTCCTTTGTAGGGTTTCTTGCATATTCTTTCTTTGGTTTCCAAGCAGTTAGCATCAAAAACGCTATCTCAACAGAGAACTTATATCCTTATGATTTTGTGTGTGTATCTAATGATGATGATAAGGAATTATTCAATACTTTATCAATGGACTACGGTGCGTCGGTTGTAGAATATCCAATGGTTAGAGTTGCAAGCCAGGATAAGACTGAAAGATTAGAAATGTATAGAGAAAAGCGCATCCAAGGGCAACAAATTGGAATATCTGAGACGACATACCATCAGCTCAAGCAAAGACTCGATTCAAGCTATCAGCCTTCAAGCTTGGGGCTTGATGAAAATGGGAAGTCGGTCTATATAGTACATCAGCAAGATTCCTATACAAAGGCACAGCCGGTTGACTGGTTCTACAATAAGAAGACTCCGAACCTTCATATAGGTATAGTCAGTCCGAACAATGATCACACGAGCATAAATAATACTTTTTCTGATAGAAAAGTAGTCGGAGAAGAAATTGGAAGTTTGATTGGAGTTTATAGCACTACAAAATGCGAGAACATTATTGTTTTTTCAGATGAATATTTTGAAAAAGCCAAAACAGAGTGGGAGAATATCGATGCACCAACGGGACTTGAGGCTGATGATTTTGAAATAGTAAATTGGAATAATAGACAGCCGAGCTTTATTCAAGGACCAACCGAGCTGGTTCTAATAAATGCAGATAAGGATTGTATCGATGCGATTGACAAAAAATTGGAATCCTTAGAAGAGGAACACGACCTCATAGCGAATTATGATTCCACAGTTAAATTTCACTACTCTTCAAAGCAAGCAATGAGAGACTTAAAAACTGAGAAAGCGATTAAGCTTACAATTAGCATATACATGCTGTGCACCTTGCAAATAATGATGTGGATCTTGCTGTATTCTATGAGACAGCTTGAAAGGAACGAGAAATCCGAAAGGGAAATATTCTTGTCTAGGATGGGTATGAAAGACAAGGAAAGACGTGTCGTGAACGGGAAAGAGTGGTATGTATATTATTTTATTCCTCTAATTATTCTAGCAGCCTCCTCATTAATATTCTTTGTAGGGACTGTCAAATCGAGACTTTATTCAGACGCACTTATTTGGGCATGCTTTATAGATCAGCTATGGCTGCTTGCTATATACATAGCTCTCAATGGTATATACTTCTTAATAGTCAATGCAGTTATGAGGAGAAACTTTAGGGATGGAAAATAATAAGGAAATACTTCGCACAGAGAATTTAGTAAAGAGTTACAGAACTAATCAGAATGAGATAATGATTCTTAAGGGAATTAATATTTCTGTAAATTGGCAAGAACTAGTAGCTATAATGGGCAAGTCGGGATCTGGTAAAACCACATTACTTAAGCAATTGGCTATTATTGATAGACCTACAAGTGGAAAGATATTCCTCAAGGAAAAGGATACTTATAGCATTAGAGGGGATAAGCTGGCAACAGTTAGAAGGAAAGATATAGGCTTTGTTTATCAAGATTATTATCTAATGGATAGTTTGTCAGTGCTTGAAAACATTATGTTGCCTAGTATTCTCGACCACTGTGAAGCAGAGGAATGTATTTCAAGAGCAGGAGAGCTTGCTCAAACATTGGGCGTTGATAAGCTTCTTGATAAGCACGTCTTTGAGCTTTCTGGCGGGGAGAAGCAGAGGGTTGCAATTTGCAGAGCGCTTGTGAACAACCCAGATTTAATACTTGCTGATGAGCCAACAGGGAATTTGGACACTGGGTCAGCCGAGGTTGTAATTGATTATCTTAAGATGATCAACCAAACAATGGGAAAAACCATTGTAATAGTAACTCATGATGAATATATTGCGAGCTGTTGTAACAGAGTAATCTTTGTTAAAGATGGTGTTGTTGAGACTGAATTAACTAAAGCTGAAAACATTTCACAAGATGAATTCTTTGGGGAAATAGTTGAGACGCATAAAGAAATTGTAAGACCCTAAGTTATGAATATTGATGATAGAAAACACTTTGTAGAGTCAAACTTCAAGGTGGTTTTTACGAATTTTACAAGCTCTTTACAATTACAAGGTAATTGATTTGATGTTTAAATTGTATTATCTGTAATAGTTGTAGTTTTGTTAAAAATTTAGTGAATAATCGCAATAGGGGGATTTAGTAGACGATGGATATATTTAATGTGTTAAGCCTGTTTGGAGGGCTCAGCCTCTTCTTGTTCGGCATGACCATCATGGGGCAGGCTCTCGAAAGAAGGGCAGGTAGTGAGCTTAGAACCTTGCTTGGTAAACTAACCAACAATCGTTGGATGGGCCTTTTGACAGGACTAGGGGTAACTGCAATTATTCAGTCCTCATCGGCAACGACAATAATGGTTGTAGGTTTTGTAAACTCAGGATTAATGACACTCTCACAGTCAATCAATGTAATAATGGGTGCAAATATAGGTACAACTGTAACTTCATGGATACTATCTCTTTCGGGTATTAGCGGAGATAACATATTCATGCAGTTGCTAAAGCCAACTTCATTTACACCTGTTCTTGCAGTCCTTGGAGTAATATACTATATATTCTTAAATAATGACAAGAAGAGAGATACTGGATTGATTCTCTTGGGATTTGCAACTTTAATGTTTGGAATGGATACAATGTCTACTGCAGTTGCTGGGTTAAGCGATGTGCATGGCTTCCAACAGTTGTTCTTGTTATTTACTAACCCTATTCTAGGCGTTCTTGCAGGTGCAGTTTTAACAGCAATCATTCAATCCTCGTCAGCTTCTGTAGGAATTCTGCAAGCGCTTGCATCCACAGGACAAGTAACATATGGGGCAGCAATTCCAATAATAATGGGACAGAATATTGGAACATGCGTAACAGCGTTGCTGTCTTCGGTGGGAACTAACAGGAGTGCTAAAAGAGCAGCTTTTGTGCACTTGATGTTTAATGTAATAGGAACAGCTATTTGCTTAGTAATTTTTATGGCTATGAAGGCGCTTTTTAAGCCGGAAATATTAGGGGATGCTGCTTCAATGGTTGGAATTGCAATTTTCCATACAATATTCAATGTATTATGCGTACTGTTCATGCTGCCTATGAATAAGTGGCTTGAGAAAATCGTCTGCAAGATTGTACCAGATGATAAGACTATTAAAGAAGAAAAAGTGGTCGAGCTTGATGAGAGACTTCTAGGAACGCCGTCAATTGCACTAGAGCGTTGCCATGCTATTATAGGAGATATGGCAGATGATGCAATTAAGGCAGTAAGGCTTGCTATGGGATTAATAGAGAATTACGATCCCAAGATAGCTGAAGAGGTAAAGGCGCTAGAAGATAAAACTGATAACTATGAAGACATTCTAAATACATACTTGATTAAATTATCAGCTTGTCAGATTAGTGCGGAGGACAATCAGACGGCTGCGGAGTATCTTAAAATAATCGGTGATTATGAGAGAATTGGCGACCACGGGGTTAATGTGCTAGAGTCTGCAGAGGAAGTAGAAATCAAAGGAATTGAGCTATCGCCTTCAGCAAAACGCGAGTATAGGGTACTGAAAGATGCAATTAGCGAGATTCTTGGACTTGCTCGCGACGCGGTCGTTAACAATGACCTTGAAATTGCAACTACTGTTGAGCCTCTTGAAGAGGTAATAGATGATCTTAAGGATCAAATGCGTGCGCGTCATATTGATAGACTTCAACAAGGTGATTGCAGCACAGCAGCTGGATTTGTATGGTCGGATCTTCTTACCAACCTCGAAAGGACGGCTGATCATTGCAGCAATATTGCTTGCGCATTAATTGACCTTGATCATCGCAATTTAAATAGACATGAATATATTAGATCTATTCGTTTTGACAGCGA